>ENA-ORMS01000138-ORMS01000138.1-human-gut-metagenome-genome-assembly--contig:-NODE-138-length-79281-cov-4.492389_pt1 | contig 79281 bp, 58 predicted proteins | sample MGYA00242104_ERZ508997 | MGnify/ENA primary metagenome ERZ508997 (study PRJEB26280, sample SAMEA2338704) | human gut metagenome | biome: human gut; feature: human-associated habitat; material: faeces...
CCCGAGTGTGACCGAGCCGCAGCGAGGCTGTCAGAGCCGAGCCTGACCGAGCGTCGTCAAGACGCGAGAATTCGAATCCCCTAAAATATTCACCGATTTTGCAATAGAACGAGGCAAGACCCCCCGGCGATAAACACCAAGCCGCCCCGCTTCATATGAAACGGGGCGGCTTGGTTATTCGCGTAAAGCGCACCTTGAAAGGCAACTCTTTCTTAAATCATGCGTATTTTCAGTCGTCATCCTTCATCTGCTCTTTTTCGGGAAGCTCCGAAAAAGGTTTCAGACAGTTATGCGCTTTTGCGAGGTCATTTCTTGTTTCATTGTAAACATAGCCTTCGGAGCGCATATAAGCGTTCCAACGCTTGTGTTCAAGTCTGCGAAGAAGTTGCCTTTCTTCCTCATTACGGTCACAGGGCTCTTTTTCCGCGCCCGGAACACCGCAATACAGCTTATATTTTTTATGAATTGCCGACGCAATCGACGAGCGATAGCAGTATTCGATTCTCCAGAATTCCTCCTCTGCGCCCCATTTCATATGACGTGCAAGTGCAACCTTTTCAAGTTCGGAGAAAAGCACGGCGTCTCTTGAATAAGCCGATTCAATGTCGCCGACAAAGGAAATATCGTATCCCTGCTTTCTGTGATTACAGAGCATGCCTTTGGCAACCTTCTCCGCCGCGACCTTTTCACCTGTAACAACCCATATTCGGGGATGATAGCCGTAACGCTCCGAGAGCATGCGAACTGTAACCGCGTCGCTTACGTTTTCCTCATCGCTTCCGCGCGAGACAAACACAAAGCTGACGCCTCCTATCGCTGAAAAAGTCTTTTCAAATCCGGCATATTCGGGCATTACATAGGGATGTATTTCAATCTTATAATTAGCCTCGTCGTCATCGGCAAAGTATCCGTTGTGGGTTTCGTCCAGGAGTTCGGGGCAAAGCGCCGTCAGATGTTCGTCTGCCCGCTCATCCGAAGAGAAAACATGAATTTCAAGCCTGTACCCTGTCATCTGGCACATCCACGGAAGTGCACGGAACATCTCTTCGGCAGTTTTATCCGTGCCGACGATTACTGCCGTTATCTTCTTTTCGCCGGTGTCCGTAATTTCAACGGCACTGTCGAATATCTCGGTTCCGCGGTCATAAAGAAGAGAAGAAACAACCCTCTGCGGTTCATTCACTCTCTGAATGATCATTTTACCGCAATCGGCGTTTTCCGTCAGCAGCTTACCGTTTACAGTATCATCAAAGAAATAGAGTCTTGTGTTTTCTCTTTTGCGGTAACGCTCTATAAGTTTTGACGTATCGCTTATGTTCCTGTCATCCTCGATTTCGCTCATTACAAAGAATGTTATGGGCGATTTTGAATAGTGACGTGAAAATTTTATCTTTGTTATACTGTCCTTAAAGAGCAATCCCTTTATTTCTTTCGCCTTTGCTTTTACTTTTTCAGACTCTTTTTCGTCATCATCAACGTTCGTAAAAACAATAAGAGCACGCGGTTCGTGCTTTTTCAGATCCGACGCCAGTGCTATGGACTTTGAATTCAGCTCCGAAAAGATATAAACAGGCGAAAAGAAATGGAAAAGGTATGTTCTGTAAACCGCATATTTGCGAAAAATGCTTAAAACAACGCCGAACGTTGTGACAGGCGCCGCAATATATATCAGTGCGGCAAGCCAGTTATAGCATGTGCGGAAGGCTCCTTCTATGACGGCGGTCTGCTCCAGCATGAGAGAGAAATCGTCATCAAGCACGAACATTCTGAATGCGTTCAGCAAGGAAAGGAGCAATGTCCTCAGGTAGCTGTCGTTTATCTGCGCAAAGTTTGCGGGGAACACGATTATAACCGCCGAAACGGCTATTCCGAAAACAATTATCGAGGTTATCTTCTGCTCCGGACCGTTGCGGCGGAGTAATACCGCCGCAACAGCTGTAAGTACAAGCGCAATTATTGATAGCGCAAAGCATATTTGCCAAATCATTTTTTGTTATCCTCCGAAAGTCACTTCCGCCCGTTTTTTTCGGACATTATCCAGAAATACGCAGTCGGAAGTCCTTTTTGTGCGCTCATAATAAGTTTGCCTTCGAGTAAAGCCTTCTTCTTTTTCTTTTTGATGACTTCTTTTGCGCGTCCGATGATATCCGAGAGTTTTCCCCTGTTCCACAGCATGTCAACGATATAATCCCTGACCTGCTCGTTTGCAGCGCGGAAGGCTATGCAGAAATCACCCATTTCCTTCTCATCGTATTCATTCGCCGTGCGGACTATCAGCTTCATAAGCTTATCTTCATCGTAACGGTCAAAATAAGCATCATTATGACGGAAATATTCATGGCGGGTAGCCTTGAATTCTTCAAGGTTTGTATAATATTCCTTTCTCGGCTCATGATATTCCCTTGCGTTACCGCCGGTCATAACGAATTCTCTGTAAGGCACGCAGAAATAGTCATATGTTATACGTCCGCGATTGGTCTCGCCCGTCATGGTGTTCGAATTGTCGCCCCATGTTGCGTCGATATAATAGCAATACTTGCCTATGCGGAGCGTATTGAACGCATGCGTCGTGTTGCCGGGCGCGGTTTCGCTTGAAACATACGCCGCGCTTATTCCGACAAACTGCAAAAGATATTGCATTGCGAAAGCATATCCGGCACAGACAACCTTGTGTTCGACAAGCGCGCTGTAAAGCGAGCGCAGACTGTCATCCGAACCGATGTCCTCTCCTGCGCGTATGTTAAGTCCGATACCGTCATAATCAAGCTTGAGAATGAGTCTGCGGTATATTTTCAGGCAGGCGTCATACGGCTTTGTACGACGTGTTATTCCCTTTGTGAATTTCTTTGCGCCTTTTTTCAGAAGTTTTATCTTCTTTTTTATCTGTCGGACGTCAACGTCGCCGTTTTCGTCAAGGCAACGGAATGTGAGTTTGAAGGTTTGCGTGTTGTATGAGTAACCGCTTAGCCAGAAAAGCTCGGGCCAGTCGCCGATGACATAAGCAAATATACTTTGGAGTTCTGCGTCCGTGACGCCCTCTCTCGATATATCGCCTCTGTCATATGCATATGCATGGCGGACAAACTCGTTATAGACGCGAATCTTTGGATTGGTCGCCTCGTCAGGGTCAAAGATTTTGTTCTTTTTTCCCTTCTTCGGCTTTTTTGCCTTCTTCGATTTCTTTTCCGTCTTCGGCTTTTTGGGCTTTTTCGTTTCTTCGGGATTGTCGGGATTTTCGGGAGCCTCCGGATTTTCCGGTGTCTCCGGTGTCTCCGGTATTTCCGTTCCCTCCGGGACCTCGGTCTTTTCGGGATTCTCGGCAGGCTCTTCCTCCGCGGTCTTCCCGCGTTTTTTCTTAGCCTCTTTTTTAGCCTTCTTGCGCTCTTCCTTCTCTTTCTTCAGAGCTTCCTTCTCTTCCCGTTTTTTCTGTTTCTCATCGGCTTTCAGACGCTTTTTGCGCTCCTTTTCCTCCTTGCGGAGCTGAGCCTTCGTTTTGACTTCGGAGGGCTCTCCGCCCTCCTCCGTCTCTTCGTTTTCAGGAGTTTCTTCGCTTTCGGAGTCTTCGTCGCCGTTTTCTTCGCCCGCGTCTTTTGCGGGATCTTCATATGCAAACGGAGCGTTCGGCTTGGTCAGCTCGAAGAATATCATCTCTCCGTGTCCGGAGCATTCGTCGTTCAAGGTTTCCTCCTTTTTCTCGTCGCTGTCATCATCCTCTTCGTCGCTTTCTCCCGCAAGCTTATCGAGAGTTTCGTCATCGAGAAGATCTCTGTCATCGTCCGAGAGCTGGTCTTCCTGATCCGTCGCCTTCTCTCCGCGCAGATAGCACTTCCAGAAGCGCGGGATCTTGTTGGGATCATAGAGGTCGTTTGAATAGTCGCCGTCACTGCCTTCGTCGTCCTCATCCTCCTGCATTTCCGCGATTACTTCCCACATGTATGTGAAGCTTGTGCGGCGGGAACCTTCTGTCAGTTCTCCCGCAGGCTCTTCTTCGGACTTTTCGGGTTCGACAGTCTCCGGCACCTCCTTGCCTTCATCGGTTTCGCCGGCATCATCTGTTTCGTCGGCTTCGTCGGCACTGCCAACATCGTCCGTATCATCCGGCGTTTCTTCCGGTTCTGTCTTTCCGGATATGTAATCTTCTATATCCTTTATGACAAACGCAGTATTGGCGTCCAGCGCGTCGCGTATCCAGTCTGCGCTTTCGTCCTTGCCGAGTCCGCGGAGATAATAAAGCTCCTCGAAATAAAGCTGTCCGTTTGACTGAGGTATGAGAAGCTGATTGTCATACTGCCACATGCCGATAATTCCGCGCAATATGGCAACTCTTGCGTTTGTGACAGGCAATTCTTTTTCTATATATACCGTGCGGCTGTCATAGTCAATACGGTAATAATTTTCGCTGAGCACCTGATCTTCGCCGAGCTCATAGCTCTTATCGATATCAAAGCCCGTCTGCCCGAACACAACGTCCGGATAAGTCTTTCTGAGGTATTCATAGACTTCCTGAACAAGTGCGCGGAGCTGATCTCTGTCGCGGACAACGTCAAAACAGTCGACGCAGATATAGCGCTTCTTGTCAAACAGCGCATATCTTCCGCTTTCAACGACTCTGTGACAGAATGCACATCTCTTTGTCCTTGAGAGTGCTTCAAAGTTGCCTGCCGTCTCAATATCGGTCTCGCCGTCGTCGCTGAGGATGAATCCAAGTCCGTCAAAAACGGTGCAACAGCCTTCAAGGTCAAAGCATGCCGGGAGCTTGTTTTCTCCGAAGTATATATATGCTCCGGGCTTACCGCAAATCCTGAGCCACTGCATATAAGAATATATATGCGAGAGGAACTCTCTCATATAGTTTGCTTTTTTGTCATAGAACCAATCAAAAATTCCAACGTCGTCCGCGCAATCGTTGACCATGATGAATCTCATGATATGATCGTCGGTTTCTTTGAGACACGAATTTGCAAGGTACGGATAAAGAACGCGTATCTGCTCATCCGTTGACTTGTCGCCGTCCCATGCGTTTTCAATGGGCGACGCAAGCACAGGACATATGGAAAGAAGCCTGTAAGTATCCGGGAATATCGTCTTTATGAATTCGTTGAAAACAACCGAAATCAGAATTCGCATTTCGTCGTTACATTCAACTCTCGCGCGCAACGTGACAACAAGGCAATCTGCTCCTTTGAGCTTTCTTGCTGTTTCGCTTACTCTCGCCTCGCCGACCCAGGGGTTACCCTCGACGCCATGCGAGAAATCGAGCGTCTGGTTGTCGCACGTCAGTGTAAAGAAGCCGTAGTTTTCGCCCGTGATATCAGCTATTGCGTGCGAGACGCGTATCTCGGCAAGATTGGAGTTTGAACGGTAAAGAATACCCTCGTCCCCGACCTTTTCAAGATTTCTGACGTCATAACGTCGCAAAAAGAACGTATCAAGCGAGTTTTTGAACGTAACATTTTCGTTGCGCAGGTAAATTACGCTGCTGTCGTCCGATATCTCGCCTATCTCATATTCCATGTTGCGGAAGATGATACTCTGCCCCACCATATACTGCTGGTGAACTCTGCTGGGGAATGTGTCAAGATAGCCTATAGTCGAGTCATTTAAGCGCAGTTCGACGCGTTTGTTTTTGTCCGTAAGTCTGTCAAAGAAATATTTGCTTCTCTTAAAGCAGATTGTCTTGTCACGACTTGCGGAGGTGCTGTATTTGGAGTCGACAATAAGATAGTAGTCCTTTGCTTTCTTACCCTCGCTACGGTCTTTGCCCGTGCCGGTATAATCAAAAAGTCCGGAGACAAGATATGCGGCATAGTCATCCTCGTCAGGCACAAGCTCCCCGCTCTTGATCTTTTCGATCATATCACCGCAGAAACAGCTCGGCGCCGACGAAAAACGGTTGCCAACCATTTCAATGATGTTTCTCATCTTCTCGCAGAACTTTGCAAGAGACATTCCGTCATCCATGCTGGCTTCGCAGAAGATACGTAGCAGGCTCAGTTTCCCGATATCCATGCTCTCAACGGCGCGCGGCTGAATGAACGATGAACGGTTTATATATTCGCCGTTGCTCGCCATAAAGACGAAGTAGTCGCGGAGGAGATAGGGCTTGGAGATAATGTTTGCAATGGATTTTATGTGTCCCCTGAAGCGGGTGCACGTATATATAGCGGAAGCGAGGTTACACCTGTCATCCGCATAGATCATGTAGTTTATCTTCGGAACGGGCTTATAGAATTCATTCAGCTCAACGCCCTTTGTCGCAAGGGAAACTGCGTCCGCATGGTCGATCGGCGCGCCGCTTATAACCTTGACTCCGTCGACACCGAATTTCACCGCCTGCTCGGCGACGATACATTCAAGGCTCGTGAGAGTCTGCCCGTGCTTATTATAAATTCTGTGGTGCTTACTTTCTCTGTTGAGAAGCGTGTATGCGGTGCTCTCGTTTTCAAGCGCACTGCTGCATGTATAAACCTTGTCGATACAGAAATATCTCGGCAGGCTTTTTGCCGCAAATCCGCGCATTATGTCACGCGTGAGGAATATAAAGCGGATCCTGTTTTCCGTCGCCTTTTTCAGTCTCATCGAAAGAATCGGGCAAAGATAGCCGTATATCGCGGTTATACGATCCGCGTCCACAAACACCGCGTTGCAGACCTCTTCAAAGAACGCAGGATAATGATTTATTATGCTGTCATCGCGGAAATCCTCGGGTGTGGCAATGAGAATGTCCGCCTGGTCAAGTCTTTCTCCCTTTATATATACGCGCCATGTCGCATTGTTACTGCAATTCGTCATGGAAGTGAGTCTGTCACGTATGTATCTGCGGAGCGACTCCGCCTTTTCCATATCGGAAATGATGAATATCATTCTCGCGCCGGAGAGAAGCCTGGTATAGGCATAAGAAATGAGATATTCGCCGTATTCCGAATAAAATGACGTGCCGAAATAGATGTGATTGTCATTGAACACCGCGTCCAGACTTTCCATATAGCTCTGGACAACATGCCCGGAATTCTGTCTGGCGTATTCGCGTATATACGCAAGTGCGCTTGCATAAGGAATGTTGCTGCAAACGTATTCCGGAACCTCCTTGCAGGGCAGCTCGGGATAATAACGGAAGAAATGATTTTCATCAAAGCGCTTTGTCAGCTCGTTGTTGAGCGCAACAAGTCTCGCCTCACATTCCTTCTTTGTTTCCTCTTCTTCCTTCTGCATAAGCTCTTCCGGCTTCTCCACGGGTTGCTTTGTGCGCAGGAAATTGCATATTTCCTGAAGGAATATAACGGAGATAAACGGATAAATATAGAAGCTTCTTATAATCTGCGCCACTCTGTACATCCATTCGGGCATTGCGAAAACAAGCATTGCCGCCATGTTGACAAAGAGGAGTATATATATTGCCTCAACAATATAAAGGAAGGTTTGCAGGACTGCCGTTGCACGGGCAACGCTCGGTCTTGCATAGAGATAATCGGGAGCTTCGAAGAAGATACCGAGTATCGCGCGCATGATCTCCGATTTAGGCGGAGCCGGCGGTTCCTCTTCCTTCGGAATTCCGTCCGTTTCGGAGGAGGACTCCTTCTCCGTTTCGCCGGAGCGCTTCTTGCTCTCGTCTTTTTCTTCGTCACCTTCAAGGTGCGGAAAACGCATTATGTGACCGTTCTCCGGATCTTCCTCTCCGTCATCCGTTTTCACGGGCTCGGGAGCGGGCTCCTCGGCAACGTATTTCTCGCCTCTTTCCTTTGCTTCTTTTCTCTTTTTCTTTTCCAGCTTACGTTTTTCCGCAAGCGCTTTGCGTTCTTTACGGGTCATCTTCCCGTTTTTGCCCCAACCGAATATGGGGTCGATAAACACATGACGCAATATTCCTTTTACAAATATAAAAGCATAGAGAATTGCAATGTTTATCAGAAGCACGCGCACGGCAAAGACGAAAAATCCGCCCTGAACGCCAAGCTTTGCTTCAACAGCGCTTATGATTGTCGAAACAAACGGCAGACTTCCGAATTTATCGCAAAGCCCCGCAATTATCTCAAAAATCAGCGCCACAACTATAAATTCCGCAATTGTTATCGGAATGAATATGAAATTACGTTTGTTGAACGGGGGATTGTACCTCAGCGATGAAAACGTTGAAAAGCGCTTCGCCTTCGATGAAAAAGGCAGAAACGGGTATGACAGAACCAAAAGCAGTACTATCAGAAATAATATTTTGGCTGCAACAATCATTTACTGTTTTCCCCCTTTGCCCGGAAACATCGACTCTATCGCTTCGACGGAGAAAATTCTGTAAACGCTGTTTATCGGAGCGTTTATGGGCTTCTGTGCGTCGAATTCGTCGGAGAGATCCTCATGCTTTTCGGGCTTGGGCTCAACTCCGAGGTTGTTGAGAATCGCACTGAGTCTGTTTTCGACATTCTCAAGCGTTTCCCTGTGAAGTCTGATGTTTCTGTTCTTTTCGATGTTCTTCTCCTGAAGATTTGCAATCCCGCGGATTTCGTATCTTATTTTTTCAATCTCGGGAAGTTCTTTTTCATAACGTCTTTTCAGCGCCGACATTGAAAACGCGTGCTTTGCGATACATATCTCAAGGCATAGCTGAAGTCGTTCCCTGACGCGTTTCAGTCTTATGGAAATCGTTATGACTATGATTATAAAGCACAGGACGAACAGCGCCATAAACGGCACGGCTGTCCATATGTAACGCATGATATCATATACAACGCCGCCGCTTTTCAGCGCCTGCATATAATGGAACGGAACAAGTATTGACACAACCATTATTATGAAAAGCGCGATATCGGCAATTATCCATCTGCTCCTCCGGCGCATAAGCTCTTTATGCTCAGCATAATGTTCGCTCGCCTCTTTATAGACCTCGGCATAGTCTGTTTTCAGATATTCGGCTTTGAGAGTCCTCTCAAAAATCTCGGATATCTTCGTCTGCCTTTCCTCAACGACTATGTCATATTGCAGTTTCGACGGGCACTGCTTCTGCATTTTGAATGCACCCGTTGCGCAAAGCTGTTCAAACTCGCTCTGCACCCCGACCTCGCGCGTGCCGTCTCTGTTCTCAAGATATCCGCGCATAAGCCCGTCAAGCTCCTCGCGGTCGGCTTCGCTCGGCTCGTTCATCCTTCTGGAAGCATACTCAACTATCTTCTTATAAAGATCATCTGAAGAAAAATCAAGATCCGCAGGTTTTACGGCGGCGCGGAATTTTCTCAATTCTTCCTTTTCGTCGGGCTCTGTATATTCTTCCTTTTTCTTTTTACCGTTCGCAATTTCAAAATCAAGCGCATAATATTCGCACTTGTTTTCCTGCGCAAGCTCCTTTGCACAATGGATCTTGTTCCATGCCTTTTCGAGGACATTTCTGAGCGCGATCGGATCAAGATGATCTATTTCAAAATCCGTGCTGTCGCGTCTGTCCTCCTCGCGTTCATACATGTGCACAAGGTAAAGCGAAAGCGCGAGCGTATCGAACGCCGCCATCGCCGAACCGCAGCCGTAAGCGGTTACGTAAGAATGGCACATTATATGTCTTTTTCCGGAATAGCGTTCTTCAAATTCTCTTATGAAATCGGAAAAAGTCATCTCGGCTCCGCCGCAATACGGATAATCTTTAACCTCAAAATCAAGCGAAACGCCGGGCGTGCAATAAAGTCTGAATTTCGGATATTTCTCCTCCGGAGTTTTTTCCTCATCCTCATTTTTTCCTGCCCCCTGCTCGGTTTTTCCGCTCTGACCCGTAAAACCCGCTTCGACGTCGCCTGCGTGTGCCGGTTCTTTCTTTTCCTCTGGAAGCTCGATTTCCGCGCCGCCGAAGTCGACAGCCTTCATGATTTTTCTCAGCTGCTCTTTTCTGTTGGCGATGTTAGAATATTTATCATTTTTTTCGTTTTGTATATAGTATATCTCGCACGTTGCCGCGTGCAGATTGTTTCTGTCAAGGTGACTGAGAAGGTGGTCGGAGAGGTATGTTTCGATATAAGGGTAATAGAGACAAAGATCCACACCCGAATCTTCTGTATACCCGCTGTAACCGTATGGACGGCGGATCCTGTCAAAGCAATAGAAATCCACGATGACAGCAATGCGGAAGGCGTCCGCCCCAAGCACATTCTGCTTATCGCATATTTCAATCGCACACTCCTTCACCTTATCAAGACTGCAATGCATCCATCTGATCTTGTTATATCCGGCAAGCTCAAAAAGCAGATTGCTGTCAAATATTTTGTTTTCAGAGGTGTTTATCACGTAGGTTAACATAATCTCTCCTCACTACTGTTTGTTTCTTCCGTCGGGACCGCCGAACGGTATTTTTCTTCCGCCGTCTCCGTCATCCGCGAAAGAGCCGACGCGGCAACACAGCCGCGCAGGGCTTCAATTTCCTTGAATATCCGCGCTCCGAGAATCTCGGAATCACTTTCTTTGTTTACGGATAAGCACAGCTTTTCGATTGCGCAAAGCAAAACATCCGCAATTCCTTCCGCCCGTTTTCCCCCGGCGGAAAGATATTTAAGAAGCATTTCCGAAAGCGGTAGCTTTTCTTCCGCACGCTCGCTGTTGCCGCGGAGCGCCCGCATAAATGTGCAATCAATCAAATTATCGTTTTCATCGGAGCCGGATATGTTTTTTACGGTCTCAGCGCAGTTATGACCGATATATTTGTCAAATGCCAAAGCCATGTCCCTTGCGATGGACTCGTTTGACACAAGATAATCCGTCATGCCGCAAAAATCCCCCGCGGCAATGCTCTTTCCATCGACAGAGAGCGGATGCTTTCGTCCGCCTTCATCACGGAAAACAACCTTTTTGCCGGTTTTTTCATCATATTCTGCGGAAAATACGTTTCCGATGAACATATATACAAGCGCTTTGCAGATCTGTGCATTGCGCGATTTTTCAAACTCTTTGTCTATGCACGGCGGTATTCCCCTTGTGCAGGATGAAATGTACGGGTGCCAAAGGACAGACCTGAATTTACTTTCATTTTCAAGGCATTTGAGGTACTCTTCATACCATTCGGCATTCTTGTCCGACTCGCGCACAAGCGTAAAATTCTCAAGCGAAAGATTTTCGGCAAATCCGAAACAGATAATTCTGAAAGCCGACATCCCGTCGCAGACGGCAAATTCGGAATCGAGACACTTGTGTCTGACAAGATAATCTCTGACCGCGTCCTCTGCGCTCTTCGGCGCGTCTCCGTCTTCCTTTGCGGCAATTGCTTCCGCCGCTTCGCGCGGCATTACCGTAACCACACCTCTGTGCGGGCGGCTCTCGCAGGCTCGGTTTTCGGAGTATGAAAACACCGGCATCGCCCTGTCAGCTATCGACGAAAGGTACACGCCGAAATCATTTTCCGTTTTCTGCGGCATAAGCTCCGTTACGCTTTTACGTCGCAAAATACGCATAACATTTCCTTCGGCAGCGGCTTTCACCGCTCTTTCCTTCTCGCCGCAGTAAATTTTGTATGCGGGTTCCCGCTCCGGCGTGCCGTCATTTATGCCCAAGGCGCTTCCGTAAATTTCGGAAATGACTGAAACCGTCACATCCGAAATTCTGCCTGCAACCGTCTCCGCCAAAACCCCGCGTATCTCTTTATATATATCCTCGCAGCGACTTTCAAGCTCGGTCAGTTCTTCCCTGTCCGCTCCCGAAGCTCCGTAATCCGAGATGACCTCCTTAAAATCGGAGATAAGCTGCTTGCCCTCCGAAATCAGCCTGTCCGTAAAGTCGGAAAGCAGTTCAAGCACCGCATATCGCATCAGAAGGTTTGCCATGGTGCGGATATCGTCACCCGCTCTTTTCAGCACGGACGCAAGCGATTCGCATTTTTCTTTCGTTATGGTTTTTTCCGTCGTCAGCAGATACTCTCCGACGGTCCTTATGATGGGCATGCGCTCCGATGTCGCACGGTCTGTATATTCGCCTATGCTCTCGCCCGTCTTCATCTTTATAAGATTACATTTTTTGTCGTCAATGACTTTTGCCAGCACCTTGCGGAATGTGCAAAGCCGCGCAAATACCACATCGAGCCGACATGATCCGATTCCGATCGCGGATGCAAACGAAAGTTCTCCGTCCGCGTCCGCAGGAAATACTTTTTCGGTCAATAACCTGCCAACACTAACTGCGTGCAAACGGAATGCCTCGGCATAAGAGGAAAGCTCCTTTTTGCAGTCCGTAACGATCGAATTGAATTTGTCCGTTTTATCAGTTATTTTGCTCTTTCCGTCAAACAGACGGCGACAAAGTCCACCTTCCGTCAGAATCGCACATTCGGTATCGAAAACCGGCGCGTCATCCGTAAATTCCGTAGCTTTGATAAGCGCATTTATGTAATCTGAAATGACATTTTCATTCTCGAAAATCGCAAAAAGGCTCTCAGGAATGTTCTGATCCTCTCTCGGCGCTTTCTTCTCCTCCGAGCCGAGCATCTCCTCTGCATAAGCCGAAAGACTTACGCAAGCGCTCATGCTCTGCAAAATATCATCGCAGACGGCTCTGTCGACAATATAGTCAATTGCCTTTCCGGCAGGAAAATCTATCGATGCCGATGACAAAAACGTAAAAGCGTTGTCATTACGCGCAGAAAGCGTTCTCTGTGCGATGTCGGACGTAAGGAAAAACAGCATGTCCGAGATGACCGAAATGTACCCCGACGCCGTAAACACGCCGGGTATTTTACCGACAACATAGACATGCGAGAACAGCCCTTTGTTTTCGGAATATTCGCCATGCATGGGATAAAGCTGACCTATATAAGGGTCGTTTCCGGAGCCGACCAAAAATTCTTCGCCGCCCGCTCCGCTCATAACGGCGTTCAGCTCGCGAAGCGAAGCATACGCGTTTCCGAAAACTTTTGTCATCTGCATTTCGTTCATTCCGCCGGACATCAATGCCGTCGGTGACGAAAGCAGCAGACCGTATTCCGCATGAACACCCTTTTGCCAAAGCGCTCTCGCAATATACAGAGTTATCGGCAAAAACAGCTCTCCGCCTGTTGCGTCGGAAGGAGCGGCAACGGTATAAACCTTGTATTCCGCCTCATCTCGGACAGCCTCCGAAATTCTTTCTTCGATTGTTTTGTCGCCGCCGCGCGATATAAAATCGACAAAGGAAATCATTGCTTTAAGCCTTGAAAAGCCCGACCCATGCTCCATCGCCCTCTGACCGCCATAGCAGTTTTCATATGTGCATGAAAACCAATCGGAAATTCCCTCGCCAAGGTCACGGACGATCTGTCCGAAAGTATTTTTACTTGTCATTCTGAAAATGTTTTTCGGTGATACTCCGTTTTCGGCAAGCTCGTCGAGAGCCGCGGTGTCGGTTCCGAAAAACATCGGAAAAATGCTCTTTTTTCCGGGGTTGCTTTCCGCAAAAGCACTGACAGCTTCACAGCCCGTTCTTCCCGCGCCGATTATGATAATCCGTTCTTCCATAGTATCGGGTCTGCCTTTCCGCCGCAGGCTGTTTTCCGCCGCAATGGCGGAAAACAGCTTTTACATTACGGTCTTTGAGTTTTTGTCGTTTTATGATACGGTCGTCAGTTTGTTTCGTCTTCGTCCGTTACGTCGACATCGTCTGTGTCGATGTAGTCGTCATCGGAAGGAACAACATCTGCAGGCTGTTTGTCCGCAGAGACTGACTTCTTCGGCGCAACAGCCCTGAGTGCCTTCATGACATCGGGGTATTCGGAATAATCGAATTTATCCGTTATGCATACGTTGCCCTTGTCGTCAATCGGCGACGAATTGCTGATATTGAGGAATACACCTGCGCCGTTGAGCCATGAAACGAACTGATCGAAATAGATCCTGCGCGATTCCTCCTTGGCTTCCTTCTGGAATATGCGTGACGTAGCAAGTCCTGCAAATATGTTGCCGATCTGCTGACGGTATACCTGAATGAATCTTTCGGGGTTCAGCTCGGGATTTGCGCGGAATGCGCAGAACTGCTTGAATACGTCATATGCAACTCTGAGAATTCTCTCTGCGTCGTCGCAGTCCTTGGAGGACTCTTCGCTCGTTCTGACATAATATGCAAATTCAAGTATTCCGAGCCCGACTTTCTTATCCGCAGAAACGTCGTCTGCAGATTTCATGGAAGGATCTGCAAAGAGCATTGTCTTGAGCTGCGAAATAAACTTGGAGTTTGTAATCGCCGCTTCAAGGCGCGGAACCTCTGAATTGCTTGCGATATTGGGAAGCGCATTGAGCTGATCCATAATTGCCTTGTCAAATTCCAAGCTCCACTTGTCAACAAGATCGTCTTCGTTGCGGAGCCATGCAACAAGCTGAGCAACATTCTTCATCTGAACCATTGCGCCGTCGGGACCGAATACAGGTCTCTTGTCGTCGCCCTTTGAGGTGATGTAGCGGAATGAGTAGACATCGTTTGTCATTGCAAGTCCGCTTGCCGTGTAAGTTATTCCGCCTGTCGAAAGAGCGAAGAGGAGCGCCTTTATCATCTTGATGTCACATTCTTCTTCCATAGCCTCATTCATATAGGGCAGGTAGCCGCGACGGTGCAAGTCCTTGCCGATGTGAGGATTCCACATATCCGTTGCGTAATTCTTCGCATTGAGGAGCGCCTGCTTATAATTTCTGAAATAGATGTTGTCTGTTCCGCATTCATCAAACTTTGCAATGCGGAGAGGGCTGATGTCCATGATCTCGCCCGTGCAATAGAGCACGTCATCGGGCATATTTTCAACGATCGAAACACGAGCGCTGTCATCTCCCGAATAGCGGCGGACAAACTCCTCAACGCAAGAGCGGATAACCGTGCTTTCCTTGTTCTGATTTGCGGGCAGGTGAAGTCCGAGCTTGTCGGCATTCTTCTTTATGTATTTACCTGTTTCAAGCGACATCATGAATACAACGACGTTTGAAGGTTTGACAAGGTCGCCGCATGCGTCACCTGTGTTTATACGGAGAGAAGGAGTTGCAAGCTCCTGAGCCGTCGAGAAGCATGTGCGGAATTCAGATTCGAGCTTATCTTTGTCCTTGCAGGAGCATTCTATCGCCTGAACAACGTTGAACGAAGCAATCTTCGCGTAAGCGTCTGATTTTGCGATATATTCTCTGTAAGCGGCAACCATGTTCGTAAAGAGCGAACGGTATGCGCGTGAGTCCTTCTCGTTCCATGTTTCATCCTGTTTGCTTGCGGCAACAGCAGCACCGTATGCCGTGGCGAATACGCCCTTACCGGCGATATCGTCCGTCTCGACGAGCTGAGCTTCGCTCTCGGGGCCTGCGTTTTTGAATACGTCTCTGAGGATTTCTTCCTTGTCCGCAATTGAAGAATATACGTTTATGATACTGTCGACCGTACCGCAGTCCTTGCGGAGAACAGTCTTTGTTTCTTCTTCAAGTTCTTCTCTTTCCTTGTCGAAACGGGAGAAGAAGTTGCGGTATTTTTCTATGAGTATATCAAGGTTATCGGAAATCTTCTTGAATACGGCATACTGGAACTGTTCAACAGCCTGTCTGTTGATTTTGTTTATAAGTGATTCATAGTCCTTCCTGAGAATTTCCATGTCGAGTCTTGCATCTGTGCGCTTTGCCTTATAATCGTTCGGCTTATTGCAAAGATCAGCAAATCTGTTCTTTCCGCTCGAAGAATTTGCATATGCACTGCGCGCCGCAGATTTGGGCTTCGGTGCCGAATCAAGTTCCATTGCCCATGCGGGAAGCTCTTCAATAGCTCTCTTCTTCAGTTCGCCCCATACGTTTGATTTATGTTTCTCAATGAATTCGGCAAGTTTAAGCTTCAAACGGCAAAGCTGCACCATTGCCGCAACAGGGTGAATAAATTTATTATCTTTTTTCAGAATAACCTCGATAATCGAAAGCGACTTGTTGAGCGCCATTCCGCGGTTTTCATCAAATGTAAGAACTGTTTCCGCTATTCCTGTCGAAGAACGCTTTATATAATTTACGCAATCAATGAAATATTCAAGCAAGCTTTCGCTTTCATCGCTCGCTGCTTTCGCGACTTTGTCTGTCTGATTTGCCTTGTCGGGCTTTTTGGGCGCACCATCAAGATATTTGCCGGCGGAAGGAAGACGGGTTGCAAGTTCTCCGAAAAGATAATCATAGAATTTATCGCTCGTGTTTCCGTCCTTGTTCCCTTCTTCATCTCTTGAAGCGGTTCCGCGGTCAACCATATCGGAAACAAGAAGTCCGTTACCGTTTTCTTCAAGACCGTCAAGCGCCTTAAGAACCAGATCTGCGTAACCGCCGTCCTTAAGAACATATCTGTCGTTATTATCCTTTGCCTGCTGGACGTTTTCTGCAATCGTCGCCTCGACCTTGCGATGGAGAACCATCCATTCTTTTTCGCAATCGCCAAGAGCTTTTCTGCGGGAAAGATATTCAAGAATCGTCTCTTTGGGGAAACGTATCTGTGATGTTGAAATTCCGGCATAAATGGCGTTGCTACCGTTGCTCTGCGAATGAAGAATCTCATGGTTTGACGCTTCACTGTCGAATGCCGCGCCGATATCCGTGCAGATCAAAGTGTAAAGCGAGTCAGCCATTACCATATCGTGCGCCGAGATGGATTTCAGTCCGGGAATACGGTCGAGAATGAATATCTGCGTAAACGGAGCAGCTTCGGGCGTCCAGTACTGCTCGTCTTCGGAATCAAACAGAACGCCGACGTTAGGCTCTCTCGGATCACCTATACGGAATTTGACGGGTGCCTTCTTTTCTGTCTTGTTGTCGTCGTTAAAGTTGTGAGCGACAAGATTTATAGCGTTGAGCTCGCGAAGAATCGCATACGCGTTTGCATAGACTTTGACCTTGTTATCGGGGGTCTGACTGTCGGCATATATGTCGGGAAGAGCGATCATGGCGTTTACGATTGGATCCTTTCCGAGGCACTTACGAAGATATCTCTTGGTATAAAGAGCAATCGGTATAAATGAACCTGATCCCGTTCCGCCTGCAACGGAGGAAATGACATATACCTCGCATGAAGCACCGGGGTTTGCGACCATGGATTCAAGCGCATTGATAAAGGTGTTGCGCGCCATGGGCCTGTTCATAAGGTTGACAAATGCAAGGAACGATTTCTTGCGCCACTGCGACGCGCCTCTGACCATTTCCTGCGCTCTGACGGACTTGTAGTCCACCCATGTGTCATCGCAGGGGAACCATTCGCGCAGGTACTGAGTGCCTATTCTGTCACAAATGGTACCGACGCTTGCGTTGTCCGTCATGGGAATAACGGTAGCCGCGGAAATATTTTCAACGCTACCGGCGTCCGTATCAAACACGATCGATGTGATTCTGTTGTCTGTCTGGTTTCCGAATTCTTTTCTCTTCTGAGTAAGAATGTCAACCGCATTGCTGCCGGTGCCTCCGACACCGATGAGAAGAATGTTTTTCATTGTTTTATCTCCTTAAATAATAATTTTTATGTAGTTATATAGAACTTGACTTCAAGAATTTTTCCTTTGTTGTTTTCTTCCACATAGTAAGCTCCCGATTCAATAGGCGGAAGAACAGCTTCAACATCTCGACGTGAAGAAAACATACGACAGAACGCATCTGGTTTCATAACAAGCTCATCGGGATTCTCCTGCGATTCCAGACCGTTAATGAACTCCGTCATTTCAGCGCTCGGATTGAGGTATGCCGGATGTATGCTGTTACTTTCTCTAGCCTTTTCCAACTTCAGTCTCGGAATGACCTCTCCGTCCTCTTCATCCGAAGAAATAACGAGATCATATCTCGGCGGCTGATTCATTGCAAGCTTCCAAGGAAGCAGACGCTGAAGGTGCCACAGATACCTGTCTGCAAATGTGCGGTTTACTGCTCTGATGTCAGTCTGAACATTTCTCAGTCTAACCGTTATTGTAACATACCATCCAGGCTGGAAACTCTTGACCTTGAACGCAAGCACAAACCATACTATGAGATAAATTATCAGCAGAATAACAAGTATTCTCCATATATACGACCACGCCGCGCTCTTCACAAAGAAGAGATCTGTGCTGTTTTCCGCGGTGTTGCAGAAAATGTTTACTGTCCGCGTGCCATTCGGAATAAGCATTGCCATAAAGCTTGCAAAGGGATTTATCTGGTCGCGGGTGACGCTGTAAGTTATTATTCCGACTCCGTCTTCGCTTTCAAAGCTTATCTCCTTGCCGACAGGAAGCAGGAAGTTCTTATCGATCATTCCGCATTCAAATCTGAGTGCGCCTGATTCAAAGAGCGCCTGCGCTTCTTCGGCACTGAGCCATACCTTGTCTCTCATCAGTTTTACTTTGAATGAAGCGTCGCTGTCTTCTATCGCAAAGCGGTCAACCTCTGATGCGCCAGGCAATATCACGATTTCCCAAAGGCTGTCGACAATGTTCCATGAAGCGTCGCACGACGCCGATATGTCGGGGATTTCCTTAAGCCATGCCTTTACGGAAGCGGTTCTGCCGCCGAGGGAGGCACTTCCGCCCATGCTCTCTTCCGTCGGGATAAAGCTGAGTCCGCCGCCGCTTAATGTAGCGTACTTTCCTATATCCGTTCCGCCGAGAGCCAGCTGCCAGTCAATGATTCCGTCATCAAAAGCGACAGTCTTTCCGTCGATTTGTATGACAAACTCAAATCCACGCCCGTTGTTTTTGAGCTGATACGGCGTTATGTTAAGCGGACTCTCATCTGCTTTGACGGTCACCGTCATTTCGGATTTCAGAAGCTCGAGAGTCGCCGTTGCCTTTCCGGAAACATTGGGATTCAGGACTGACGAAACCGTCAGCTCAACCGTCTTTTTTCCCGGTTTGCCAGCCTCATCTCCGAGGCTTTCAAGCGTCGGGATGAATATCAGTCTGTTCCCCTCCGCTTTTGTATATTTTGTAATATCTCTGCCGTCAAGCGTAACGGAATACGAAATATCGCCGGAAGCTGTGAAATCATAAGCCTGACCGTTCGCCATAAGGACGAATTCCATTCCGTTTTTGTTGCTGAGCAGTTCATACTGTGTAAGCGAGAACGATTTTGACGAAAGATCGCCGGAAGGACCTATATCGATCTTCGATATATTCGCCTTGACGCTGAATTCCACCTTTTTCTCGCGCGATACGTTCAAAGGAGAGGTCACCCTCAGCGAAACAGTGCATTTTTCGCCTGACGGAATGTCCTTCAGGTCGACCTCGGCGATAACGATTCCTGATGAATTGATTTCAAAACTCATCGGAAGGTCGGTGCCGTTCCCTCTCACAGCGCCGAGCTTGAGAGTGTATTCCTCAAGCTGTTTTTTGGAGAGCGGCTTGTCATCGGAATAGACCGTAAACTTCACAAGCATTTTGTTTGACGAAGCGTCACGCTTTTCCTCTGTCGTCGCTTCAATTCGGTATGCCATCGGGTTGTCGCTTATGATACACATTGCAGATGATGTCATAGAGTAGCTTCCGCCCATAACGCTTACCGATATGCCAATTTCGTTCGCACCGACGACAAGAGGTATTTTCTCTTCTATTTCGTAACGGTTGCCGGCATATGAAACGTATGACACGACGTCGCCGAAGATGGAGGCAAGATTGAGCTTTTTGCCGTTTGCCTGCTCATAAATTTCATATCCGACTCTAATCGAGTCGTTTTTTGTAAGATTACTGTTTATATAACGTATGTCCGTTCTTTCCCATTTTCCGTTTTTCAGATACTCAAAATACGGCTGGATAGTGAGTGCGGGCTCGCCCGTGACTGTCAGGTTCTCAGCCTTTATTTCGGACGAGAACACAAGCTCCATCTTTCCGGACGAGAAATACGGTGTTCCCTTTATAACGGCGGAGTATCCGTCCTCCATGCCGACCTTCGGGTTACCGGACAGAACGCTGAACTGCGACGGCTCAATTCTCTTTCCGTTATATTTTATATCCCTGAGCTCCGCGGCACAGTCCTGAAGCAGGACGGAAACCGTGCGGAACGGAAAATCGGCTTTATCAAAGTCAAGAGTGACCTTGTTTCCTTTTATAGTATACGAATCCTGCCGGAGCGCGTATCTTCCGGACATTATGTTACATATCGTCTGCATTTTTTCAACAAACGAAGTCTTTTCGCCCGCTTTCAGCGCGGTAAATGATGCGGAAGTCGCAAGCTTGCCGGAGGAAAGATCCACGGCGCTGCTGCCGATTCCGAGATAAATCGTTCTGAGCGAGCTGTATTTGCCGATCAACTTGCCGATCGCGTCCTCGAGCTTGCTCTGTGACGACAGCGAATCAAACGAACCATCCGTCAGGATGACGAGCCAGAATTCGTCGCTCTGCTCAACATCGCCCGCGTCCTCAACCTTTTTCAGTCCGCGCTTTTCAAGCTCTTCGACAGCTCTTTCAACCGCTCCGAACGGTGTGCCGCCGTTTGCCTTTGTAATAGACCTGCGGTTGACAATTTCCTTTATCTTACTGCTGCAGTCTCCGTCCTGGAGTTTGACCTCGATCGTCGGCTCTTCGTCCGAGACGGGATTCATTGGAGATATCGTCAGAATGTCGCCGCTGCCGAGCATTGAAAGCAGTATCTGAAGAGAATACTGCGCATAATTTATTCTGCTCTGCACCTCCATTGAACCGGAGTTGTCATATACAACGGAAATAATCTTCCGCTTGTATGACGTCTCCGCCTCGCTCGTCTGCGCGGCTGACATCGGTATGCATGCCATCAGAAACACAGCGGCAATACACAGCGCCAGAATGCGGATAATCCTTTTTGAAAACACAATGTTTCCTTCCTTTCCAAGTTATCTGAGAACGCCTTACCTTGCGGCGTCGGCAATTCTCTCGTTTATAATTTCCATATAAAGTGTGTAACTGTATTCTCCTGCGCTGACATTTCCGATTGCTTCCTGTGGGTCTATGAACCTGCCTATACTCTTGTCCTCATGGAGCTTTTCGAGAATAGGCACCGGCGTATCGCCGAAGGAATAGGTGTCGTTCATTGCGTCGAGCATATTTCCGATGAGTATGAGGTCATCGGGGGTAAAGCCATCCGCTCTTTTGTTCATCTTTGAAACAAGCATTTTGCAGAGAACCTGATATACTCTTGAAAGTCTGACGCTCTCTTCTGCGCACGCCTGCTCATCAAGATTTTCAAGCTCGGAGAGCTTTGCCGTTGCAGATATCTTTTGGCGGAAAGCGTCTCCTTCGTTCTCTTCTGCAAATGTGGTTGAGATTGTATCGCAGAAAAGCGCCTGCAACACATCGTTTAAGTTTTTATCGCCTATAACGTCGTCGATATATTCGCCGAGGCGTTCATCGGCGTCAGCAAACTCTGCGCCCTGCTCTTCGCAATAATAATATGAACCGAGCGCAACGGTTGCCTTGAGTATCGATTCCGCCTGCTTTTCGGGAGCAACCTTATTATGCAGTCCCGCAATTCCGCATTTGGGATATATCTTTGAAACAAAGGTCTTACTGTAACTGTCCGAATAGACCTTTGCCTTCGCCGTGTAGCTGAATATTGTCGTCATTACGCCGACGTCGTCAGAGCTTTCTTCGACCTCTGCGTTTTCATAGCACGCGAGCGCCTCTTCCGGTATTGCTGATACACCTTCGCCAATGATGTTCGCAAGAGAGAGGAACGGGAACATCAGCATTACAAACAGGATAAGCCCCGTGGCCGCGCCGGAAACGATTCCCGCGGTCTTTCTCGCCCAGTCCGCCTTGGGACGGTGTTTTCCGAAGAAGAACATTATTCCCTTGACAACCGCAAACGCAGTTATAAGGATGGGCGGCAGTGTCATAAGGTCGACAAACGAATGTGACGGGAAGAAATATGCCACAAACGCCGCAACACCGGAAAGCACGCCGATGATTATCTTCACGGTCGACGAAATGTTGCTTTCCGCCTTTTTCCCGCCGCTTACGCCTTCCTTCTGATATTTGCGGAATATTATCGACGTTACAAGCGAGAAAATTCCGTAAACTATGAGGAACAGCGCGGGAACGGCAACAAGACTGACAACGAATTTCGAAACCGCAACGACGCCCTCCGAGGACGCGCCCAGCTCCGGAAATTTCTCAAGCAGTTCGTTTATCGCCGCCTGAATTCCTTCGCGTTTGAGAAGGATTCCGTAAATCGAGTCGACAAGCAAAAACGATACAAACGCCGAAACTATCGCCGCCGCGAGAGCGGCAATGTTCTGCATGAACCGCTTTGTCAGCGAAAACAACGCGCTTACAGCAATAAACAGCAGAAAGAAAATAACAGCGAACACGCCGATATTTTCGGGCATTGAGGAGAGAAACTTTCCCCATTGATTACCAAACCATGATGTCATACCAAAATCACCTCATAAATTAAATTGTTGAGTTTGTTTATGAATTCCGGATGTCGTCCGGTTTATTCCTTTGAAAGCGGTCTTGCCGCGCGTCAGTTTGCTTCCTTTTCGGATATCGGTGCGCTCTTTATTCCGCATCTGCGGCAATAATCGCATATCGCTGAGCCTTCGTCACAGTATACCGTAACAGTGCCCTCGCAGCCGTCGAAAAGTCCCCAGCCGAGATCCTTTACGGATGACGGAATGATTACCTTTTCAAGGCTTGCGCACCCGCGGAAGGCGCAGTCGTCGATTTTTTCAACGCTGTCCGGAATTTCAACCTCATCGAGAAGCACGCAATTGCAGAACGCGCCTTCACCTATCTCGGATACGCTGTCCGGTATCGTGATACGGTTGAGCTTTTTACATTCGCTGAACGCCCAGTCACTGATGACCGTAACGCTGTCCGGTATGTCATACTGAACCTCGCGGCTGCTCGCCGGATATGCAACTATTACCGATTTGTTCTTGTTAAAAAGAACGTGGTCGCTGCCCTCGCGTTTGTTCGGCTCGGATTTGTAATAACGGTTTTTCGGGTCAACGTGAATCGACTTTATCGACTCACATCCGCGGAACGGTGCGTCGCCTATGCTGGAAAGCGAGATCGGAAGCTCTATCTGCTTAAGATTACGGCAGTTCTTGAAGGCGCCCTTTCCGATCTTGCGGAGTCCTTCGTGAAGGACTATCTTCGTCAGATTTGTGCACCCGTTGAAGGCAAGGTCGTCTATCTTGACAACAGCCTCCGGCACTTCGATCTTTTCAAGGCAGACGCAATCCGAAAATGCGCTCTCGCCGAGTATCGTAAGATTTTTCGGCAGGTCTATGTGTACAAGACTTTTACAGCTGTTGAACACGCCACCGTAAATTTCCGTAAGTCCGTCGGGAAGCGAAATACTTTCAAGCGAAGCGCAGTTCTCAAATGCTCTTTCGCCTATCTTTATGTACCCGTTGCGAACCTTCAGGCTCTTCATGCTTATACAGTCGCGGAAGGCGCTCGAACATATTCTGGATGTCTTTTCGGGCACATCCATCGCTTCAAGATTGCTGCACCCGCGGAAGCTCTCTTCCCCGATTGTTTCAAGCGTCTGCGGCAGGATGATTGTGTGCAGAGCTTTGCGATCCTTGAAGGCGTCGGCGCATATTATGCGCACCCCTTCGTCAACCGTTATGCTTCTGCCGTTGTCCTCGCACTTTTTGAGTTCTCCGTCTCCGATTGTGAGACGGTCCATTGCAACTGCGGGCAGGTCACGAACAAGCGCTTTGATAAGCTTGTCCATATTGTCTGCCATGCTGTGATGTGTGTTTGAAAGAAGTATCGCGAAAGCCGGCGGAACGTCCACATCGTCAAGATATATCGGATAAAGACGCTTATTGTTCTCTCTTGCGACGATGATTTCCATGCCGCAGAAAGGAGATGTCATCGAGCTTTTCGATACGAAAAGCAATACTGCCTCCGCCTTTTCTATTCGGTGACGCAGCTCATCGCGGAAATCGTTTCCGTTTTCGCACGATTCGTCATACCATATGCGGTATTTACGGTCATAGAGCGCGTCAAGTATGGGATATACGGCGGCGGTATCCTTGTGAGAATAGCTCACGAAGAGATACGGCTCGTTGCCGGTATACGCTTCAAACTTTGTCTGAAGGTTATCCCATGTTTCGTTTTGTTTTTGTTCAATAGTCTTTGCCTTTTCTGTCATTTTCCTACTCTCCGATTTTATTTTGGAATTCAGCCAAAACCCATTTCCGAATTCCTCAATATGCAAAAAACGGTTACTCTGTGCACAATCCTTGGGGAAATGCGCACGGAGCAACCGTTTTTTAACCGGGAAGTCTTGCGCATTTTAGTAAAGAAACCTCGGAAAAGATATCGCACAGACATAATTCGTCATTTTTTTCATTATACTCTTAAATCCTTTATTTGTCAATGGATTGTAACATTTTTATTAACTCCATATTTATATTTATATTCATTTTCGTTAAAATATGTTGTTTGATAGGTCTTTTTGCATTATATTGGAATTAAAATCGTTTTTTGACGCATATTTTGCCCCTCATTGCGCCAATCCGGTTTCAAATATAACCACATTTTTCCTTTATATTTCTTATTTGCATTTTGATTACAAGTAAATTCGATGTTTTGATTGAAAATATTTGGTTTACTTATTCTTTTTAACAAAAAAAGCACGCCGCAGCGTGCTTTTTTGTTTTGGATACGGGTGAATTATTTCTCGGTTATCGTAACGTTTGCGGGAAGAACTCCTGCCTGAAGATAAACGATTTCAAGTATCTGCGAAAGCTGATTGGGTTTGAGCCCCTCGCTCTTTACAACGACCGTCGCTTTGTCGCCGTTTATAACGGTTACACATTCTTCAAAGCCCTTCGCTTTTATAAGCGACTCAATGTTTGCTTCAAGCTCTATGTTTGCCGCCATTGCGCTGATATCCTTGAGCGCTTGCTCTTTTGCCGCGTCAAGAGAGCCCTTGTCGTCAACAACGCCCTGAAGTACCTCGATAGCCTCGTCTCTTGCCTGCTTTCTGGAGATTTCCGCGGAAGCGAAATAATCGTCTGTCTTGCCGCTCTGGTCGGAGTCCGGCGTTACGTTACCGGTCTGCTCGGCGTTCGGGTCTTTTGCCGGTCCTTCTGCTTTTGATCCGCCGAAGAGTTGCCAGTTGACGTAAACCGCCGCGCCGATAAGGACGATTGCAAGCGCAATGACAATGTTTCTGAGACCTATCTTTTTAAGCCCCTTCTTTGCTCCGTCCGTGGTGAAAATACTTTTGAACTTGAATGATTTTTCCTCGCTCTCCGGAAGATCGAGCGTTCCGTCGCCCGCAATCTGCTCTGCCTGACCCATTTTAAGTGCCATTCTCTCTGCGTTTCTCATAATACTTTCTCCTGTAAAATAATTATTTTGTTCCCACTATGCAGATGCGGTTGCTTGAAAGTCCAAGTGCTGTGGAAACGGCGTTTATCAGCTTTGCGCGGATTTCCGCGCTGTCGCCCCCTTCGCATACGATCGATACGCCCGCGATTTCCGGATATATCCGCTTGACAAGCACCGGTTCTCCGTCACCGCTGCTGTTTTTGACGGTTATATGACTTTTGCTCTCCGAGCCGGACGCGGTCTTTTCATCATATGCGTAAACGGACTCGACCCCCGATTTCACCGTTACCACAACACAAGTCTTTCCCGAACCCGTTATCTGCTCCGTTATGTTTCTAATCTTATTCTCCGTCTCTGAAATATATGCCTCGGTTTCATCAAAGCTGGTCGACAAATTCTGCGTTTTGCTCTTTTTTCCTCCGGAAAATGACCCCAAAAGCATAAGCAGAATGCCCAAAATGCCGATGGCAACAAGAATAATGACCTTTTTTCCGTCCGCGCCGGAAAACATTTTCTTCATTTTCAGCTCACCCATCCAAAGCCTCCGTAACAGTAACCCTTGCCGTACCGTAAAACATTTCCTCTATATAATTCCGTATTTCCTCCTTCCGGCAGACGACGCGGCAGATGATGTTTATCTCCCGTATCTCGATTGCGGACTTGTTCGTCGCGTCTATTTTTATCCCAACCGTCAGTTTGTCTTTGTCAATGCCGAATTTATTTGAAACAACATCCGTTATCGCCTGCTCGACCGCTTTTTTCTGCGTCTCTATGAGCTTCTCTTCGGAGTCGCCCGTCGCCTCTCCGTGGTCGCCGAAAAGCTCGGAAAGCTCCTCCCCCTGCACCGGCAATGACGAAAAAATGCTTATAACAGGCGTTATTATCGCCGCCAGCACGCAAAGCGAGACTATGTATTTTATATATCTTTTCATCGTGCCTTCCGGCGAAAGTCCGGTTGCGATTCCGGCAATCACACAGACCGTCAGCAAGGAAAACACAAAGCCGCTCAGTTTTTCCATATCAGCCCGCCCCCGATGACGCAAATATCGCCATTGCAACTATAAAAAACACCGTAGACGAGCTTATCACCGCCATCATCAGCCCCGTAACGGACGACACCTCGGAGAGAAACTTTCCCTCGCGCGGGAGTCCCAGAAGTCCCGCAACGGACGAAAGCAATTCAAATGCAACCTTGTTTGCCCATAGTGTGCAGAACGGGAAAAGGAATATCAGAAGCACCGCTATTGCACCGATTGTCCCGACAGATGATTTTATAACGGAAATACTGCCCTTCACCGTTGTCACCGCGTCTCCGACGGCGCTCCCGACGACGGGAATTATACTTGAAAGCGCAAATTTCACGCCCTTGAAAAGCACGGAGTCCGCGCTTTTGGCAACTATGCTCTGAAATGTCAGCACGCAGGAAAACGCTATCATCACAAGCGCCATGACGCTTGTCACCAGCTTTTTAACCGTCTGCGCTATGCCGGAAAGGCTGTCGTTTCCCAGCGCCACTGCGCCGACAGATATACAAAAGCATATCTTTATCATCGGAAAGACAAAGCCCTCCGTTATCTTTTCAAGAAGCGCGACGGCGCCGTAGACCACGGCGCAGCCGATGCCCGACATCGTTATCGAACCTTCGCTCGCCATGAGCACGCCCAGCGTCGGCAAAACATAGCGCATGAATTCCCCCATGCGCACCGTAAACTCCGAAACCATATCCATAAGCGAGCCGAGAAGTCCGTATATCGCGCCGCATATGCAGAGCGCGCAGACATACGTCAGCATGTTTTTGACCGTCTCTCCCGAAATGCTGTCACGCACGACGGCAAGCACCGCCGCAACGATTAGTATTCCGAGCACCGTCAGAACGGATGAAAACGCCCCCGGCGCCACATCGGAGATGATTGAAATTACGGTTTTCAGAAGCCATCCGGCGTCAAATGACGAGGCAATTCCGGACGGCGTCACATCTTCCCCGAAATCCGGAAGATAGTCTCTAAGGCCCTCCGGCACGGCGGAGAGCACATCGTCCGTCTCCGCACCCATCGCAGTGACGGAAAAAAGCAGAATAAGCACGAGCACAATCGCTGCGCAAGCAGTCTTCTTCACTTTTCAAGCACCGCCCCCGAGAGAGAAAGTATGTTTTTTATCACGGGCAGACTCAGGAGCATTATCGCGCATTTTGCGGCAAATTCTATCTTGCCCGCGACGGCGCTTTCGCCGCAGTCGCGGCATATATCGCCCGTCGTCTGCGCGAGCAACGTCACCGCAAGCGATTTTATAATTGTCTCCGTGTATATTCCGAAGCCTGCCACGTCGGAAAGTTCGCCGATATAAGAGGTTACAGGCGACAGGGTCGACAAAGCCGCCCCGAAAATGACGACAGCCGCCATAATCGAAACAAACGTCCCGAAATCCGGCTTTATTCTTTTTACAATCACCGCCGCGACGACGGAAATTATCGCAACTCCGCACAGCTTTATGATGTTCACAATCCGAAAATGCTTTTCACCGTGTCGAAAAGCCCTCCGATCTCGCCGACTATTATCAGAAGCACTATAACGACCCCCGCAAGGGATACAAGCATCGCCTGTTCGTCCCGCCCGGATTTGCTCAGCACCATGCTTGATACGGCAACGAGAATTCCTATCCCCGCGACTTTAAGAATAAGTGCAGTTTCCATTTTATCACCCTCAAATAAGCAGTATAGCAGCCATCGCGCCGATGGCAAAGCCGATCGTTCTGTAAACCTTTTTGTTTTTTGCAACAAGCGTCCGCGCCTTTTCCAGCTCCGATGACAAAAGCCCGATGTAATAATCAAAGCTCTTTATCTGCATGTTTCCGTCGCTCTTGCCGATACATTCGCCGAAGCCGAGAATTATCTTTTTTTCCTCCGCCGAAAGGTGAAGAGAGCCCTCGCATGCGCGGAAAGCCTCGCCCCATGCGTCAAAATATATCTCGTCGTTTTCATGAGACCTCAGCTTTTCAAGAAAGCCTATATCGGAAAGCACTTTGTTTTCAAATCCGCGGTATATCAGCTTTGTCGGCGTAAGAAAATAACTGACCTGATTTTTTATATATTCAAAAAGCGAAAGAAAGGCTTCCGCCTCGTCGATTCTTTTCTGCTCGCATTTTCCGGCAAAAAGTCCACAGGAAAAAGCGGCAAAAAACACAAGCGCCGCCCCGATGAGTCTCATACTTCGTCGACGGAGAGCGAATATCCTCCGCCATTCCGCCTTATGCCGATATATTTACCGAAAACGCCAGCCTGCGCGAGTTTTTTGAGTGGAGGTCGACGCATGAGGTCGTCAAACGAGCTCCCGTGCGCCGAGGCAAGAAGCGGCACGCCCGTGTTTGAAACGGAGATTATCGCCTCAGCCTCATCCGCAGTACCTATCTCATCGCAAACGATAAGTTGCGCCGACATCGTTCTCGCCGCAATCTCCATTCCCTTTGCCCGCGGATAACCGTACATAACGTCGGCAATACAGCCCGAAAAAAGCTCCGAAAGATATATTTCTCCCCTTGTGTCTATAATGCAAACCCTCATCGCCTCCGTCCCCGTCGAAAGTCTTCTCGCAGCGTCGCGGAGGAGAGTCGTCTTTCCCTCTCCCGGCGGCGAATAAATCAAGGCGGAAAGCAAGCCTTTTTCTGTTTTTATCTCGTCGATAAGCTCGCCGCAGACGCCTGTTATCGCGTGCGGAATTCTTATGCAGAGCGAGCTTATAAGATAAACCCCCTTCACCTTTTCCCCCTCGCTTCTTGCGCTGCCGCAAACGCCGATTCTGTATCCGCCGGAGAGAGTGACATAACCCTCTTTTATCGTTTCGCTGTATGTATGAACGGAGTCCTCGCAGAGCCTGCCGAGCGTTTCGCCGAGCTCCCTTTCGCTTGATACGGATACCTTCGTCCGCGGCAGAATAACATTTTTCATGCCGACGGTAAGCGAGAGCGGCGCGCCGACGCGAAGTCTTATCTCCGTTACGTTTTTCCCGCCGTCAAGCCTTTCGGCGCAGAATGATGCAATCGCCTCGGCCTTTTCCCGCGGCAGATATTTTATCACTTTTTCAAGTCGTTCTTCCGTAACGCCCCTCCGAAAATATTTCGTGTGATAAATTTATATTATCGGCTGACGGAAAATATTCCGCAGGACGTCGCCGACCTTTGCCATTTCAATTTTCAAAACAGTCGAAAATCGTCTGTTGCATTTTGCTCGGCATCAAGTCACAATTTTATAGTGTTGCACTTGATAGTATAATTCACCCAAAACAAAAAGAGCCGACCTTTCGGTCGGCTCCTGCTTTGAGTCCGGATTATTTTGTTTCATCTGAAAGCTTTGTTTCCTTTGCTCTGTCGAGTTCCTTCGGAATAGCGTCGAAGAGAGCGTCGACATGGAGCGCTGCGGAAGCCTCTTTGCAGTAGTCCTCAATGTTTTCTGCGGTCGCAATACCGTCCACATACTTCTTCGAGATCGCTTTCATATAAGCGTCGAGAGTAATCTTGCCTTCCGAGCATTCCTTCGTTGCGATACCGTAGATAACGTCCTCGATGACCTCGGGATCCATGTTTCTGAAGTCGTCAATGTCATATCCGAGAGCAACAATCTCATCCTTATAATAATTGATGAGCTTGTCGAGCGCGGCAATATATTTGCTTGCGCTTGACTTTGCGCTTGTGTAGTCAGCGAGCGAAGAGCCAACGAGCTTGACCATTTCGTTCGTGTAATAACCGACTTCATATATTGTCTTATATACAACGTCCTGAATCTCGTTATACTTGAGAGCGTTGATCTCGCTTGTCGTGTAAACTGTTGAGAGCGTGTATGTGTTCTTGGTTCTCATCATGTTTACATACTTGATATAGTCGGTCATATAGGTTCTTGTTGTTCTGAATTCGCTGTAACTTATGCCGGCTTTATCGCACATCGTGTGATAGATCTGAGTTCTTTCTTCTATGAGATGGTCAAGGACAACCGTCAGTATTTCGGAGGATGTGAGTGCCATTGAGCCCTTCTCCTTATACTTCTCTGCGGAGTATACCTCTCTTATAGCTGTCTTATATTTGGACTTTATCTTTGAGATATAAGAGTCATATGTCGTTTTGTCCTTTTTGCGAATCTCATCCGCCTCGGCCTTTGTGAGACCGTAAGGAGCAAAGATTTCATCATAGAGGCTGTTCTGGAATTCAGCCATCGAAACGCCCTGCTCTTCAAGATACTGCGCATAGAGCAGATCGTGTATCTTCGTCACAACAGCGGCAGGCGTTGCGCTCGAGCTGTCTGTGTTGTAATTGTTTTCGGCAAGAAGATCCGCGTATTCGCTCTTCAGAGTTTCCGAAGCCTCAACGAACGGCTGTGCCTTTTTGAGCGTATCGGCAATGTCATCCCAGCCGATGGAGTATGTGTTTCCGAGGTCGTCGGAGAAGGTCATGAGAGAGCAGATATAAGCCTTTACAAGCTCTGAATACTTCTCTTCCGTAAGTTCATTGTTCTTTATATAGTTTTCGGTTACGAATGCAAGAAGCGCCTTTTCAAATTCCGTATCGGACATTTCGTCATACTTTGTCTTTTCGGATTCGTCGAGCTCATCGAAAAGGAGCATATCCGCCATTATACGGAGGTATTTGATGTTTGTATAATACTGAGCGGCGTCCGTTCTGTATTTTTCAAACGAGTTTCCGGTTGAAGTTTTTGCGTAGTTTACCCCGATTATATCGGTAAGCTTTTTCTGAACAAGCGCGTCAACGCCGGAGGACGATATAATATCGGCATACTTTTCACCGACAATCTTGTCAACAAGCTTTTCTATGAACCAGTCGTTGTTTCTGATTGTCGAGCTTTCGATAGCCGCATCAAGGTTTGACTCTCTGACACCGTCCGCACGGAGGCATTCTTTGAGATAGTCCTTGTAGTAACGCTTGAGCTCAAGGAATTTGCTCGCGCCTGTTGTTTTGCTTTCGTTTTCAAGGTACCAGTCATATGTCGCGTCGACGTTGCCGAACGCCTCTTCAAGAGCAACTCTCTTGAAGATATTGTTCATTTCGCCGTCAACCGTATCATCGTTCATATAGTAAACAAGGAAGGGAGAGAGGAGAGAGGAAAGGTTTGTGACCTTGTAATAGCTCCACTGATCTCCGTACTGACCCTCATCGGGGTAGCCCATATAAACGTTGCCCGTGAGCGAAGTGTCCATCATATAGTCGCTGTTGAGGCGCTTTATTGTGAGCCCATCGTCGTTTACGGAGTAGTTTACGTCCTTGATCCCGTACTGAAGAAGGTTCTTGAGTTCGGGCGTTGTGCTTATCGCCTGAATGACTTCAAGGGAACGCTCCTCGCTTGAAGTGTAAGCGCTTACTGCGAGCATACCTTCGAATATATCTGTCTCCGTTACAAACGGATTCTGAACAACCTTGACATAATAGTCATCGCCGTATGTCTTTTCAACGGAAGCGTCGCCGACAACTGCGGCAACCGCGAAGGAATCGCCTTCCCCGTCAAAATAACCGAGCTCCGTATATTCGGACATGAGTTTAAGATGATCTGTGTACTGAGGAATATCAAAGAGGTTGTTTATTGTGAATTTCTTGTCCTCTTCGACGTTATATCCGTACATAGGATCTGCATATGCCGCAATCGCAACGTCCTTTCCGAACGGATAGAAGATTCCGAGCGCCTCGGGAGCTTCCTTCATCGGCTTTATGCTCTCGTTTTTCTTGACGGAAGCAAGGAAGGCGGAAAGATCCGAATAATTGCTGACATTTTCTATATTGAATCCGTATTTATCCGCAAGGTCTTTTTTGACAACGATATATGTGTATTCAGCAAGAAGATTATTTGAAGGAACGGCTTTCACGTCGCCCGTCATCGCGGACATCTGCGTGAAATACGTGGGATAGATATACTGATTGAGCTTCTGATAGTTCTCTGTCTTCAGATATGACGAAATCGAAGCGATAATCGCGTTCTTATCGAAATAATCGTACATATCCTTGCCTGCCACCATCACTATATCGATGGGTGATTCGGGATCGGGATATACAATCGAAATGATACCGCCTTCGTCAACCGTCGTCTGCTCCGCGGTATATTTGAGTCTTGTCGAAACTGTCTCCGCGGGAATCGTGATGTTGTCCTTCTTCCATTTGCTTCTCGACTTTTTGCTTATGGAAGCGGCAAGTTTTGTCTGCTCGTCTGCAAGCTTCTGCATGTACTTGTTGTACTGTGCGACAGCGGCGTCGAGATTGTCAAGATGTTTCTTCTCGGCAATTCTCTCGTCGATGAGCTTGTAATATTCGTCCTCTGTGACAAGTGTGAGCTTGATTTTTGTCTCATATCTTGCAACGAGGATCTTGTTTATCTCCGCCTCGACAGCGGCAACAGCCTCAGGCGTCGTCGACTCCTCCGTTATACCGATAACGTTGAGCGTCGTCGGCAGGCGGTCATCCGTTGCGGTCGGCTCTGTTTTATCAAAAAGAGTACAACCCGCCATTGCAAGCGCGCCGAAAAGCATTACGGCGGCAAGTATCAGACTTAAGATTTTCTTTGACATGGAATTTTTCCTCCGAAAAAAGTTTCTTGCTTACTGGTAATTTTGCGATAAACAATACGCGAAGCTATAATGATATATAATAATATTACTACAAAACACCCTTTGTGTCAAGTGACAATTTGATTTAAGCGCCCGTAGCCTTCGCCGTTTTTGAGACCGCTTTGCCGATTTATTGTCATTATTCACAAAAAAGTCTGCCGCGTATTTTGCCTTATGCACAATCGTAATATGCACAAAGTTCAAACTGCGCGGCAGAATGTTGTGTATTATGCAAATAAAAATTTATCAGTCAAGATAGTCTTTGAGCTTCTTTGAACGACTGGGATGACGGAGCTTGCGCAGAGCCTTCGCCTCGATCTGACGTATTCTCTCTCTCGTTATGTTGAATTTCTGACCGACTTCCTCAAGCGTTCTTGCTCTTCCGTCCTCGAGACCGAAACGAAGCTTGAGAACGTGCTCCTCTCTCGGGGTAAGCGTGTGAAGAACTTCGCAGAGCTGCTCGCGGAGAAGCGCATACGAAGCGGCATCTGCGGGAGCGGGAGAGTCCTGATCTTCGATAAAGTCGCCTATGTGACTGTCCTCTTCCTCGCCGACAGGAGTTTCAAGAGAAATCGGATCCTGCGCGACCTTGATTATCTCGCGGATTTTCTCGGGGCTCATGTTCATCTCCTTGGCAATTTCCTCGGGAGTGACCTCTCTGCCCTGTTCCTGAAGCATCTGGCGCGACACCTTTGTATACTTGTGTATCGTTTCGACCATGTGCACTGGAATTCTTATCGTGCGAGCCTGATCGGCAATCGCACGCGTTATCGCCTGACGGATCCACCATGTCGCATATGTTGAGAATTTATAGCCCTTTGTATAGTCGAATTTGGAAACAGCCTTCATAAGACCGAGGTTTCCTTCCTGAATGAGGTCGAGGAAGAAAAGTCCCTTGCCGACATATTTCTTCGCAATGCTGACAACAAGACGCAGGTTTGCTTCGACAAGTTCCTGCTTTGCTTTTTCGTCACCCTCCGCCATACGCTTTGAAAGCTCGGCTTCTCTTTCCGCCGAAAGAAGCGGCACTCTGCCGATCTCTTTAAGGTACATTTTGACGGGGTCATCTATCATTAGCCCTTCCTGAGAAAGGGCTTTTTCCATGCTCTCAGAGCTTTCGAAATTTTCAAGATCGGCTTCTATATCCTCGTCAAGATCAATCGGCTCATCATCGTCAAAATCCTCCGTGACGTCTATTCCCATTGATTCGAGCGTTTCGTACAGCTTGTCTATCTGGTCAAGGTCATAGTCCGTATCGCCGAGGGAAACCATTATTTCACTGTTCGATATCGAGCCTTTAATCTTCGCCTTATCGATTATATCCTGAATTTCGTTTTTCTCCTTGCGTTCTCCCTCGGGCTTGACCTCTGCCGGAGCGGCAGTTGCCGGCTCCGCTTCTGTTTTCTTTGCCGTGTGCGACTTGGAAGCGCTCTTTTTCTTTGTCGTGTGATGTTCTGCCGCAGGCTCATCGGCTTTGACCTCCGTCACTTCGGCAGGCTCCGCCACAGCCGTTTCCTTTACGGTCGTTTTCTTGCCGGATTTCTTTTTCGGCGCCTTATGTTCCTCCTCCGCAGGCATCTCCGCCGTAACGGTCTTATTTGTGTCTTCAAGCATTGAATTTCCCTCCGAAACTTATGTATTCTTTTCTTTTTGCTTTACTTATTCTGACGCTTTTTCCGCTCTATCAATTTCATGAGCGAATCAATATCGCCGTCCGTTTTTTCGCGCGAATCGGCGACTGCGTTTTTAAGCGACTTTACGCTTTCTTCAAAGACTCTTTCGCTGTTATCGGTCAGCTCCTGCCTTGCGACAAGCATTGACGACATCCTCGAAATTTCCTCCGGCGAAAACTCGTCGGCGAACGCGCCGAAGCCCCCTTCACTGCCGCGTTCGATGAGTCTCTGAAAAACTCTTCTGTTGAATTCGGTGACGAAGTCATCCTCCGTCAGCTCCGTTTTCCCGCTCCTGACCTGTTCGGTATACTCCGGGAAAAGAAACATCAGCCCGAGAACGGTCTCCTCCGCATGCGCGGCTTTGACGTTCTTTGCGTAGTCGCGGTTGACCCTGTCTCCGACGCCGAGCGAGCTCATGACTATCTTTCGCTTTTCGTCCGCCTCGCGGTCTCTTTTTCTGTATTTGCGCTTGCGCTCCGTATCAGTTCTTACGTTTGCGACGTCAAGTCCCAGAGCGGAAGCGATCTTACCGACGTAAACCTCGCGTTCAATATTGGATTCAATATCCGCGGCAATAATGCAAAGCTCCTCCGCCGCCTTTATCTTCTCATCCGGTATATCGACGTTATATTTTTTCAGCACGGAGCCGAGCAGAAATTCCAGCTTGCCCTCGCTCTCCGCAACAAGCGCGCGGAATTTTTCCGCCCCGAACTTTTTGACATATTCGTCCGGATCTTTCGCTCCGTCCATATGGAGCACGCGGACTTCAAGCCCCGCGTCGGTGAGCATCGGTATGGCTCTTTTCGTTGCAGCCGTTCCGGCACCGTCGCTGTCGTATGCGATGACAACCTTTTTCGTATACTTCGCCATTATCCTCGCCTGATCGCTCGTCAGCGCCGTGCCGAGAGTTGCGACAGCGTTCGAGAGTCCCGCAAGGTTAACGCCGATAACGTCCATATATCCTTCGCATAATATCAGTTCTTCGGAGCAACACGTTCTCGCGAAATTCAGCGAATAAAGGTTGCGGCTCTTTTTGAAAACGGGCGTATCGGAGCTGTTGAGATATTTCGGCTCCTTATCGCCGATGGCTCGTCCGCCGAAGGCGATCACGTTACCGAAATTGTCTATTATGGGGAACATTATTCTTCCCCTGAAATAGTCAAAATATTTGCCCGTTTTGCTCTTGCCGCAGAGAAACGCCTCTTTCAGCTCCTCGTCCTTATATCCGAGCGATATCATGTGACTCCGCAAGGCGTCAAAGCTGTCCGGCGCATAGCCGATACCGAAACGCGTAATCGCCGATTTCGGCAACTTGCGCTTGTTCATAAGATAGTCGACGGCGTTCTCCGCCCCCGGCTTTGAAAGCGACGCATGAAAAAATCTTGCCGCTTCCCTGTTCATATCGTAAAATCTTCTTCGCCTGCCGGACTCGCTCTTTTCGCCGTCCGTATCGGGCATTTTCATTCCGACGCGGTTGCAAAGAAATTCGAGCGCGCCGAGGTAATCAAGTTTTTCCGCCGCCATAACAAAGGTTATGACGTCGCCCCCCGCCCCGCAGCCGAAGCAATGATAACTGTTTGTATCGGTGAACACCGTAAACGACGGCGTCTTTTCCGAATGGAACGGGCAAAGCCCGACAAGCCTCGATCCCGCTCTTTTAAGCGTTACGTACATGGAGATAACCTCTTCTATTCTGTTTCGGAATTTGAGATCGTCTATGAATTCCGGCGTGATTTTCAAATCAAGTTACCTCCTTTTCTGTTTTATTTCCAGACCTTCGGCACAAATATGCGCTCGAAAGTGTTTATTGCGTACCTGTCCGTCATTCCGCATATGTAGTCGCATGCACGGCGTTCGACAGAGTCGCTTTCGTCAATATTGTATTCCTCCGGCATTTTATCCGGATTCTGAACGAAGTATTCGTAAAGGCGTTTGAGCATATCCATTGCACGTCCCTCTTCGCCCTTCGCCTCGGGATTTCTGTATACCCTTTCAAAAAGGAATTCGCGAAGTTCAAGCATTGCGGAATGGATGGTTTCTTCCATAACTATGTCGTTTTTGCCCGTGCTTTCCTCAATAACGGAGCTGACAAGCATTCCGATACGCTTTGAATGAGTATCACCGAGAATATCGGTCAGTTTTTTCGGCAGGTCGTCCGGACGGAGTATTTTTGCTCTTATCGCATCGTCTATGTCGTGATTGATATAGGCAATTCTGTCCGCCAGCTTGATGATTTTACCCTCAAGAGTGGACGCGGCATTGTCACCCGAATGGTTGACTATCGCATCGCGCACCTCAAACGTCAGGTTCAGTCCCTTTCCGCCCTTTTCGAGCTTGTCAACGACGCGCAGGCTCTGACAGTAATGAGTAAATCCGGGGTCAAAGCACTCCATTAGTGCGCGCTCGCCCGCATGGGCAAACGGCGGGTGACCGAGATCGTGTCCGAGTCCCGCAGCCTCCGTCAGATCCTCATTGAGCGAAAGCCCCCTCGCAATCGTTCTCGCAATCTGCGTCACCTCGAGAGTGTGAGTCAGACGGGTTCTGTAATGGTCGTCCTCCGGGCAAAGGAAAACCTGCGTTTTGTTCATGAGTCTGCGGAAGGATTTGCAATGAATAATTCTGTCTCTGTCTCGCTGGAATTCCGTTCTCATTGTGCACGGTGCAATCGGGTGGACACGTCCCTTTGTGTTTTCCGAAAGGCAGGCATAGGGAGAAAGGGTGTTTCTTTCGCGCTCCATAAGCATTTCCGTTACGGTCAAGGCAAAAATCTCCTGTCTTTTATTATTTGATTGTAAGATACGAAATATTTTGCGGAAATCCTTTTTTCATTTTGATTTTTCAACGATTTTTCGACATTTCCGCGTTATTTTTTTGCGTCAAAGCGCTGTCCGGTGCACAAAACGCGGCATTTGCCGCCCGTCATCTCGCTTATTCTTGCCGAAAACGCAGCCTCCTCCGACGCGAGTATCGCAAATCTGACCTTTACTTCGGAGAGAAATTCCGTGCCGTCGATTATTGTCGTATATCTTCCGAGCTCATAGAGGAGCCTGTCATAATCGGGATAGGGGCAGGTGAATTCGCATTCGGAAAAGAGATCGTATGTGACCGCTCCCGCGTCGGCAACGGCGCCCGCGGCAGCCCTTGAATAAGCGCGGACAAGTCCTCCCGCGCCGAGGAGTATCCCCCCGAAATACCGCGTGACGACGACTGCGGCATTGTCAATTCCGCTCTTGCGGATGACGTCAAGCACGGGCACTCCGCCGGTTCCCTGCGGCTCGCCGTCATCGCTTGCATGGCACGCCCCGCCGACAACGTATGCCGAAACGTTGTGCCTTGCGTCGGAGTGCTTTGCCTTTATTTCCGCGACGAAAGCGAGCGCCTCCGCCTCGCTTGAAACGGGCGCGGCATAGCCGATGAAAACGGACTTTTTCTCCGTAAACTCAAATGTCCCTCTTTTTCCGAGGGTCGTCAGAGCCTCTGTCGCCATACGTTTTTCTCCTCTCCGATATATTCTTTTTCGGTTTACCCGATATAATTTTTCAGCTGACCCGCCGTTTTTTCGTCCGCCACGGCAACAACGGTAACTCCGCTTTCCCCGTATTCCTCCGAGATGACGGTGGCATTTTTATAGAGAATGTTTTTCTTTGAAACGTCGCTGTGCGGGAAAACAAATGTCAATTGTTTTTTGCCGCTGTGGGCGAGCTTTTCCAGCTTTTCTGCAAGCTCCGGAAGTCCTTCGCCCGTCTTTGCGGATATGAAAATCCGCTCCTTTTTCGAGTCCTCAAACGGAAGGACGGTATCTCTTATTCCGATATCGCATTTATTGAAAACGTACAGCGTCGGCAGTCCGCCCGCGCCCAGTTCCGATATAAGTTTTTCCGTGACTTCTATCTGCGCGGAGCATTCGGGGTCGCCCGCGTCAACGACTATCATCAGCGCGTCCGCAAACTTCACTTCCTCAAGAGTAGATTTGAACGCGTCTATAAGATGATGCGGCAGATTGCGGATAAATCCGACGGTGTCCGTCAGCAGAATTTCTTCTCCGGACGGAAGAGAATATTTTCTCGTCGTCGTGTCAAGAGTTGCAAAGAGTTTGTCCTCGGCAAGAATTCCCGCGCCCGTGAGAGCATTCAGAAGCGTCGATTTGCCTGCGTTCGTATAGCCGACGATGGCAACGGAAAATATTCCGGAGCGACTTCTCTGTGCGCGCTGTGTCGTTCTGTTCTTTTCAAGCCTGTCAAGCTGTTCGCGCAAAGCGTCAATGCGCCGCCTGACGTGTCTGCGGTCGGTTTCCAGCTTGGATTCGCCGGGACCTCTCGTTCCGATACCGCCGCCGAGCCTTGAAAGCTCGCTGCCCTTGCCCGTCAGTCGCGGCACGGTATATTTCAGCTGTGCAAGCTCAACCTGCAATTTTCCCTCGCCGCTGACAGCGTGAAGCGCGAAAATATCAAGAATGAGCATACTCCTGTCTATCACGCGCAAATCCGTGTCGTCCTCAAGATTTTTTATCTGTGACGGCGAAAGCTCGCAGTCAAAAATCACGGTATCGATATCATTGTTTTCGCAAAGCGTTTTCAGCTCCTCAACCTTTCCCTGACCGATATACGTTCTCGGCTCGGGGGTTTCTCTGTTCTGAGTCAGCTTTGAGATGACCTTTCCGCCTGCCGTTTCCGTCAATCTTTCAAGCTCGCAGAGCGACGCTTCAAAATTTCTTTCGTCGTCGCCCGGAAGAAAAACGCCGACAAGCGCAACGTTTGTTATAGTTTCTTTATCAATAAGCTTTTCCATATAATCTCCTTTCAAAAAGCAGAAAAAAGGCGGGTGCGCGCACAAGCTTATGCTGCGCGTTTCCCCGCCAAATCAAAGTCATCAACCCGATTATTTCTTTCCTTCAAGACGCTTTTTGAACTTATCGACACGCCCGCCGGAGTCAACAAATTTCTGTTTACCGGTATAGAAAGGATGGCATTTTGAGCAAATTTCAACTTTGAAATCGCCCTTAGTCGATTTTGTCTGAATGACTTCGCCGCAAGCACATCTGACGGTTGCATCAACGTACTTAGGATGGATTCCCTCTTTCATTTTCACACCTTCTCCCTTTCTAAATTCATAGCTTATTCAATATATCACACTCCGCAGACTTTTGCAAGTGTTTTTTTGATTTTTTTCGGATTTTTTTCAGATTTTGCTCTCAATATGCTCTTTTAAGCGGTTTATCGTCTTTTTTTCAAGCCTTGAAATGTAGGATTGTGATATTCCCAGCATATCCGCAACCTCTTTTTGAGTCATTTCGCGCCTGCCGCCGAGTCCGAACCGCAATTCTATTATTTCCCTTACGCGGTCGCCGAGGAGCGCAACAGCCTCGGCTATCACGCTTTTTTCCTCCTCGTCCTCAAGCCTTTTGCCGACGTTTTCCTCGTCGCTGCCGAGCACGTCTGAAAGGATGAGCTCATTTCCGTCCCAGTCGGCGCTGAGCGGTGCCTCAAGAGAAAGCTCAAGTTTCTGATTCTGACTTTTCCTTATATACATAAGTATTTCGTTCTCAATACAGCGCGAAGCATAGGTTGCCAGTTTTATATTTTTGTCTGCGCGGAAGGTGTTTGCCGCTTTGATAAGTCCTATAGTGCCGATTGAAATGAGGTCTTCGAGTCCGACGCCGGTGTTTTCAAATTTCCGCGCTATGTAGACGACGAGCCGCAGGTTTCTTTCAACAAGCACCCGACGCAGGCTCTCGTCCCCGTCAAGACGGGAGAGAATATCCGTTTCTTCTTCTGCCGTAAGCGGCGGAGGAAGCGTTTCCGCACCGCCTATGTAATGCACCTCGCAAAGAATTCCCAGCTTTCGCAAAAGTCCGTATATCGCCGATTTTATCCGCGATATTATTTTCGTGAAAAGCATGTTATATTCACCCCTCTTTATATAAGTATTTTCGGGACGATACCGTCCGTTCCGCCGAAGTCGCACCCCGAAAAATCAACGGCTATGAGTGCCTTTTTTGATTGTGTGCCGTGTGCGGTATCGATATAACAGAAATCGGGCACCGCCGCCACGACCGTTCCTTCGCCGTTCACTGATGCCGACGGCACAAACCGCAGTTTTTTCATTATCTCAATGCTCCGGCAAACGCCTTTTTCTCTCATAGCCGAAAGTATTTCCGGAGTAAAAACTCTCTCTGCAACGTCGCTTTTCAGAAATATCACAGGCGTCCCGCTGATAGGCTCCGCAAGCAGGTTTCCGCTGTCGACAAGGCACCTCGCCTCTGCCGTTCTCTCTCCGAAGCCGACCGTTATGCCGACACTTTCCGTCGTGCTTTTCCTTGCTGTAACGCGCCCGCAGATATACGTCACAAGCGCGGCGGCTCCCGCCGCAAGACCGAAAGCCCATATGGGAATATCGCCGAAAACCGTTACAATACTGCCGCCTATGGAAATATAACCCGTGTATTTTCCGAGCCTTGAATATATCGCCGTCATCACCCCGCCTAGCATCATCCCGACGCCGTAAAACAGCAGACACGATACGAGCGTCGCCGGCATACTTTTTTTCCTGTGAAACGCTGCAAGGCACATCATAAAAGCGCAGACAACGTTTGCAAGCACGAGAAGCACCCCGTCAAACGGGAAGAAAAGCGACGCAACGCCGTAAACCCCGCCGACCGTCGCCGAGGCGAGCAGCCGCCATTTGTTCATTTTCAGGTGCATTATCTTTCCCGTTATGAAAAGCGAGAGAAAGTCCATTGAAAAATTTATCAGAAACAATACGTCGCCGTATATTTCTTCCGTCATTGACGCCTGCCTCCCCTGCTCTTTTTTCTAATTATAAACCCTGTCCGTGCGAGGAATTTGTCATAATAAAGGGGACGAAAATAAAAAAATACACGGATATTTTCCGTGCATTTTTCATATATATTCCGTTTGCCGATTATTCGTTCAGCAGGCATTTTGCCGCTTTGAGAATGGCATATCTGCCGCTTTCAAACGTCAGCCCGCCCTGAAAATATGCCGTATACGGCTCGCGGAGCGGCCCGTCCGCCGATATTTCGATCGACGACCCCGAAACAAATGCTCCCGCCGCCATGATGACCTCGTCCGCATAGCCCGGCATCGCCCATGGTTCGGGCGTTACGAATGCGTCAACGGGGGATCCCGCCTGTATGCCTCTGCAAAATGCGCAAAGTCCCTCCGGCGTGCCGAACGTCACCGTCTGAATGATATCGTGGCGTGCGCAGTCATATGACGGAGAAACGTCATAGCCGAGAGCGGAAAAAACGTACGAAGCATACGCCGCCGTTTTTTTCGCCTGTGCGACGACGTGCGGAGCAAGGAAAAATCCTCTGAAAAGATTGCGGTTTTCGCCGATTGTCGCACCGACCTCCGTCCCTATTCCGACAGTCGTCAGTCTGTATGAAATGAGTTCAACCGCTTTTGCCGTTCCCGCGACGTATCCGCCGCAATTTGCCATGCCGCCGCCGGGGTTCTTTATAAGCGAGCCGACTATAACGTCCGCTCCGAAGTCTGTCGGCTCTTTTTCGTCACAGAATTCGCCGTAGCAATTGTCAACAACAACATAAGCCCCCGATCTTTCGTGACAGAAGCGTGTCATCTCCCCGATCTCCTCCGAGGAAAACGTCGGGCGGATTCCGTAGCCCTTCGATCTCTGAATGAATATTACTTTGATTTTCTCGCCGTACTTTGCAATTTTTTCCGCAACCGCGGGATAGTCAACGCCGCCGTCACACAGTTCTGTTTCATCGTATCCGACGCCGAAATCGGCAAGGGAGCCTGTGCCGTCGTGCGTTTTGTCACCGATGACGTCGGAAAGCGTATCGTATGGGCGACCGGTTATCGAAAGCATAATGTCGCCGGGGCGCAGAAGTCCGAAAAGCGCGATTGATATAGCGTGCGTTCCGTTGACTATGCTGTGACGGCAGAACGCCGCCTCCGCTCCGAAAACGTCCGCATATATTCTGTCAAGCGCATCCCTGCCGTTGTCCGTATAGCCGTAGCCCGTTGACCCTGCAAACATCGAGTCCGACACGCGGTGCTTTGCAAACGAACGCAATACCTTCTCCGTATTTTCTGCGGAGATTCTGTCAAAATCCGCAAAGACGGGCGCAAGCGCTTTCAGCGCCGCCTCGTCGATTTTTTTCAGTCTTTCTGAAAGTTCCATCTTTTTATCCTTCCGTTTTTCAGAGATTTCTGACTATGTCACAGAAAAAGTCGCCGCGCTTTTCAAAATTGCGGAAGCTGTCAAAGCTCGCCGCCGCCGGAGAAAGCAGAACAACGTCGCCCTTCTCCGCAACGTCCGCCGCCGCGCGGACAGCCTTTTCAAAATCTCTTTCATATGTATATTTTTTATAGCCGACGGCGTCGAAAAGCTCCGCGAGGCGGACACCCGTCGTCCCCGTCAGCACTACGTATTTCGCTCTTTTTTCAAGCTCTGCCGCAAGAGTATCCATGGGCAGGTTCTTGTCCGACCCTCCGCAGATGACTATCGGCGGATTTTCAAATGACCGGAGTGCCGCAAGGGTTCTCGTCGGCGTTGTGTCTATCGAGCTGTTATAGAATTTCACGCCGTTTTTCGTGCATACCTCTTCAATTCTGTGACGTACGCCGACAAATTCTCCGGCAACCTTTATCACGATTTCCTTTGAGATAAGACCGTCCAGCGCGGCGATTGCCGCCATATAATTTTCAACGTTGTGCAGTCCGACAAGGCGAATATCGGCGCGCGACATAACCTTCTCCGTTTTTCCCGAAAGTCTTGCAAAAATATCATTTCCGGAAAGCCACACGGCGTCGCCGTCTGGGTCACCCTTTGAAGAAAACAACACAACCTGCGATCTTGCGCGGGAGCGGAAATCATCTGTGTATCCGTCACAGGCATTGAGTACAAGCCTGCAATTTTCGTCCTGACGGGCAAAAATATTCGCTTTGCTTTCGGAATATTCCGTCATAGATGTGTGCCAGTTGAGATGGTTCGGCGATATATTCGTTATTACGGCGCGATACGGCGCAAAGCTCATTCTGTGAAGCTGAAAACTGGAAAGCTCGAGAACGGCAAAGTCACAGGCGCACATTTCGGCGACTTTCGGAAGAAGCGGCGTGCCGATATTTCCTCCGAGAAATACACGCTTTTCCGTGTTTTCCGTCTCTGCGGAAAGCATTTCGGAGATTAGCGTTGTCGTTGTTGTCTTTCCGTCACTGCCCGTAACGGCAATTATTTTGCAGGGGCAGAGATTGCAGAAAAGTTCCGCCTCCGAAGTCAGAACCGAGCCGTTTTCTTCCGCCTGCGCAAATTCGGGCAAATCCGAACGTATCGCCGGCGTTTTGATGATGATATTCTCGCAAAGGTCGGAGAGATAGCCGTCACCGAAGCGCATATCAACGCCCTTTCCGGAGAGTATCGGCGCGACTTCTTCAATTCTGCCGCCCTCTCCGTCCGGAGTATAAGTCGGGTCGGGGTTTTTATCTCTGACGGTCAGCCTTGCTCCATAGGAAAGCAGCATATCGACGCACGACATATTGCTTATCCCCGCTCCGACAAGCGCAACCGTTTTACCCTTTATATATTCTTTGAATTTTTCAAGCTTTTCGTTTATCATAGCGGCAAAATATCTGAAAGCGCGGCATATTCGGAAAGTCCGAGCTTTTCACCGCGGACGTCTGCGGAAAGTCCGAGCGAAAGAAGTGCGCTTTCAATATCCTCCTTGCTGTATTTTGAGGAAGCGGCTCTCACCGCGTTTGCAAAGGTCTTTCTTCTCTGCGCAAATGCCGCGCGGATAAGCGCGAACATATTGTCGACCGAAACGGGCGCAACGGGCGGGTTTTCCCGCATTTTCATTTTTATGACGGTGGAGGTCACCTTCGGGGGCGGAATAAAGTTGCCCGCGGAAACGGAAAAACATTTTTTCGCCTCCGCTTTATAGTCGACGGCAAGCGTTATCGCGCCGAAATCTGCCGTTCCGGGAGCAGAGCAAAGCCTATCCGCAACCTCCTTCTGTATCATTACGACTATCGACTCAAACACCTCCGAAGCGTCGAGCAGACGCATTATCACGGGCGAGGTTATGTAATACGGCAGATTTGCGCAGACGGAAACCTTCTCTCCGGGGAACTTCTCCCGCACAAGGGCGGCAAAATCGACTTTCATAGCGTCCGCTTCGATTATTTCAAGGTTATCATATTCGCAGAGAGCCTCCGAAAGCAGCGGGATAAGGTCTTTATCGACTTCAATCGCAAGCACTTTTTTATACATTTTGCAAAGCTCCGCCGTCATCGCGCCGACGCCGGGTCCGATCTCTATGACGCATCTGTCCCCGTCTCCACAAAGGTCTGCAATATCGTAGACAACATTCGCATTTGCGAGAAAGTTCTGCCCCCTGCTCTTTTTCGGAGCAAGACCGTATTTTTCAAGAAGTCTTTTGACTTCTCCGCGGTCTGTTAAATTCATACTTCCGACTTCCTTTCAAAAAATAATCAAAAAAATATTGACAAAACACTTTTGATGTGATAAACTTTAATACGCTTTGAAAAGCAATGCTAATGTGGCTCAGTTGGTAGAGCAGTTGATTCGTAATCAACAGGTCATGGGTTCGAGTCCCATCATTAGCTCCAAAGGCTCGGTTTTCTCCGGGCTTTTTTCGCAGATGTAGTTCAATGGTAGAATATCAGCTTCCCAAGCTGACTACGCGGGTCCGATTCCCGTCATCTGCTCCAAAAAAGCAAAAGTCGCTTCGGCGGCTTTTGTTTTTTCTTTGGCGGGAAGCGGAGGAGGCGGCACGGAGCAACAGCCTTTGACGGCTGTCAGAGCCGCATAAATTGCTTGTTTCAAACAAGTATTATATCACCTCCGGCGCAGTTAGTCAATGAAAATCTTCCGTTTTTGCCGCAAGACTAACGCGCAGTGCCGAGAAGTTCCGAGAATATCTTTATATGGTGTTCCTCGTCAAGAATTATCCGGCGCAGTATCTCGCGGATACATCCGTCGTCTATGCGACGGAGCAGGTCTCTGTACATAGCAATCGCCGCCTTTTCTCCCGCTATTGCCGTGCGCAATATTTTTTCCGGCGACGTCTGATAATTGACCTTTGACGCATCAAAGCACCAGCGCCTTTGTATATCGCAGAATTTCGGGTCGCCGCCGAGCATATAAATCAATTCGCCGAGAATTTCAAGATGCCGCATTTCTGTCACCGATACGCACGAAAGCACAGCGGAAAGCTGTGCAGGCTCTGCATTTTCCGTCATAATATGACCGTATGTATATTGAAGTATGGCGGCAAGTTCCCCTCCGTCACCCGCGTAAGCGACGGAAAGAAGTCTTGCGTAATTTGGGTTCGGCGCGGAAACGCGCACCTCCGGATACGGAAGCGGCAGATTACACGCCGTTCTGAGTTTTCCGTTCAAAAAATCAACTCCTTTTTTGTTTCCGATTTATAATATTTTACGTTGCGCCCCCGAAATTGACACCGCAAGGTTGACATACGGGTGCTATATGATGTATAATATAAGATAAATTATATCCGGACAGGAACTCTCATAATGGTACTTTTAAGCGTCAGCGGCGTGACCGTCGAATACGGAACGGACGTCGTGTTGAACAATATAAATTTTTCAATAAACGAAGGCGATAAGCTCGGAATAGTCGGCGTGAACGGCGCGGGAAAAAGCACTCTCGCAAAGATAATCGCCGGGACGTTCACTCCGTCATCGGGCAACGTATATATAGCAAAGGACAAAACGGTTTCCATGCTCGCGCAGAACGCAATGCTTGAAAGCGACGACACCGTTCTTTCCGAAATGTCGGACGCTTTCCCCGAAATCGTCGCGACGGAAAAACGCCTTGCCGAGCTTTCGGAAAGTATTGAAAATCATATCGGAGGCGAGGCGGCAATCGAAAAATACGCCGTTCTTACGGAAGAATTCCGCAAAATGGGCGGTTATGAATATCGTTCGAGAATAAAATCGACTCTTGCCCGCTTCGGCTTCGGAGAGGAATTCTTCGATAAAACGATAAACACCCTTTCCGGCGGCGAGAGAACACGTCTTGCCCTTGTAAAACTTCTGCTCCGCGAGCCTGACCTTCTCATTCTGGACGAGCCGACAAACCATCTCGATATGGATACTCTCTCGTGGCTTGAGGAACATCTGCGTTCGTATAAAAAAACGCTCATTCTTATATCGCACGACAGATATTTTCTTGACCGCGCTGCAAACAAGATACTCGATATAGAACACGCGGAAGCAACGATATACCCCGGAAATTACAGTGCCTATGCCGCCCAGAAGGCGGAACAGCGCAAGGCGCTTGCAAAAAAGCACGAGCTTCAGCAAAAAGAAATCTCCCGTATTGAGGCGATAATAGAGCAACAGCGTCGCTGGGGTCAGGAACGCAACTTCATAACAATAAAAAGCAAGCAAAAACAGATAGAACATTTGAAAAAAGACAACGTCGACGCTCCGAAAAGAGACCCGAAAAGCATTTCCCTGCACTTTTCGGAGGCGAGGGAGAGCGGCAACGACGTGCTTTTTGCGGAAAACATTTCAAAGTCGTACGGAGAGAGAAAAATTCTTGACGATATCAGCTTTGAGGTTAAAAAGCGCGACAAAATAATGATCGTCGGACCGAACGGGTGCGGAAAAAGTACACTTGTGCGTATTATCGGCGGGCTTGACGAGGATTATGACGGAATTCTCCGTTTCGGATACAACGTTATCCCCGGCTATTACGATCAGGAGCAGCAGACGCTCGACAACGACAGCACAGTCCTTGAGGAGGTCTGCCGTGCGCACGACAAGCTGACAATGCCGCAGGTTCGCTCCGCACTTGCGTCCTTCCTCTTCTTTGCAGAGGATATGGAAAAAAAGGTCGCCGTGCTTTCCGGCGGCGAGAGGGCGAGACTTATGCTCTGTAAAATGATACTTTCGCAGATAAATCTCCTCATTCTGGACGAGCCGACAAACCACCTTGACATAGGCTCACGCGAGGCTCTGGAGGACGCGCTTATGCAGTTTTCCGGAACGATAATCGCCGTTTCGCACGACAGGTACTTCGTCCGCAAGCTGTCGTCAAAGATATTCGATATGACGGACGGACTTCGCGTATTCATCGGAAATTACGATGAATACTGCGAGCAAAAAGAAAAGGAAAAGGTAACCGAGAAGGCAGTCGATGCCGCGGGCGAAAAGCCGATTGCGGAAAGCAAACAGAGCTATCTTGATGCAAAGAAAACCGCCTCCGACATAAGAAAAAACAAGTCAAAAATCGAACGCTGCGAGGCGGAGATTGAAAAGCTCGAAGACGAAAAATCGCGTCTTGAAAAAGAGGCGGAGGGTGATGCCTCCGGAGATTACGTCCGCCTTTCTGAGATTTATGCGAGAACGGACGAGATAGACAAGCTCCTCGACTCGCTTTATGACGAAATCGACGCGGCGGAAAAGGCGCTTGCCGTGCTGGGAGGAAGTAATGGACAATAAAAAAATCGCCGTTATCGGCGGCGGCGCGGCAGGGCTTATGGCGTCGTGCAGAGCGGCGGAGCTGGGCGCGACGGTCACCGTTTTTGAAAGAAACGACCTGCTTGCAATGAAACTCGGAATAACGGGAAAAGGCAGGTGTAACCTGACAAATTCCTGCTCACCCGAGGAGTTTATCCGAAACGTCACCAAAAACGGAAAATTTCTTTTTTCGGCGATACACCGCTTCACCCCGCAGGACACGATTGACTATTTTGAAGCTCTCGGCGTGCCGCTGAAGGTCGAAAGAGGCAATCGCGTTTTCCCCGTTTCCGAAAAGGCGACAGACATCGTTCTCGCGCTGAAAAATCACATGCTCGACCTCGGTTGCAGAGTGATACACGAGCGTGTGACCGCTCTTGAAAGCGAGAACAACAGCATCACCGCCGTCTTGACGGAAAAGCACAGATACGCCGGTTTTGACAGCGTCATTTTATGCACGGGCGGCGTTTCGTACCCCGTGACAGGCTCGACGGGCGACGGCTTTGAAATTGCAAAAGCCCTCGGTCATACGGTAACGGAGCTCATCCCTTCCCTCGTCGGACTGACGTGCGCCGGCGACCTCTGCGCCCGCATGCAGGGGCTGACGCTGAAAAATATTGCGATAAAAATCATTGACAAGGAAAAGAATTCCGTTATTTATGAGGACTTCGGCGAGCTGCTCTTTACGCACTTCGGCGTAAGCGGACCTGTAATTTTGTCGGCGTCGGCACACATGCGCCCCATGACAAGCGGAAAATACGAAGTAATTATCGATGAAAAGCCCGCTCTGGACGAAGAAACACTCGACAGGCGTCTGCTTTCCGAATTCGATAAAAATAAAAACAAGCATTTTTCGTCCGTTCTGGCAACGCTTCTGCCGTCAAAAATGATAATGCCGTTCTGCGATATCTGCGGCGTGCGGGGGGACAGAGTCACAAACTCCATAACAAAGACGGAGCGGAAAAGCATTGTCGCTTCTCTCAAAGCAATAAAGCTGACGGTCACGGGCTTCCGCCCGATAAGCGAGGCAATCGTCACGGGCGGCGGCGTTTCCGTTTCGGAAATATCTCCGCAGACGATGAAGTCAAAGCTGATAAAAAATCTCTATTTTGCCGGTGAAATAATAGATGTTGACGCATACACCGGCGGTTTTAATCTGCAATCGGCGTTTGCGACTGCTGTCACGGCGGCAACGGACGCGGCAAAAATATAAAAAAGGAAGTATATTATCATGATAAACATAGCAATCGACGGTCCCTCCGGCTCCGGAAAAAGCACTCTCGCAAAGGCACTTGCGAAAAAATTCGGCTTCAGCTACGTGGACACCGGCGCAATGTACAGGACAATCGGGCTGTACATCCTTCGCACGGGAACCGATCCGCACGACGAGGCGGCTGTCACGGCAAGACTTCCCGAAATAAAAATGGATATTGAATTTGCGGACGGCGTTCAGCATATGTTTCTCTGCGGCGAGGACGTGACGGGGCTTATCCGCACAAGCGAAATTGCCGATTACGCTTCGGCAACGTCCAAAATGGGTGCGGTAAGAGCGTTTCTTCTCGACGTTCAGCGCGATATGGCAAAGAAAAACAACGTCATTATGGACGGGCGCGACATCGGCACGGTGATACTTCCCGATGCCGACGTCAAATTCTTTATGACCGCTTCCGACGAGGCAAGAGCCGTCCGCAGGCAGGCGGAGCTTGAAGAAAAGGGCGAAAAGGTGACTGTTGAAGAGGTCAGAAAAGCACTTTCCGCAAGAGACGAGCAGGACCGAACAAGAAACATCGCTCCCGCAGTTCCCGCAGAGGACGCAATAATGCTTGATAACTCCGGTAGCTTTGAGGACACGCTGAACCGTGCCATAGAAATAATAGAAAGCAGAATTAAATAAAATGAACGTTTTCTTCAAAATAGCGGACTTTTTCCTCTTTCCGATTGTGCGACTGCTGTTCGGCGCAAGGCAGAGGGGTAAGGAAAACATACCGAAAGAGGGTCCGGTTATTATAGCGGCAAATCACCTGCACGCCTTTGATATGTTCTTTATTTCAACGTTTTCAAAACGGTCGATAAGATTTCTCGCAAAGGCGGAGCTCTTCAGAAATCCCTTCTGCAGATTCATTTTCCGTGGTGCGGGAGCTATCCCGATAAACAGAAAATCCGCCGGGGTGGAATCCGTAAACGAGGTCATCTCGACGCTTGAAAAGGGATCTCCCGTCGGCATTTTCCCGCAGGGGACGAGAATGCCCGGAAAAGACCCCGCCGAAACAAAAATAAAGAGCGGCATAGGACTCATTGCCTATCATTCAAAGGCAACTGTACTTCCCGTTTTCATCGGCGCAAAGGGGATGAAAGTCCGTCCGTTCAGAAAAACGGAGGTTCGCTTCGGCAAACCGATCGCCTTTGACGAGCTCGGCTTTGAAAACGGCGGAGCGGAGGAATACAGGCGCGCAAGCGAGCTCATCTTCGACAGAATATGTGAGCTCGGAGCGGACATATCGAAAACTGCGGAGGAAAAGCAATGAGTGTTATACTCGCAAAGCATTCAGGCTTTTGCTTCGGCGTAAAGCGTGCGACGGAGACAGCCGAGTCCCTCGCCGGCACGGGCGGAAAAATATACACCCTCGGTCACCTCATTCACAACAGAAAATATACGGAATATCTCGAAAAAAAGGGTGTGCGTTCGATAGACGAAGGCGGGCTTTCGCGGCTTATCTCTTCCCCTCCGGCAAATGCGACTGTCATCATCCGCGCACACGGAATTTCCTGCAGTCTTATGAATACGCTCCTCGACGCGGAAAAGCGCGACGGAACGCTTCACGTCTGCGACTGCACATGCCCGTTCGTATCGAAAATTCATAAGATAATGGACGAGAACACGTCGGACGACACATTTGCCGTAATTTTCGGCGACGCAAGTCATCCGGAGGTTAAAGGCATAGTCAGCTATATCCACGGAGACTACGCCGTTATATCCGGAAGCAATGAGCTTGAAGAAGCTCTGAACGGAAGTTTGAGGGATAAATTGTCAGAAAAGCAGATAATTGTCGCAAGTCAGACAACCCTCAATCACTTTGACTACGAAAAAAGTAAAAAAATTCTTCAAAAACTATATACAAACGCCTTATTTTTTGATACAATATGTTGTGTTACGGAAGAAAGACAGCTTGAAACGGAAAGACTGGCGCAGAATTGCGACGTTATGATCGTCGTCGGCGACAGCGAGAGCGCAAACTCACGCAAGCTCTTCGATATTGCAAAGCGAAACTGCAAGCGCACCTTTTTCATCGAAAGCGCGTCCGAAATTCCCGATAACATAAAAAAGATGCACTGCAAAGCAGGCATCGCAGCCGGAGCTTCAACTCCGGGCTACATAATCGAGGAGGTACAAACAATTATGAGCGAACATGAAAATTTCGCGGAGCTTCTTGACGAATCGTTCAAAAATATCAGTACAGGAGATACCGTCGTGGGATACGTCATGTCCGTTTCCGGCACCGAAGTCCGTGTTGACATCGGCTCGAAATGCACAGGCGTGCTCACGCTTGACAACGTCACAGACGATCCTCAGGCTAAGCTCGAAAATCTTTTTAAGGTAGGAGATAAGATAGAGGCTGTTGCATACAGAGTCAGCGACATCGACGGTATTGCTTACCTCTCCACCAAGAAGATCACTGCCGCAAATGACTGGAAACGTGTACAGGAAGCTTTTGAGAACGGAACGGTTCTTGAAGGCAGAGTTACGGAAGCGGTCAAGGGCGGCGTAGTTATCCGCGCTCTTTCGCAGCGTATATTCATTCCCGCATCGCAGACGACAGTCCCGCGCGACGGCGACCTTTCGACGCTCGTCGGAACAACACAGAAATTCAAAATCATCGACCTTGACGCATCGCGTCGCAGAGTTCTCGGCTCCATCCGCGTTGTTGCAAGAGAAGAACGCAAAGCGCGCGAAGAGGCTTTCTGGAACGAAATCGAAGTCGGCAAGCACTACACGGGCACCGTAAAGAGCATGACATCCTACGGAGTATTCGTTGACCTTGGCGGAGTGGACGGAATGGTTCACAGCTCCGAACTCACATGGCTCCACATCTCAAACCCGAAGGATATCGTTTCCGTCGGCGATACGCTTGACGTATTCGTCAAGAGCTTCGACCGTGAAAAGGGCAGGATTTCCCTCGGTCACAAGACAGAGGAAACAAACCCCTGGCGGCTCTTCAGAGCAGAGCACAACGTCGGCGACGTTGTATCCGTAAAGGTTGCATCTCTCATGCCTTTCGGAGCATTTGCTCAGATTATTCCCGGCGTTGACGGTCTTATCCACATCTCTCAGATCGCAGACAAGAAGCTCGCTCATCCCTCGGACGTTCTTGAAAAAGGACAGGTCGTTGACGCAAAGATCACCGACATCGACGATGAGAAGCACAAGGTCAGCCTTTCTGTCCGCGCTCTTCTCAATGCCGACGAGGCAGAGGAAGCCGCTCCCGCAGAGAAAACGACAGACGCCGAATAATCGGAAAAACGACATAAGACACAAAATCCCAAGCTCCGCTTGGGATTTTTTCTTTGCTCTGTTTTTTAACGAAATGTTAAGAAAACATTGACAAATCACATATCGTATGATATAATATCAGCTGTACATTCGTACAAAAACTCACTGAGGTGAACAATGAATACCCAAAGAGAAAATTCACGCGACAAAATACTCGAAGCGGCGTTCAGATTGCTCTCCAAAAAGGGCTATGCGAACGTTTCCATGCGCGATATAGCCGCGGAGGCGCAGGTCGCATTAGGACTTCTGACATATCACTTCCGCACAAAGGAAAATCTCTTCACGGCGCTTGCCTCAAAACTCGTCTCAACCTGCTTTGATGATGTCGTCCGCGAAATGGAACGCGGCAGGGACGAAGAAGAAAGGATGCATCTTCTCTCCGAATATTTCAAGAAAATTCTCGTAGAACGTCCGGATGTTATGAAGATATTTCTCGACTTTTCCATTCAGGCGATGTGGAACAGGTCGTTCAGGTTTCAGGTCACATACCTCTTCAACAAGCTCGCAGAGCTCATCCGCGACGACATTCTCTCAAAAAAGCCCTCGGAAGACAGTCCCGTTCTCGGAAAATACGGCGCGGAGGCTGTATCAAAGGTCATCCTCGGCTCGCTTTACGGAACGGCATTTCAGGTTCTCCTCGCGGGAAAGAGCCGGAAAGAGCTTGAAGAGATTTTCGGTCTCGGAAATACGCTTATCGAAATTTGCAGTAAATAAGAGGTCATCATAATGGCAAAAGATAAAAAGAAAAAAGAAAAAGCGGCAACCGTCTCGGAACCGAAGGAAAAGGTCAAAAAGGCGAAGAAAAAGCGCGGCGACCGCAGAGACGGCAGGCTTGTCCGCGAAGCGGATTCGATGCATAAGTTTGCAGGATTTCTCCTGCCGAACAGGTGTGATAACGAGGCTGTTATGAGCGAGCTTGTCGATATGACAGCCGTTGAAGAATTCGTTAAGATGAAAAATTCGGACTCGCCGGACTTCAAATATACAATGTTTCACGTCATCTGCGCGGCTGTTGCAAAGGTACTTTATGACCGCCCGAAAATGAACTATTTCTATGCGGGCAACCGTCTCTATGAGCGCAACGAGATCTCGTTTTCGTTCGTTGTGAAGAGACAATTTGTCGACTCGTCAAGCGAAGCGCTCGCAATAATAAAACTGGATAAGGAGAGCGACGCTTCCCCGCTCGAGCAGATATACGGCAAGGTCAAAAAATTCGTCACGCACGTACGTAGCGAAAACAAGACAGACGGAACGACAGATATTATTTCGGTGCTAGTCAAGTCTCCCCGCCCGATTATGAAATTCATAATCAGCATGCTCAATTTTCTCGAAAACCGCGATTGGCTTCCCCGTGACCTCGTCGAATTCGACCCGTATCATTCAAGCGTTTTCATATCAAACACGGGAAGCATAAAGCTCTCTGCGCAGTATCATCATCTGACAAATTGGGGAACGAATTCATTCTTCATTCTCGTCGGCGAAAAACACCTGCACCCGTTTTATGATGAAAACGGCAATGTCACAATGAAAAACGCGCTTGAGCTGGGGCTGACAATCGACGAACGCATTGCAGACGGCGTATATTTTGCAAAAAGCATAAAGCTACTCCGCAAGCTCCTTCAGAATCCCGAGCTGCTTGAGCTGCCGCTTCAAACTGAAATAGAATTTGAATAACAAATCGGAGAAAAATAAAATGCAACCGAAAACACCATGGATATCCCATTATGGCGATGTGCCATTCCATCTCGAATACCCAAAGGACTCAATGAGCGGAGTCGTTCTGGCAACGGCGGAAAAATATCCGTCGCTTCCCGCTCTCTCATATATGGGAAGAATAATTCCTTATTCTCTCCTCGAAAAGAACATAAAGATCACAGCGAAGGCATTTGCCTCGATCGGCATAAAGGAAGGCGACAAAGTCACCGTCTGCCTGCCGAACATTCCGCAGGCTATTTATTGCCTATACGCTCTGAACCACATCGGCGCGATTGCAAGCATGATTCATCCCCTCTCGGCAGAGAGCGAGATCGAATTCTACCTCCGCACAGCGGGCTCGAAATGCGCAATAACACTTGACCAGTTCTATCCCAAGTTTGAAGAGGTTATGAAAAAATATCCTCTCGAAAAGCTGATAATCGCAAGCGCGGGAAGCGAGCTCGGCACCGTCAAGAAGGTTGCCTTCTCGCTTATGAATCTCGGCAAAACGCCAAAGCTCCCGAAGAACGACACGGTTATGAAATGGAACGAATTTTTTGCCCTCGGCAAGAAGTTCAAGGGAGATGAGCCGAAGGTTAAAAAATGCGATAATGACGTTGCCGTCATTCTCTTTTCCGGCGGTACAACGGGAACGACAAAGGGCATTATGCTCTCAAACCTCAACTTCAATGCGCTTGCTCTCCAGACGGCGGCAATGTCGCACTATGATATCCACGCAATGAAAATGCTCGCCGCGATGCCCGTTTTCCACGGGTTCGGTCTCGGCGTGTGCATACACACGATGATGGTTGCCGGCGGGCTTTCAATCCTCGTTCCCCGCTTCAACGTCAAAGCTTATGCAAATCTCATAAAGACTGAAAAGCCGAATTTCATCGCCGGCGTGCCCACGCTCTTTGAAGCCATCACAAGAAACCCGTATCTCGACGGCGTCTCTCTCGACTTCCTCCGCGGCGTCTTCTCCGGCGGCGACTCGCTCTCAGTTGAGCTCAAAAAGAAATTCGATAAATTCCTCGATGAGCACGGCTCCCCCGTTCACGTCCGCGAGGGCTACGGAACGACAGAATGTGTCACGGCAAGCTGTCTCACCCCGTATTGCGAAGAGCGCGAAGCCAGCATAGGTCTTCCCTATCCCGATACGTATTATCAGATATGTGCCGTCGGCACCTGCGAAGAGGTTCCTTGCGGTGAAGAAGGCGAAATCTGTCTCTGCGGACCTTCCGTAATGGTCGGATACATGAATAACGAAGCTGAGACGGCAAACACCCTCCGCACCCATGCCGACGGAAACGTCTGGCTGCACACGGGCGACCTCGGAAAAATGGATGAGGACGGTTTCGTCTATTTCAAACAGCGCATAAAGAGAATGATAATCACAAGCGGATACAATGTTTATCCCTCGCAGATTGAAAACATTCTCGACGCTCACCCGAAGGTTCAGATGAGTTGCGTCATCGGTGTAAAAGATCCTTACAAGATGCAGAAGGTGAAAGCGTTTATCGTCCTCCGGGACGGAATAAAGCCCTCGGAGGATATCCGTCAGGAGCTTCACGAGTATTGCAAGAAGAACGTTGCAAAGTACGCCCTCCCCTATCAGATCGAATTCCGCGAGGAGCTTCCGAAAACGCTTGTCGGCAAAGTCGCATATACCGTTCTCGAAAAAGAAGCAGAAGAAAAACAGTAAACAAAAAAAGGGCAAAAGTCGATCGGCTTTTGCTCTTTAATTTTGCGAATTTGTATTGCAGAAATGCAAGCAGCCCGTTATAATATAACCAGAAGTTTTTAATGGAGGAGCGAAAAATGACGGAGAAAGAAAAATTCGCACAATATAACGGCATACTTTTCAAAAAGCTCAGCGTTTTTATAAATCGCGAAGCCGATTTTATCCGCCCGGAATTTATAGAGAGTCTCTGCCGCGACTGTGGCGTTTCAAAGGAAGAAGCCTATTGCTTCACCCTTGCGGCGGCAATCGAGCTTGACACGGAGAACAGTCCGCGCGACGCCGAAATTTTTGAAGAATACTTTCCCCGCATGGTTCGCCTTCTGAGTACATCGGACTATACTGTCGATCCGTATTTCAGAAGCATAAAAATCCCCGATAAAAGACTCGGCAAATGGGAGCTTTGCCATAAAAAATACGCTCCTTATCAGGCGTTCGTCTTTGACGACCCCCTCGTCCTGCGCGACGGAAGAATAATTCCCCGGATAGGTTTTTTTGATAAAGAATTTGAATATCCCGCCGTGCTTGAAGGCGGAACGGAATGGATGCTGATAACTCCGAACGAGATAAACACAATGCGCGCGCCGATCGAAAGAGCGCACGGAAACATCCTGACGTATGGGCTCGGGCTCGGATATTTTGCGTATATGGTGGCGGAAAAGGAGAATGTTGCGTCGGTTACGGTCGTCGAGCGGGACGATAGTGTCATTTCTCTTTTCAATGAAATTATTCTGCCTCAGATTCCGCATTCAGAGAAGATAAATATCGTATGCGCCGACGCTTTTGAGTTTGCGGAGAGTCTGAATGAAAGCTCCGGCTATGATTTTGTCTTCGCCGACATCTGGCACGATCCCATCGACGGCGTTCCCGCCTATAAACGGCTGAAAAAAGCTGAAAAGCGTCTCCCCGGCGCCGAATTTGCTTATTGGATAGAAAAAACGCTTAAAATCTATATTTGATTTTCTCATAAGAAAAACCGCCTGAGGGCGGTTTTTGCGTTATGAAATACAATCTTCAAAAAATATAACCGCTTACCGCATAGCGCGGAAAACGGTTATTTTTCATTTGAATGTCAATCTCCGAAAGAAAACATTTGACTTGCGCGGAATTAAAGCGAGTTCAGAAATTCGATCAGCAGTTTTTTCTGATTTGCCGAAAGGCGCGACATTGCCGAGTTCATATCCGACTCTTCCTTCGGATCGAAAAAAATTCTCTGAGCGAAATGCTGAGCGCATCGCATATAAGAGTCAGATGACCGACCGTTATATCGGCTTCGCCAAGCTCGACGCGACGCAGATGTGTCTGGGACACACCCGCCCATTCTGCCAGTCTGTTCTGGGTGAAGCCGCGCTTTTCCCTTAATTCCTTTATACGGCTACCGACAGTCATTTAATGCCTCCATTTTATTCTTATAGGTATATTGTATCACCTTATCGCATCCATTATTATTTCTATAAAGGCTTGTATTGAACTTTATAAGACTGAAACCGCTTTTTATATATCATTTGGGCATTTGCATATATCAGGCGGTCAAAAACCGTCAGGTGGATGAAGAAAAGCAAAATCAGAGTTCAAAAGCTCAGCGTAGCGGCTCTGTAACTCCCAATCGCACACAGTCAAAGTCAAATCCGGCAAACTTCACAACAGACGATGACTCCGTCGTCACGCTTAAAAGCGCAAACAGTGAGGATATCCAATTCATCGAAATTGCGGGCATTGCCCACAAGGAAAATTTCTATGCAATTCTTCAGCCTGTTGAACGGATGGAAGGCTTGGCAGACGATGAAGCGATTGTCTTTAAGGTGTCCCGCGCTCCGAACGGCGATGATTCGTTTGAGATTGTATTGGACGATGACATCATCGACGCAGTGTTCGCTGAATATGACCGACTTTATGAGCAGGAGAACGGGAAATAACAGCTTTGCCGTTTGCCCCTTTGAAATGTCCATAAAACCGGTATGCTCCGGATCTCAAAAACAGCTTTCCGCACATCGGAAAGCTGTTTTTTCTATTGAAAACCAGCTTTCGCTATGATATAATTCTATAAAAGAGCTTCCTTTCAAAAAGAGGTCATAATGAAATATTCTATAATAAACGAAAGAAAAATATCAAAGCTGATAAGGGAAATGACGGTTGAGGAAAAGGTTCTCCAGCTTCAGCAGGTCGCCGCAAACGGAGACAGCGAGATTTTTGAGAGCTTTATCCGCCGTGGCGCGGGCTCGTTTCTTCACGTCCTCGGCAAGGACGCCGATGCGATAAGAGAAAAAGCGGCACAGACGAGAATGAAAATCCCGCCGATATTCGGCATAGACGCAATTCACGGTCATGCGCTTGTAAACGGCGCGGTTGTGTTTCCTTCGCAACTCGCGGCAGCTTGCTCATGGAACAGAGAGCTCATCCGTCAGATGGGGAAGGCAACGGCGGAGGAAGTCAATGCCGACGGGCTTGATTTTGTCTTCTCTCCGGTGCTCTGTCTTGCGAGAGATACCCGCTGGGGTCGTGTTGACGAAACGTTCGGAGAAGATCCGTATCTTGCAGGCGAGCTCGGAGCGGCAATTGTTCACGGTTATGAGGACGACGGACTCGTTGCCGCATGTCTCAAGCATTATATAGGCTACGGCGAGGCGACCGGTGCGCGCGACGCATATGACACGGAAGTGACAGAGCGCAAGATACGCGAGGTGTTCCTCCCGCCGTTTGTAAAGGGCATAAAAGCGGGCGCAAGCACCGTTATGACAGCATACGGCTCAATTGACGGCGTGCCGATGACGGTTCACAGACATCTTCTTTCGGACGTGCTGAAAAAGGAGCTTGGCTTTAAGGGCTTTGTCATAACCGACTGGGACAACGTAAAAAGTTATATAAGAAAACAGCGCGGAGCGGAAAATTTCTCCGAAGCGTCAAAGGCGACGCTTGAAGCGGGCAACGACATGGCGATGGTATCGACAGACTTCTGCGACGCTGTCATTGCCGGTGTCCGCAGCGGTGCCATAAGCGAGAAGACAGTCGACCACGCCCTGCGCCGCATACTGCGCGTCAAATTCTCGCTCGGGCTGTTCGATAAAAACAAAAAGCGTCTGCCGAGAAGCGTCATCGGCTCAAAGGAGCATATAGAAATAAATCACAGGCTGGCAAGAGAAAGCCTTGTCCTGCTTGAAAACGACGGTATCCTGCCGCTGAAGTCCGCGCCGAAAACAATCGCTGTCATCGGACCGAACGCGGACAATATAAAGGCGCAGTACGGCGACTGGACTTTCTTCAGTCACCCCGACCCGCATCCGGACGCCGTCCCCACGGGTGACGTTTATACCGTTCTTCGCGGGATAGAGACGGTGTTCCCCGATTCGGGAATAATCTATAAAGAATGTTGCGGAGTTCATGCGTCGGCTGAGGACGATATCAAGGTTGCGTCCGTTGCGGCAATGATGGCGGATATCGTCATTTTCGTCTGCGGAGATGACCTTTCCCTCAACGGCGAAACGCGCGACAGAGCAAATCTCGAGCTTTCGGGCAGGCAAAACGAGGTCTTTGACGCTCTGAAAAAGTCCAAAAAGCCTATTATAACGGTTCTCGTAAACGGTAAGCCTCTCTGCATTGAAAAGGTTGCAAAAGGGTCAAACGCCGTGATTGAAATGTTCAACGGAGGCGACCTCGGCGGTCTTGCAGTGGCGGAGCTCATAGCGGGAAAATTCTGCCCGAGCGGAAAGTTGCCGATATCCTTCCCCCGCGCGTCCGGTCAGGTTCCATGTTATTACAATCACCTTTCCGGTTGGCACGGCGGAAAATATGTCGATGTTGACGACGGTGCTCTCTATCCCTTTGGCTACGGACTTTCGTACACGTCATTTGAATATTCCGATATGAAGCTCTCCAAAGGCACGGCGACGGCAAAGGACGCAATCGACGTTTCCGTAACCGTCACAAATACGGGAAGCTATGACGGAATGGAGATTGTTCAGCTTTATTACAGAGACGAGATTTCAAGCGTTATGCAGCCTGTCATCCAGCTTTGCGGATTTGAAAAGGTCGGCATAAAGGCTGGCAAGAGCAAGAGAGTGACAATACCTCTCAAAATCTCCGATCTTGCAATAGTTCATCCGGATCTGAAAACATATGTCGAGCCCGGAAAATTCACGATATACATCGGCAAAAACACGGAGGAAAATCTCTCCGCGCCGCTGACAGTCATATAATAAGGAGAAAAAGCATGGATATTGAGAAAAAGCGCGCCGAAATCGACGAGATCGACGCATATCTGACAAAGCTCTTTCTGCGCAGAATGCAGATCTGCGGGGAGATCGGTCATTATAAAAAGGACAATGACATCCGCGTTTATGACGAAGAGCGCGAAAAAAAGATCTTCGCAAAGGTAAAGGCGATGACACCCGAAAATATGCAGGAATACACGGAACTCCTCTATGAAACGGTCATCGGGCTGGCAAACGCGTATCAGCTTGAGATAAGAAACGAGGATTGACTTTTTACACGGCGTTCGGAAATATTTGTTTTTTTCGAAAAATTTATTTAATTTTCTCTTAAAAAAATAATTTTTATTGTTTTCCCCCAATAACTTGACAAATTCTGCGAAAAGGAGTACAATAGTTTCATTATATGTTTCACTTTTGTGTAAACAGAGTTTTAACGCATTTTTAAGGAATGGAAAACAAATGGAAAACAAACTGACCAAAAAATACGGTCTGCTGACCGCCATATGTATGGTTGTCGGCACGGTCGTCGGCTCCGGAATATTCTTCAAAGCCGGAAAAGTCCTGAAAAACACAAACGGCAATATGCTCAAATGCCTTATCACCGTCGGCGGAGTCGGGCTGATAATGCTCATCTGCTCTTACGTTTTCTCGGTTCTTGCTCAAAAGCACGAGAAAGTAAACGGGATTGTTGACTATTCGGAAGTCACATGCGGGAGAAAGTTTGCATACATAGTCGGCTGGTTTATGACAACCATCTATTACCCGACAATCACCTCTACCCTCGCTTGGGTGTCCGGGCAATACACCTGCGTGCTCTTCGGATGGGATCCCTGCAGCGACCTTCATCTTGTCGTTTCGGCGTTCTATCTCATCATGGGATATTTCGTAAATGCCATTTCGCCGAAGATCGCGGGCAAATTTCAGGTCAGCGCAACTTTTATAAAATTCGTCCCGCTCATTGTAATGGGTGTTGTCGGAACGATTGTCGGTCTTACAAACGGCAACATCGGCGAGGCTTTCAAAGCAAATATCGCGGTTGATGGCGGCTCCGGCAACATAATCACGGCGATGTGCGCTTTCGCTTTCGCATATGAAGGCTGGATAATAACGACATCGATAAACTCCGAGCTCAAAAATTCTAAGAAGAACCTGCCGATAGCCCTCGTGCTCGGCGCGGTAATCGTTATCAGCATATACCTTCTCTATTTTCTCGGTCTCTCAGGCGTACTCAAAACGGAAGATCTTATGGCTTCCGGAGACGTTCCGAAGGACGCATTTACGGCGCTCTTCAAAAACGAAGTTTTCGGCACAATTGTTTACGTGTTTATAGTCATCTCCTGCCTTGGAACGATGAACGGGCTTATGCTCGGTTGTTGCCGCGGTATGTATTCGATAGCAATACGCGGAGAGGGTCCCGCATATAAGATGTTTGCCCAGATAGACGAGGAGACAAACATGCCGCACAACTCGTCAATCATCGGCGTTGCGCTCTGCATGCTCTGGATGCTTCAATGGGAAATGGGACTTATTCAGAACAAGCTCCCCGCTATCATCGGCTGGGAAAATGACGAGCTCCCGATCATCACCCTTTACGGACTCTATATCCCGATATTCATCGTAATGATGATAAAGGGCAAGGGACTGAATGTGTTCCGGAGATTTGTTATGCCCGCCGTTGCGTGTGTATGTTGCGGATTTATGGTCTATTCGGCGATAGCGGCGTACAAAATTCAGTCGCTTTATTATCTGATTGTATTTGCGGTTATCGCAATCGTCGGTATGTTCTTCTATAAGGGCAAGCTGAGCCTCGCATTCTTCAAGAAAGAAAAGAAGATCGACGAGCAGACAGAGGATACGATCCTGACATACAAAAATATGCTTGATAGCGGCGAGATCTCCGAAGCCGAGTTTGAGAAAAAGAAGAAAGAGCTTCTCGGTATCTGATCAGAATAAATGAAATAAAAACCACCCGCAAGCGAGTGGTTTTTATTTTGCAATAACAAAGGGACTGCAAACGCAGTCCCTTCGCATTTTCAGACGTCCTTTTTCCCCACCAAGCCGTGTACGGCGTAATTAACACCCTGCTTTTGGCAAGGACGGCATCCTATTGCCCCGCTTTACTGCTCCCAGCGTCCGCACCGAATCGTGTCATAAGCAGGAGACGGGCGGGAGGTCTGCAAACCGCGGGATGGTCGGACTCCAATTACGTGTTGTAGGTTTAATTGAAACCGTATCACGAGAAGGGCAGGAAAATCTTATTTGTCTGAATTTTCGTCGTAATCTATATCGGAGAAAAACTCGTCCTCAAATATATCGGAAACTCTGTCGAATTCGTCGTCATCGTCAACCGACACGAGAATATCTTCGCCGTCTTCATCCTTTTCGAGCTTGAGAAGGACATATTCTCCGTTTTCGTTATCTTCAAGCGGAAGAAGAGCGTAATAGGTTATTCCCTCTATCTCTTTTTCAGCCATTACTTCGAAATTGCACTCTTTGCCGTCTTCATCGGTCAGAGTCATTATATTTTCATCTTTGTATTCGTCTGTCATTTTGTGTCTCCGTGATTTTATTTTTTCTCGTCTGATTATATTTTATACTATTTCAGCGAATATGTCAATAGCTTTTGCTTTATTTGGACGGGTCAAGATACTTCCAATAGCCGACAATGTACGACATTCCCGACCAGACCGTCATAACGGCGGCAGCCGCCCTAAAGATATACGTCGCTATGTGCCCTTCCCATATAAGCGGTTCGATCATCGCCGTCAGTATGAAGAACATCTGCGTGCAGGTTTTTATCTTGCCGAGCCAGCTCGCCGCAACAACCTTTTTATCAGGGCTTGACGCAACGACAAGACGCATACTCGTCACAGCAAGTTCGCGCAGAAGCACAATAATAAACGTACAGAAGAAGAGCACGGAAAAGATCATCGAGTTTGCTGCGTTGGTTGCAGCTTCGAAGGAGAGCGACGCAAGCGCGGCAAGAACGAGAAACTTGTCTGCAAGCGGGTCAAGAAATTTTCCGAAATCCGTTATCAAGTGATATTTTCTTGCGATTTTGCCGTCAAGAAAATCCGTAAATGACGCAATCGCAAAAACGCATATCGAAACTACTCTGCCCCATACTTCCCCGCCGAAGCCGAGGATGAAAACAAGATATACGGGCACAAGGAGCAATCTCAAAACGGTCAGTCTATTCGGAACGTTCATTTTCATTTCATTATTCCCCTTTCCTTATCACCTTGCCGACAAGGTCGTAATCAAGAACCTCTTCAATCTTCACACAGACAAACTCTCCTTCTCTTAGACGCTTTTTACCGAGCTCGTTTGTGAAGAACACCTTCGTGTCTATGTCAGGAGCGTCCGATGCGCTTCTGCCGTAATACGACTCCGAAACAGGGTCAAAGCCCTCGCAAAGCACGGTGACTGTTTTTCCTATCATCTTTTCATTCAGTTCCGACGAGACGGCAAGCTGCTCGCGCATAATGATGTCATAGCGATCCTGCTTTGTCTGCTCATCAATCTGATCGGGCATATCGGCTGCCGGCGTTCCCTCTTCCGGAGAGAAGGTGAATGCGCCGAGACGGTCAAACCTTGTTTCCTTTACAAACTCGCAAAGCTCCTCAAAATCCTTCTCCGTCTCGCCCGGAAAGCCAACCATAACTGTCGTTCTTATGCATATTCCGGGGATATTCTCGCGTAGCTTTTTGATAACGCTTTTTATGAGCGCCGATCTGCCGTGGCGGTTCATTCTTTCAAGAACGCTCTCCGAAATATGCTGGATCGGCAGGTCTATGTATTTGACGACTCTGTCATTCGTTTTGATTTCTTCAATCAGCTCGTCCGTTATCTTGTCCGGATAGCAATAAAGAAGGCGTATCCAGGGGATATTCGTTTCTTTCGTTATCGCGCGGAGAAGCTCGGCGAGCTTGTATTCGCCGTAAATGTCAAGTCCGTAGCGCGAGGTGTCCTGAGCGATGAGGTTCAGTTCCTTTACGCCGATTGCTTCCAGCTCCTTTGCCTCTTTCACGATGTCCTCAATCGTTCTCGAACGCATTCTGCCGCGTATGGAGGGAATTGCGCAGTATGTGCAACGGTTGTCGCAGCCTTCGGCAATCTTCAGATACGCCGTGTATTCGGGCGTCGTGACAATTCTCTCTCCGCCGAGCGGAAGAGCTTCTTTGTCTCCGTAGCTTTCGTAATGTTCGCCGCGGAGAACGGCTTTGACGGCTTCACAGATTTTCGCCTCCGAGCCGAGCCCGAGCACAGCGTCAACCTCCGGCAACTCCGCCGAGATCTGCTCGCGGTATCTCTCCGCAAGACAGCCCGTTACGATTATCGCCTTGAGATTCTTGTGCTTTTTCAGCCACGCGACGTCAAGAATACTGTCAATCGACTCCTTCTTTGCGCTCTCGATAAAGCCGCAGGTGTTGACGACTATAACGTCCGCTTCAATATCCTCCGGCGTTATCTCATAGCCCGCCTTTGCAAGCCTTGCAAGCATAACCTCGGTATCTGCAAGGTTTTTTGAGCAGCCAAGCGAGATAAATCCGACTTTAACAACTTTTTTTGTCATCTTTTCTTGTCCTTTTGGTTATTTTTGATTTACTGCTTTTTATATGTCGTGCCTGTCGGCGTGTCGACAAGAACTATTCCCTGCGCCAGAAGTTCCGCTCTGATAGCGTCCGCTTTTGCATAGTCCTTTGCCTTCTTTGCCGCCGCTCTCTCCGCTATTTTCTCAAGGATTGCGGGGTCGCCTTCTTCTGCCGAAGGCTCTTCCTTTTTGACCGCCGCGTCTTTGAGACCGAGAGAGAGAACGGAGTCGATTGCGTCGATAGCGGCGCGCTTTTCCGCGCCCGTCGCGTCGGATTTGAGAATGTCGTAAAGAGATGTTACGGCAAGAGACGTGTTCAGGTCACTTGACATTGCTTCATTAAAGCCGGCAAGCAAAGCCTTCACCTTTTCGGGGTCGACTGCGCCAGTGCGCTCCGTCGCCGCAACTCTTGCATAGAGCTTTGAATAAGCCGCCGCCGCATTGTCAAGCGAGGCAAAGGAGAAGGTCAGCGGTTTTCTGTAATGGCTTTGGAGGCAGAAATATCTGTATGCAAGCGGGTCATAGCCCTTTGACTTCAACAGCGAAACCGTCAGAAATTCGCCCTTTGACTTACTCATTTTGCCCGTTTCGTCATTGAGGTGCTGAACGTGGAACCAGTAACCGCACCATTTGTGACCGAGGTATGCCTCGCTCTGTGCAATCTCGTTTGTGTGATGCGGGAAGATATTGTCAACACCGCCGCAATGAATATCAAGGTATTCGCCGAGATATTTCATGCTTATGCAGCTGCATTCGATATGCCAGCCGGGATAACCGACGCCCCACGGGCTGTCCCATTTCAGCTCCTGCTCGTCAAATTTGGATTTCGTAAACCAGAGAGCGAAGTCGCTCTTGTTTTTCTTGTTTTCGTCCTCGGAAACGTCGTCGCGGACGCCGACCATAAGGTTTTCCGTGTTATCTGCGTGACCGGCAAGCTCGCCGTAGCCTGCGGACTTGGATGTGTCAAAATACACGTTTCCGCCGGCGACATAAGCATAGCCCTTGTCTATAAGCGCGGAAATGACGCGGATGAATTCGTCAATACAGCCCGTGGCAGGCTGAACGATTTCCGGCTTTTTGATGTTCAGCGCGTCGCAATCCGCAAAGAAGGCGTCCGTATAGAACTGCGCCACCTGCATAACCGTCTTATGCTCGCGCTTTGCGCCCTTGAGCATCTTGTCCTCGCCCGTATCCGCGTCGCTCGTCAGGTGACCGACATCTGTTATGTTCATCGCGCGCGTGACGTCATATCCCGCAAAGCGCAGGTATTTTTCAAGCACGTCCTCCATCATATATGTGCGCAGATTTCCTATATGTGCATAATGATAAACGGTCGGACCGCAGGTATACATTTTCACCTTGCCGCTTTCGTGCGGCACGAATTCCTCAACCGTTTTTGTAAGCGTATTATAAAGCTTCATATTGCCTCCGGAGATATATAACTTTTCTATTGTATTATAATACATTTTCTTTTGTTTGTAAAGATATGTTTTGCTATTAAAATAAAAAAGCAACCGCGCGGTGAGCTGTTCACCGCGCGGCTTTGTCTTTATTTTTCAGTTCTTGCCTTCCAGCTGAGCCTTGATCATCATATCCTTGACCTTCATAAGTCTTGTCAGATTGCCACGCTCGTTTTCGTCCAGCTTCATCGTTATTGACTTTATCGTCTCCTCAATCTGCGGTATCATAACGTGTTCAAGAGCGTTTACTCTTCTGCGGGTCTTTTCGATTTCCTCCGCCATAAGTTGCGAGCTTTTTTCAAGCTCGGCAAGCTTTATCATGTCCGGCAGTATTTCGGAAAGCTCGGATACAGCCGCGTCTATTTCGCCCGACGTAAACGCCAGACCGAAGTTGTACCCGTCCGACTGCTGTGCGCCTCCCAAATCATAATGAAACACCGGAACGATAACGCTCATCACATTTTTTTCTGAAATGTCAAGCGAGACCTCCTTTTTCGGGAGCATCAGAGCCTCCGTCATTACCTTCGGAGATGTGACGGCGGACGCAAGCGCAAAGCTCTTGTTTGATTTTTCAAGCGCGGTTTCAACCTTTTCCCTGACGGTCTTCGTCTCGCGGACAACATCAAGAAACTGCTTCATCAGCTCGTCTCTCTTGTCTTTGAGCAGTTTATGACCCCTTCTTGCCACAGCAAGACGGTTTTTCAGCTTTTTCAGCTCCATACGCGTAGGATTTACGCGGATTTGCGCCATTTTCGGTCACCTCCCGTCGGTTCAGTTTTCTTTCGGCCAGTATTTATCAAGAATTTCGGGCTTGATACGCTTCATTTCGGAGCGCGGCAGGAGCCTCAGAAGCTGCCAACCGATATCAAGCGTCTGTTCTATCGTTCTGTTTTCATAAAAGCTCTGATTTACATAGAGCTTTTCAAACTCGTCCGCAAATTTTGCATAGAGACGGTCGATAGGCGTAAGCGCCGCCTCGCCCAAAACAACCATCAGCTCCTTTGCTTCCTTTCCTCTCGCATAGCTTGAGAAAAGCTGGTTCATCGTTCCGGCGTGGTCTTCTCTCGTTTTTCCTGCGCCGATGCCCTTGTCCTTCAGACGCGAAAGCGAGGGGAGAACGTCAACAGGGGGAAGAATTCCCTTTCTGTAAAGGTCGCGGGAGAGGATTATCTGACCCTCTGTGATATACCCCGTAAGGTCGGGGATGGGATGAGTTTTGTCGTCCTCCGGCATTGTCAAAATCGGTATCATCGTGATTGACCCTTCCCTGTCCAGTTTTCTGCCGGCACGCTCATACATTGTTGCAAGGTCGGTATAAAGGTAACCGGGGTAACCTCTTCTGCCGGGAACTTCTTTTCTCGCCGCCGACACCTCGCGGAGTGCTTCCGCATAGTTTGTGATGTCCGTTATGATGACGAGAACATGCATATTTTTTTCAAATGCAAGATATTCAGCCGCCGTCAACGCCATACGGGGCGTCGAAATACGCTCTATTGCCGCGTCGGAAGCAAGGTTTATAAAGAGCACCGTGCGGTCGATTGCGCCCGTGCGCTTGAAATCCGAAATGAAGAAGTCCGCCTCTTCAAACGTGATACCGACAGCCGCAAACACAACGGCAAAGTTTGTGTCCGTTCCGCGGACCTTTGCCTGACGTGCTATCTGAGCCGCAAGGTTTGCATGCGGCATACCGGAGCCGGAGAAAATCGGCAGTTTCTGTCCGCGGACAAGCGTATTCAGCCCGTCGATTGTGGAAATGCCCGTCTGAATAAATTCGGAGGGATAGTTTCTCGCGGCGGGATTTATAGGCGTGCCGTTTATATCAAGCGTTTTTTCGGGAATTATTTCGGGACCGCCGTCAATAACCTCGCCCATACCGGAAAAAACACGTCCGAGCATATCGGGCGAAACGCCGAGCTCAACTCCGTGACCGAGAAAACGCACCTTGCTCTGCGCAAGGTTAAGTCCCGCAGAGCTTTCAAAAAGCTGAACGAGGACGTTGTCGCCGTTTACTTCAAGCACACGGCAGCGGCGGACAGAACCGTCCGGCAGCTCTATTTCGCCAAGCTCATCATATTTGACGCCTTCAACTCGGCGGACAAGCATAAGAGGTCCGGCGACTTCTTCTATCGTCTTGTATTCTCTTATCATTATCTGTCCTCCTTGTCTGTCAGAGCAGCAAGCTCCGCTGTGATTTCTCTGTCTATATCTTCATATTCCGAAACGTATTTTTCCGGGTCTGCGCTCTTCGCTCTGCCTATTTTCTCTCTGACGGGCAGATCTGCAATCTTTTCTATATCCGCTCCGCGTTTGAGCGCGTCGCCCGATTTTTTATAGAACGAAAGTATCAGCTTTATCAGTCTGTACTGCTTGTCAAGCGACGTGTATGAGTCGCCGTCCTCGAATGCGTTCTGCTGGAGGAAGTCCTCGCGTACGGAGCGTGCCGCTTCAAGCGTCAGACGTTCGCTCGGAGAGAGAGCGTCAACGCCGACGAGCTTTACGATTTCTTCAAGCTCGCTTTCGACGGAGAGTATTCTCATCGCCTCTCCCGTCACGGCGTTCCAGTCACGCGCGACGTTTGCGTTGAACCATTCTTCCAGTTTATCTTTATAAAGCGAATATGACGTCAGCCAGTTTATCGCCGGAAAATGACGGCGATACGCAAGCGATGAATCAAGCCCCCAGAATACCTTTACGATACGGAGCGTCGCCTGCGAAACCGGCTCTGAAATGTCGCCGCCCTGCGGAGAAACCGCGCCGATTGCGGAAAGAGTTCCGTGTCTTGCGTCGGAGCCGAGGCAGATAACGTTTCCGGCTCTTTCATAGAACTGCGCCAGACGTGACGTAAGATATGCGGGATAGCCTTCCTCGCCCGGCATTTCTTCAAGTCTGCCGGACATTTCGCGCAGAGCCTCTGCCCAACGGGAGGAGGAGTCTGCAATGACAGCGACGGAATAACCCATATCCCTGAAATATTCGGCAATCGTTATACCCGTGTAAATCGAGGCTTCTCTTGCCGCAACGGGCATATCCGATGTGTTTGCGATAAGAACCGTGCGTTTCATCAGCGAATGACCGCTTCTCGGGTCTTTAAGCTCCGGAAATTCACGGAGAACGTCCGTCATTTCGTTTCCGCGCTCTCCGCAACCGATATAAACAACTATGTCAACATTGCTCCATTTTGCAAGCTGGTGCTGAACAACCGTCTTTCCCGAACCGAACGGTCCCGGAACGCACGCCGTGCCGCCCTTTGCTATCGGGAACATTGCGTCGATAACTCTCTGCCCCGTAACCATAGGCTCGGAGGGAGCGAGCTTTGACGCATAAGGCCTTGCTTTTCTTACAGGCCACTTCTGCATAAGAGTGACATCGAAGCTCTTGCCGGCGTCATTTTTTATCGAACCGATTTTTTCCGTAACGGTAAAATCACCCGATTGTATTTCTTCAACGGTGCCGTCCTTACCGAACGGAACGAGAATTTTATGGAGAACGAGCTCCGTCTCGTTTACCGTTCCGAGAACGTCCCCCGCTTTGACCCTGTCTCCCGCCTTGACGGTCGCCGTAAACGTCCATTTTTTGTCCCTTGAAAGCGGCTTTTCATCAATACCTTTTATGATGTTTGAGCCGTATTTTTCATACATTACTTCAAGCGGACGCTGGATACCGTCATAAATGTTCGTCATAAGACCCGGTCCCAGCTCAACGGAGAGAGGCTCCCCCGTTGATACAACAGCGTCCCCGCAACCGAGTCCGGCCGTTTCCTCATATACCTGTATTGACGCGCGGTCGCCGCGCATTTCGATTATCTCGCCGATAAGGCGGTCTTTGCCGACGCGCACAACGTCAAACATGTTGGCTTCTCTCATTCCCTCGGCAACGACGAGAGGACCAGAAACCTTGATAATTCTTCCTTCGGTCATTTTCTAAACCTTTCCGCGCAAAGCGCCGATAAAATCAGTTGTTTTTGAAAAGTATGTCCGCACCGACAGCGCGTTCAACGCTTTTCTTTATGTTCATCATTCCGATTCCCTTTGAACCGCTTTTGGACGGTATCATAACTACGGACGGGAGGGTTTTATCCTTGTATGACTGTATATCCTCCATTATAAGCTCCGCAAGCTCCTCCGTTATAAATATAACGGCGCAGTTTTCTTCCGAAAGCCCTTTAAGCGCATGCGCGGCGTCCTCTGCGCTCTCCGCAATTCTGACGGTAAATCCGACAGCCATAAATCCGAGCGCGCTTTCTCTGTCGCCGATAACACCGATTTTATACATAGCTTTCGCGTATCCTTTCGATTATCTTTTCCGCCGACTGCCCTGAGGCGCGTCCTGCGATTATTATGCGTATATTTTTGACCTCGTTTTCAACGGCGCACAGATACCACATAAGCGAAGCCGAACCGAAAACACTGTGCTTGTATTTTTCGCAGATTTCCGCAAACGTTCTGTCAAAAATGCGCTCCGTTTCCGAAAAAGAGGGGAAACCTTCCTGCGAAAATCCTTTTCCGAACGCCGTTTTCCGCGTGACGGCAAAAAGCTCGTCCTCGCCCTGAGAAACAGCCTCCGAAAGCATTTTTTTATCGATATAGCCGCCCTCGGATGACGCAAAATCAAAAAATTTGCTGTCCTTACCCATTCTCAGCACTCTCAACGCCGTCAGAATGTTCATCATGTCTATCCGGTTTTTAACATAATCCGAAATGACCTCGTCCTTATATCCGCGCGCGACGGAAAGCATGTCCGCAAGGCACGCACGATCAAGAATAAGGTCGATAAGCTGTGGGTCGGAGGTTTCGGAATATTCGCGTATCGCCTCCGGCGCCGCCTTTGCCATATTCTCCGGAAATGCGGAAAAATCACGGTTACGCACGGCGTCCGACACCTGCTTTTCGTCAAGCGTTCCGCAAGAAGAATACAATGCGGCAAAATCAAATCCGCGCACGAATTCGCATTTTATCGCCGCTTTCAGGTTGTTGCAGTCGTAAGGATAACGCAGGATACAGAACAGTTTTTTATCCGGTGCTATATCGGAAATGAAGGCATATGCCCCTTCCGTTTTTTTGTCGAGCGAGGGGAAAACGCCATCGGAAACGTCATACCCGAATTCGCCGAGCATTCTTGAAAAGGCTTCGTCGCCGGGCGCTGCTGCAAGACGGATATATTTGTCACGTCCCATAAGCGCGCCGTCAACGGAATGTACCCTCGCCGCCGCATAAACATATTCGGTTTCACGGATTTTCTTCATATATGCCGTGCCTCCACCTTATTATTTGTTGTCTCAGCCGAAAAGCACCGCCGTCACTGCGGGAAGGAGTGCTTCTCTCTTCTGTGCTATCAGCTTTTCGGGCGTGCAGTTGATTTCAACAAGCCCCGTTCTGATTATAAATCCCGCCTTGATTTCTTCGCTTTCCGATATTTTACCCGGCTTTACGCCCGCCTTTTCGGCAATCTCTTTTCCGCTTGCAGGGGAATTCTTCGCCGACACAAGCACAAACGCCTCGCCCTTCACCGTTTCGTCGGAAGCGGCTTCGGAAAGCAGCTTTACCATTATGTCAACATATTTTCCCTTTTCCATTGAAGAAAAGCTCTCCGCCGCACGGGCAAAGACAGCGTCGATAAGCTCACGCTTTTTAGTCAGAAGCTCGTCGCGACAGGCTGTTCCCGCACGGTTTTCCGCGCGCAGACGCATAGCCTTTCGTTCTTTTTCGGCTTTTTCCTCCGCACGCTTTGCGATTTCCGCACAAGCCGCGGCGGATGTGTCCTTAATATCGTTTATCTTTGTCTCATATTCGGCGCGGAGCAGATTTTCGGAGGAGAGTGCCTCCTCATTTATACGGGCGATGATTTCATCAATACCGTTCATATGTCATCAAACCTTGTAAAGAAGTATGGGAAGCGCGGAAATAAGAAGTGCAAGAATTGCATACATTTCAACAAGAACCGCACTTGTGATACACTTACCGGACTCTTCGGGACGTTTTGCAACAACGGAAATTCCCGCAACGGCAACTCTTGCCTGCTTTATAGCGGAGAAATAACCGACTACCGCAATGGGAAGAGCCATAAGACCGATGAGCGCGCCGTCAAAACGGGAAAGCTCAACGGGCGTTGAAAGTATACCTGTTTTGAGAACGATAAGGAACGCAACGGCAAAACCGTAAATACCCTGTGTACCGGGAAGCACCTGCAAAAGGAGCGTTCTGCCGAACTTGGACGGATCCTCCGCGAGAACTCCCGCACTTGCCTCGGCAACCATGCCGACGCCCTTGGCAGAGCCGATACCACTGAATATTACCGCGAGTGCCGCGCCGAGAAGCGCGAGGTTTCTTCCGCTGAAAAGTGCCGCAAGAAAGCTTGCAAAAGTTGTGATTTCCATAATTATAAACCTTTCCGGCAAAATGCCTTAAAATTTTTTTCAGTTGTTTTGTTCGACGTAAACGTCGGTATATGTCAGGTCGGGGGAGGCGGGTTCAAAATGCCTTCCTCCGTCCTCATAGAATTTCCCGAAGAATTCAACATATTGCAGTCGACAGGTGTGAACGAATGCTCCGAGAGCGGAAAGCGCAAGGTTCATCAGATGTCCGAACGTGCCGACGACTATCACGAGGATAACCGTTACAACGGGATTGTTTACAAGCGTCGCAAACGTGTTTACAACGCTCGCAATAACCGCGCCGGCAAGGGCAAGGGCAAATATTCTTGAATACGAAAGCAGGTCGGAAGCGTAGTTTATTATGTCGTAAAGTCCCGCTATTCCGGAGAAAAGTCTTGCGAATATGTTTTTCTTTGCTCTGCCTCGCATTGTTATCATCATTAAAAGTCCGACGCCGAGAATTATCAGCCCGACCTTGGATTTGAAGCCGAAATATACGCCCGCTCCGGCAAACATCATAAGCCAGCTGCCAACGTCAAACACCGCGCTCTGCCAGTCGCCTCTCTTAAAGCACATGACCATGTTGATTATCATTCCGCAGATGAGATGCGCCGCACCTATGCCGAGCGATATCAGAAGAAACGTTATCGGCTCGTCGAGAGGATTACAGACTATTGCAAGATTGTCCAGCTTGTGAGACCCTGCGAAACTCTGCGCCAGCTTTGCGGGCAGGTCGCCGAAGTATCCGCCGAAAAGCACGCCGCATATCATGCACGAAATTCCGCATATGACAAACAACTTCATCATCTTTGCCGTGCCGCCCTTGGGCTTCATCAGCTTTGTTCCGAGAGCGCCTATCAGGACGAGCAGAAGTCCGTAGCCGAGATCTGCAAACATCATTCCGAATATCAGCGCAAAGAACAGCGCGACCCAGAATGTCGGATCAAACGAGCCGTATTTCGGATATGAATACATTCCGATTACAAATTCAAACGGACTTGCAAAGCCGTTGTTTTTGAGCTCGACCGGCGGCTCATCGCCTTCCTCGGGGTCGGCTATATCGCAGAAACACTCATACTTGGAAAGCGTCTTTGTCAGCTTGTCCACTCTGTCATCCGGTACCCAGCCCGTCATTATGACTGTATGACCCGTGCCGATGAGCTTCTGCTTTACATTTTCTTCCGCAAGCTCCGTTTTCACTCTGTCGTAGGCGTGTTCCATATCGGGACACAAAAGAGCGAGCGCGGAAAGCGCGTCCTTTATTTCCTCTTCCCTGTTTTCAACCGACCGTATTTCCGCCTCGGTCTTTGCCATTTCTTCGCGGGCGGTTCCCGTCTGTGACGGGAAATTGCTCTTGATAAAGCCCGCCTCCGAAAGCAGCGACGTCAGCTGTTTTTCAACACTGTTGTGGCACACAGCCGAAATATATCGCGTCGATTTCCCCTCCGCCACGATTTCTATCTGCACGGCGGAAAGCTCCTCGGACGCTATCCCGGAAAGCCGTTCAACATCCGCCGAAACCGGCAGCGTTCCCGTTATAACAACGGAGCTTTTCGTTCCCTCAAAGCCGAGCGGAAGGTCATAATCCTTCCAGACGGAGACCGACGAAAGATAAGCCGTCAGCTTATTTTTCTCACCTTTCAGTCGTTCGGCTTCGGATTTCAGTGCAACCGCTTTTACGGCTCCTTCCGTCGCCGCGGAAACGGCTCTGCCGTCGAATTCCTTCTTCGACATTTCCTTTCGCGTTTTTATAAAGCCTTTTTTGTCCCTGCGCATGGGCGAAAGAATTTTCAGAGCCTCCGAAAGCGTCGCCGCCTCGGTATTCAGTTCGGTTATCCTTTCTCCGCAATCCATGCTGCGGATTATCGCGTCGCCCTCCGGCGCTTCGCATTTCTCAACCTCGACGCACGAAAGCCATATAAGATCCTTCGCAAGCCTGTCAAGGTCGGAACGCATCGCCACAAGCGACACCTTCTTCATATTTTTTATCATTTTCCGGTTATCCCCGCAATTATGATTTCTATCGCCTTATCGGCATTTTTTTCAGCCGCGGCGCAATATTCGTCTGCCTGCGCCTTCGCCTTTGAAACAGCCTCCGAAAGATAATCCTCTGCCGCCTTTTCGCTTTTTGACCGTTCCTCCGCGATGAATTTCTCCGCTTTTTCCTGCGCAAGCTCAACTTCTTTTTCAGCCTCGGCATGCGCCGTGGAAAGTGACGCGGAAAGCTCATCGGAAAGCTGTTTTTTCCGTTCCGTCACCGCGATTTCCGCCTCGCGCAGACGGTCTATTGATGATTTCGACATTTTTTCACCAACTTTTTTGTTTATTTTGGTTTACATCCCGCAGCGGGAACTCCGCCGCGAAGTGCCCGCGACATCACAGTCGGAAACTGCCTGAAAGTAGCACCGGCGGACACCCTGTGTTTGATTATAACATGCATTTTTCATTTTTGCAATTCTTTTTTTGATTAATCTTTTAATCAATTCTCCGCCGTTGCCTAAAAGCACGATGCTTTGCGGTTTTTGCGGGAAACTCCTCTATATATTCGCTCATTCTGCGCTTTTTATCTTTTCCGAAAAGGTTCTTTATCTCAACAAAATACTCGCCGTTCCAGAAGGTTTCCGCTCCCCTTTTCGCCGGCGGAAAAAGCGTCTCGTCTTTTAGGTTCCATGACTGCGCAATCCGCCTGTAAACCTTCAGCGCGCCGTTCTCCGAAGAAATTATATCAAAGGTTATGTCTGCCCTTTCGTCATCCTCATATCTTATGCGCGGCGTCATTCTGAATGATATTCTTTTGTTTTCTCCGGTCGACTTTTCCGCCGCATTTTCCGCATTTTCCGCAAGCGCGCCGTAGAAAGCGTTTATTTTTTCGCACCCATCGATTTCGGGATAACAAGCGGAAAAAACAAACACTCCGCCGCCCGTCCGTTTTTCTCTCTCTCGCTTTACAAATGAAATTCTGCTCATAACGTCCCTCCGATATATTTTATTCGGAAAGCCGCCTCTTGATAACAGAAAAAACGACGTATTGAAAAAATACGTCGTTTTTTGAAGAATATCACTTTTCGTTATAGTAGATCACCTTTGTATTGACTGTCAGATCGCCCATGATGCCGAATATATAGGGGCGGAACATTTCGGGCAGATATACGGTTTCGAGCGCGGTGCAACCGGAATCGAACAGGCCTGCGTCAATCTCGGTTATCCCTTCGGGCGTTACGAGCGTTTTAAGCGAAGCACATGCAGCAAACGCGGACGAACCGATATATTCAAGCGTCGACGGAAGAGTTATGCTCATAAGCGATGTGCACGAGCTGAACGCATTTGCGCTGATTTCCTTTACGCCTTCTTCAAGCGTGACCTTTTCAAGTCCGCCGCAGAAGCTGAACGCACCATCGCCGATGGTCTTTACGTTTCCGGAGATCGTAAGCTCTTTCACGGTCTTCATATTATAAAACGCGTTATCTCCGATAACCTCAACGCTGTCCGGTATTTCAACCTTTGTCACAACATTTGAAATATTGTATCTGGAAGACCATTCGGGGCGAAGTCCTTCGGATGTCGTGGGAACGATACCGCTGTCCCAACCGGAGCATGCGCCGCCGGCAATCATTCTGATACCGTCGGGAACGGAAAGCGTCGTTTCGCTGCCGGGCATATAAATCCAGAGCAGAATATCGCCGACGATTTCGTATTTGACTTCCTTTGAATTTTCAAGTCCTTCAAAGAAGGCTTTATATGCGTTTGTATTTGAAAAGGCTCTTGCGCCTATATATTTAACCGTTGACGGAAGGCTTATCTCGTCAATTCCGCCGCAACCGTTGAACGCGCTCGCACCGACGGTTTTCAGGTTTGTGCACTTTGAAAAGTCAACCTTTGTCGTGAGCTCGTTCGGGTTGCCCTCCACATAGAGTTCAAACGCGCTGGACTCGATTTTTTCAAGCGTTGACGGCAGATCTATGCTTTTAAGCGCAATGCAATAATAGAAAGCGGCGCTCTGAATCTTTGTCACACCTTCGGGAATGACAATCGACGTGAGCTGGTCGGCATATTTATAGCCGTAAACGGATTCGCTCGTCCCGTTCGAGAGCTTATCGTTTACAAACGCCGTTCCGCCGATGGCCTTTATTCCCTTGCCGGAAAGATCGATATACTTGGGGATGACGTTGCATTTTATAAGAACGCCGTCGCCGACGATGAGGTAATCCTCAGTGTTTTCTCTGTACCAGGGGGTATAGTTGAAGGCGTTCGCGGAAATACTGTCAACCTTGCTCCCGATTTTGACGTTTACAAGCGCATTGCAACCGTAAAATGCCTCCTGCCCGATCTCTTTAAGATTTTCCGGAAGCTCGACTCTGCGGAGCGATATGCAGTTTCCGAACGCGCCGATACCGATTGTTTTCAGCTTTTCGGCTGACGAAAAATCAACGTTTTCAAGACTCGAACAGCCGAGGAACGCAATTCCGTCGATCGTTTCCGTTCCGGACGGAATTTTTACCTCTTCAAGTGCCGTGCAATAAGAAAAGGCACTATAACCTATGCGCCTGACCTCTCCTCCAAGCGTCACGCTTTCAAGAAGCGAGCAGTTTGAAAAAGCATAATCGGAGACTTCCTTTATGCTCTCCGGTAGCACAATGCTTTCAAGAGCGTTGCAACCCCAAAACGCATGCGAGCCGAGTATTTCGACGCCATCCTCGATGACGACTTCTTTCAGCGATGTGCATCCGATGAAGGCTCCCGAGCCGATCGTCTTGACCGTCGATGGGATTATGACCTTTTTCAGAGTTCTGTCATAGGAAAAGCAACCTTCTCCTATAAGGGTGATCCCTTCGGGCACTGTATAGACGCCGTTCTCGTCCGCCTGTCCTATGCACGAAAGAAGAACGCCGTTTTCGATTTTTATATCCTTTGTATCGGGTGATACGGTCGACGTACCCTGCGTGGTCGTCGTTTCGGCGGGCGTCTTGCCGTTACACGAACAACACACAAGCGCAACGATTATCACCGCTGTCAAAAGCGAAATTATTTTTTTCACAGAGGAGCCTCCTTTGTTTTATACACCTACTGATTATATCACAAATGATTTTTTTGTCAACCGAAGGGGCGGCAAATTCACAATATTGTCACACAAAACAAAACGCCGCCCGCAAAAGCGGACGGCATGATTATTGTTTTTTCAGGGTTCAAGCTGTTTTCCGAGGAAGCCCGCCGCTGTCTGTATCAGCTTGATTTCAGTCTCCGTGCCGACGTTTTCTCCCTTGCCGTCCGACGGTGCAAGCGCCGCCACACAGCCTATGACATCGCCCTCCGCAAATATGGGCATAGCACAGGTTATGTGCGGACCCTTTGCGTCGTCCGTCAGGTACATTTTGTCCTTCTGCTGATTATAAACATAAAGGGCTCTGCCCTCAATTATGCTCTCCGTTTCCGCAGAGAGCTTTTTCTCAACAAATTCCTTCTTTGATATTCCCGCGCAGGCGATAACGCAGTCCCTGTCGCATACTGCCGCAGGGACGCCGCAGGTCTTATAAAGCGTTTCCGCATATTCGGCGGCAAAATCCATAAGCTCGCCTATGGGCGAATACTTCTTGAAAATGACCTCGCCTTCCCTGTCCGTATATATTTCAAGCGGGTCGCCCTCGCGTATACGCATTGTTCTGCGTATCTCTTTAGGTATAACAACTCGCCCGAGGTCGTCAATTCTTCTGACAATTCCGGTTGCTTTCATTATATATAAATCCTCCGATATTTACCTTTACGCAAAACGGTAAATTTTCCGTTTGCCCAATGATATTCTGCGCACGCAAAGAAGATTTATGGTTTCACGTCAAAGACTATCATGGTTCTCATGTTTTACTAAAATGTGAGGAAGTAAATGAAGAACTGATTCGAATGTGTGCCTTACTTGCTGCCTATTATTCCAAAGGTCAACTATCAAGTAGTGTTCCTGTAGACTATTGTCCCATCAACCAGTTAAAAAAAGTACCTGGTTCCAAAATTGGCTTTGTGACAATGAAAAAATATAAAACAATTTATATTGATCCAAACCAAGAACAAGTACAAGAAATTCTCCAAACATATAAAAAGCCGGCTTAACAGCCGACTTTTTCATTACCCTTTAATATCGATGGTACTACCATCAGGACCTGGGGTTTCTTTTAAATATTGGATAATTTTAGCTTTTTGATCTGGTTTTGTTGGTTTACATAAGAATTGATTTGTTTCTCCAGAAACCATGCCTTCTGCAAATCCAGAACAACCAGGGTAACCACAACCTCCACAGTTATAACCAGGAAGCATGCCCGTTACATGTTCAACTCGTTCATCCACTTCAACCTTTAATTTAGAATCAGCAATTCCTAATCCCAAACCAAGAAGACCACCAAGAACAAGCATCATTACGATTGCTGCAATCATTGTATTCCTCCTACTTTTTATCGTGATCTGGATGTAAAGAGCAAGAAACCAGTTTACATCCATCACAGTCTGTTTTTAAATTTTCACACCCTTTTGGAACAGGGGTTTTTTTGTTATTTAAATAAGCCCAAATATAAATGCCAATCAATGCGCCAACAAACAGTATAGCTGCAAGAATTCGAAACATTAAATAACTCCCGCAAAGGCAGTAAAGGCCATAGACATAATAGCTGCTACAACCAAGGCAATTGGATTTCCCTTAAAGAATTCTGGAACATCGCTTAA
>ENA-ORMS01000145-ORMS01000145.1-human-gut-metagenome-genome-assembly--contig:-NODE-145-length-78191-cov-15.609975_pt1 | contig 78191 bp, 63 predicted proteins | sample MGYA00242104_ERZ508997 | MGnify/ENA primary metagenome ERZ508997 (study PRJEB26280, sample SAMEA2338704) | human gut metagenome | biome: human gut; feature: human-associated habitat; material: faeces...
AACTCGCTACCTCCACCTTGGCAAGGTGGCGCTCTACCAGATGAGCTAAACCCGCTTATTGGTGCCTTGGGACGGAATCGAACCATCGACACAGGGATTTTCAGTCCCTTGCTCTACCGACTGAGCTATCTGGGCAGTTTCTTTAAGAAACATCGCAATTAACACGCATTGAACATTTTACAATGACTTCTAATTATTGTCAAGCAAAATTTTATTTATTTTCTGTTCATTTTTATTTTACTGAAGTGAAAAATTTATTTCCACTTCGAAGTAGGCAAAGTAGATTTTAGTCTTTCATTTATTTCCACTTCAACATTCTATTTAATATTAACATTGCCTCCACCAAAATATCTTTCATTACCTTCCATACCGGTTATCAATTTAGCAAGTCCCTGCATCTTCTCCTCTGTCCTGGCAAGTTCATTGCTACATTCTAATAACTCTGCTGAAATATCAAGTCCTGCATTATTATAGATTGGCTTATATTTTAAATCATGTTCAAGGCTTGCCCAATAATCCATAGGCTCTGTTCTGAACTGAATCTCAACAGGAATCATCTTCATCGCACCGATATAATTGATAGGCACTTCTAATATAAGATGCAGACTTCTATATCCGTTAGGCTTTGGATTAGCAATATAATCCTTTCTCTTAATAAGATGCAAATCAGGCTGATTCTCAAGATATTGTGCAAATTCATACGCATCACTTATATAAGCACACACAACTCTGACACCAGCAATATCAAACAGATTATCCTGCATATTATCAACTGTTGCCTCTAGCTGTTTCTTTGCTAATTTCCCCATTACACTTCTGGCACTCTTAATTCTCTTCTCAAGCTGATGAAGTGGTTCTCTGTTATATTTGAATTTAAGCATTTCATTAATGGTTTCAATTCTTATGCATATTTCTTTCATCGCAGCCTCATACATCTTAGAAAACATCTCATATGGTGCAACATTCTGCTCTAACTGGTGAATTGCCACTTCCATCTTTCTTGCATCACCGACTTTAGCATTAAAATTCTGTAATGAATTACCATTCTCCGTTAAGAATTTAATTATATCTCTTCTGGTAATAATTCCGATAAATACATTCATATCGTCTACAACTGGTACAAAATTCTGCTCCATTGACAAAAGCAGCAAATCATTTATATCACTCGAAATGTTTATTGCCGGATTCCAGCCTTGTCTTATAATGTCCTTAATTAACAGACCATCATAGTTCTTCATATCTTCATCTGTATATTTCAACAGAAAATCTTTATCACAGACCGTTCCCGCATATGTACCATCTACACGTATTACAGGAATTGCTGTATATCCACTCTGCTTTAAAATCTCCATTCCCTGTCCAAATTCGTCTGTATCATATAAATATTTAACTTTTGATTTTGATATTATTAACTTAAATGCATTCATTTCTAAATCAACCTCTTTTTAGGTAACTTACTATGCTGCTGCAACAATGAAGAATAATACTAATGGCTGTAGGAGTACCATTGTGTACAGACAATCTCTATATAAATTCTTATTTACTTTTATCTTATTACTTCTCATTGCTAAAAGTACAATCACCAGAAGTGGAACAAAATATCTTCCCTGCACACCCTGTATCTCTGTACTGCCTAATGGTGTCCAATCGAGGAGCATAGCCCCCATAATACAACCAATGCTAAGAATAGTCATTATGCTCATCATTAATTTAGCCTTACCGCTAAAATCATAATTATCATCTTCAGACTTCATAAATCCCAAGAACATAACAATAAATATCGGAACAATTACTACCATTGGTATGCCGATATCTATCCAGCCAAGGTTGCTTCCTATCATGCTTCCGAAGTAAAATGTTCCGAGATTCGCAAGTGTGTCCCAGAAAAGTACAATACAGAAAGCAGGATTCTTAATTAAATATCCTATAGTGTAACCCGGTGAATTTGCCCATTCCACAAATCCATTCATAGAACCTGAACCGCCCTGTTGTGGTGTTAACATTTTCACTATCAATGCAATTATAACTGCCGCCACAAGACCTGATAACAGTATTTTGAATAACTTCTTATTTTCTCTAAACAATCTCTTAAGAGGCAATAATGTCATCAAAAGAATTGGTGCATATGCAAATCCCTTAACAGGAAGGAACAAAATACTTACTGCAATAAGAACTGCTAAATCCTTCTTATTAATTTTCTCATCTACTGTTAATTTAAGTGAAAGTGCAACTACTACCAAAGCCATTGCAAGAATCGGACAGTCATAAGAGTATGAAGAGGCCTGTTGCAACGTCAATGGCATCAAACATAAGATAGCCATTCCCATCTTACCGAACGGAATCTTTCTGATTGCATAGAATGCCAGCAGAACAAACAATATATAATTAAACATAGAGCCTAAAATTAATGTCTGAACCGTTCCAAAATGAAGAATTCTTCCAATAGTAATTCCAAGTGCCGGAGCAAAATACAGATACTTTTGTGTATCTAGCATTTTCCAATCTGATTTCATTTTAACCATTGTATTATCTGCACCTGTATTATGCAAAAGGCTGTTATAATAATTATTATATACATCTCTTGTCAGATAAGCACGTAATACGTTCTGTTCAGCATCATTTTTTCTGACAGAGACAGAATCTTTATATTCTCCACCACATACCATATTAGATATTCCATAAGCAGTAGCAATATGCTTTTCTTCATCTGGTGTCGAATAATCCGGTAAATATAAAAGGAAAATAAATCCTACTACAATAGCAAAGATAAGATATGCGAATTCTGTCTTTATATCCTTCTGTCTGATAAATAACAGATAATAAAATACAACTATCAGTATACCTAGTATTGTAAATGATAACATTGTAACCCATGAGAACAAATCAAATCCCGAAGCCATTATAAGAGAAACCTTTAATACGCTATCCGAAGCTTTTCCATTAACGGTCAATTTTTCATCATCCGGATTACAATAAGTCAATGTAAGCTTGTCATTTGGGTTTAACTCTTCTACTTCTACTTTAAAACTCAGGTTCTTTTCTTCCTTAAGCTTAAGTGGATTTTCTAATTCAAATGCTATCAGCTTTCTGGAATTTATATAACCTGTATCACATTTAGTCTCTGCTAACACTTCATTTGTGTCTTTATCAGTCACAGTAAGCTTAAGTATTCCCAGATTATTATTTTCAGCTTTATATTCTCTACATTGAATAATAATTTTCTTAATGTTGCCTGTTATACCTTTTTCATCTTGTACCAGAACGTCACCTTTTTTAAGCTCTTCACTTACTTTTCCATTTTCACTCTCATTCAGATTATAACTATCATTATGTTTGATAAACCTTGTATATACTCTCAGACATAAAGTTATATATATAATTAAAATTAATGCGAGTGCTGGTAATTTTTTCCATATATTCTTATTCTTCATATCATTCTCCATTCCTAAGCTGCCCGTTTTCCTAATCTCTTGTCTTATTTTCCAATTCATCAACTCTTGCCTTTAAGATACCAATTTCCTGAACCAGTTTTTTTATACTTGAAGATGCTATTGATAGTGCTACTGACATAACAAGTATTATCACCAGTGAAAATAAAAATGCCAGAAAGAACATCATATTTACAGGAGATGCTATTCCTAAAAGTTCCGATAATTTCTCCATCAATACTGGAAAACAATCCAGAATTAATACAGTTATTCCAACTAAAATCCACGAAATTGCATGTCTGAGTTCAAGTCTGTTATTTCTTACAAGCGAAATAACATATAAAAGACCCAGCACTAATATAACTGCAACAATTATCTGTAATCTCAATAACATATCCCTTACCTCCTTGTCCTTTCTATGATAATAGCCATAGTAACCTTAAACATATAATAAAATGATTTCTTAAGCGATATTGATGAAACTCCTTCTTCTCTTGCCCTCATAATTACCGGAATCTCTAATACTTTTAATTTTTTTCTTAATATCCAGGTTGTTGTCTCAGGTTCCGGATAATCCTTAGGGTAATTTCCTGCAAACAATTCTATTATCTTTCTGTTACACATTCTGTAACCCGATGTAGGATCCGTAATCTTCTGACCTGTCAGAATTTTTATAAGGAATGTAAAATATCTTATACCTAATCTTCTTGTAAATGATGACTGAAATCCTTCTTTTTCAATAAATCTTGAACCAATTACCATATCAGCCTGTTCTTTCACAAGTGTCTCTGCCATTTCATTAAGATATTTTGCATCATGCTGGCCATCTCCATCGAACTGCACTGCTATATCATATCCATTCTGACATGCATAGAGATAACCTGTCTGTACTGCTCCGCCTATACCAAGGTTAAGTGGTAAATCAATCACGTTAAGTCCTGCATCCTTACATATCTGTAAAGTATTATCCTTAGAATGGTCATTAATAACTACATAATCAAAATCAGGTGCATTTTTCTTTATATCATTTACTGTATTTACTATACTTGCCGACTCATTATATGCCGGTATTATAACTAATTTTCTTAGTTTAATGCTCTCGTTTGTACTTTGAATACTCTCCATTTTTCAATCCTCCATACATAATAATCTGTTATAATTCATTATACTTCTCACTCTTTCCATACTGTTTTACCAGTAATTTGGCTATGAATTTTGGCCAGAATTTTCTGAACATCTCATAATCCTCTGAGCTTCTTCCTGTTTCCGCAATAGCTGCTGATGTCTCTGAACCTTCATGGATTCTGTGACATGTAAGTGGAGTACTGCTGTATACAAATGTTCCTTTGTGTCTTGACAGTATTTCCCAGCATTCCCAGTCCTCATTTGTTCTGAAATGGTTCTTAAATAAAGGTTCCCTGAATCTTTCTTTATTAAATGTTACCGAAGGACAACATATTGGTGAACCCATTGAAAGGATTCTTCTTCTTATAAACTTACTTCTCTGAAATATTTTTATTTTTAATGGTGCAAGCATAAGTCTCTTAATCTTCAAAAGTCCTGTATTATGAACTTTTTTACTATTTCTAAGTTCATAATAATCTGTAAAAAATATTATTGGATTCTTTGCTTTCTCCATCATATCTGACATTGTCTTAGAATACATCGGAAGATAAACATCATCCTGGTGTGCTATCGTTACATATTTAGTTGTTGTTTTGGAATATGCAAAATTCCAATCTTCCGTAATACCACTTTTTCCTGTATTTATATACAATTTTATATTATATTTTTCTGCCATATTTTTTATATAATCATTAGGTGTGGATGTACATATAATAATCTCTGATTTCATCTCCTGAGCCATCAATGACTCTATACACTCTTCCAAATATGGACTTTCTTTATACGCACAAATAGCAAAAGTATGTTGCATAATTATCTCCATTCCGCAGACGTTTATCTATCAGTCCGCCTATAATTTTCTACTTTATATTCTGTTTTATCGTTTTCTTTACCTTAAGCACATAAACTATGATACTTCCTGCGAAAAACAGTCCCAGAACACATACCGCCACAAAAAAGCTCATTGATGCCCCAAAAAGTTCTGATTGCTGTACTAATCTATCCGATAAAATGTAGACGCTTATCGCTGATAATATATATCCTGTCATTATCAACTTCTTTGTTCTAAATATTGTAAGTATATAATATAGGACAAACGCAACAGAATTAATTCCTCCTGCCGCTATAGTGAACACAAGCAAGCTTCTGTATGCAGATAACTCGCACCCTGTTGCAATTGACAAAACAGGTATTCCTAACAAATATGCTCCTATTAAACACACTACAGTTATTCCTAGCAGACAAGATAGCATTTTAAAAATAATTGCAAAGAACTTTCTAAATTCTTTCTTCTCATTTAAATCTGTCAGTGTGATAAGCATAGGTCTGAATAAGAATCCCGCAAAAAGATTTATAACTGATACAGGCAGAAAAATAGCCTGATAATAAGACTGATACTCGCTTGACATATATTTATCCACAGCAAGTCTTGGTGCACTAAGTATATATGCCCACAAAAATACACCAAGGAACAGTGGAAAGCAATTTTTCATAATCTCAAGTACACTCTTAATATTACATAGATTAAATTTATCTTCAAATTTATTATAAACTTTTATATCAAAAATGTATACACATATAACTGCCACTACATCCGAAATTATCATCGTAATCACAAGATTATGCGTCATAATAAGCATTATAAAATATATAGCCATCATAATAAGTGTTCTATGACACATTGATTTTCCTGCCAGATACAGATAACCATCTTTGTGGAATTGTGATTCATACACATCCGCAAATGCATCAATTAATTTTAAAATACATACTAAAAGAACAATTCCAGCCTTTTCCCTGTCATATCCTTTTAATAAAATATAGCCAATTGATACCATCAGCATAATTGCACATGTATATATCTTCGTAGTAAAATATTGTCCAAAGGTATACCTATCTTTCGAATCAGTAACCTGATAATTTCTCATTTCAAAATATCCAAAATATACTAACATCTGACTTATAGTCAGTGCTATTGCAAATATTCCACCCTTTTCTTCTCCAACGATTCTTATTGTAAGATATGACATAAACACTGTTGACATCGCATAGACCAGACTGCCTATCATATTCCACAGGAAATCGCTTTTTTCGTTTTTTTCAAACATTTTTATATCCTTTCCACTACTATACAATGCATAAGTATACTCGTTTCACCACCTTTTATCAAGAAAATTTTTTGTAATAATTACAAAAAAGGCTTATTTTACTATATACTATAACAATTTATTTTTATGATATGATTAAAAAGTCAATTTATTTTAACTTGCATTTTCTCATATTTAACGACATTTACTTACATAATTTTAGACATTTTTTTACATTTTTATGATGATTTCTTGCATATACATAATTTATTATAATTATAGTCATGATGGATACATATAAATCGCATATTCCCTCTCTTTTATCGGTTTCTATGTAAAAATGTCATATCTGGCTGATTCTTCATGACAATATTTAATAACGCAGAAAGGTCGTTCATATATGCAATCATCACGTAAAGCCAAAAATATTCAATTAATCCGCTTTGTTATTGGAATATTATTATGTTCCGCTATTATTTTATTTGTATATATGTTGTTACCAGATTCACGTTCTGAAACTGGTAACGCCGGCCATTCTATGCTATTATCATCTTCTACAATTTCTGAGGCTGAAGAACTTTCTTCAACTGTCAGATTACCACTTTCTGACTGTGAGGTGTGTATTGATGCCGGACATGGTGGTCAAGATATAGGCAGTAGCAAAGGAAAACGTTTAGAGAAAGATGATACTCTTGATTTGTCAATGAAAATTTTTAAATATTTATCAGATAAGGGCATATCTGTTGCCATTTCACGAACTAATGATACTTATCTTTCACTTCAGGAGAGAAAAGATTTCGCTGAAGATTCTAATTGTACGTTATTTATCTCTATACACAGAAATCTGTACGAAGGCAATTCAAAGATAAACGGAGCAGAAGCATGGATTCACAGTTCTGACCCTGTAAACGCCCATTCGCTTGCTTCTTCAATTCTAAATGATATCTGTTCTTCTAATAATTTTGATAATCCAACCTTTGATAATCGTGGGGTAAAATGCGGAACAAGTTCCGATGCATATGATAACTATGCAATTAATAAAGTGAGTATGACAAGTATGATTCTTGAAATGGGTTTTATAACAAGTCCATATGATAACAGGGCTTTTGATAACAATCTTGATACATATGCTAAAATAATCGGTGATGATATAATAGATTATCTGAATAATAAATAACCCAAGACTATCTTGTATAGCCTTGGGTTATTTATTATCGTTTTACAAAAATGCCGGCGACCGGAATCGAACCGGTACGGGAGGTTAGTCCCGCAGGATTTTAAGTCCTGTGCGTCTGCCAGTTCCGCCACGCCGGCATTCTTTATAACCAATTTACAATGAAGTAAATTGATTCACTGGATGGAGGTGGATTCGAACCACCGAAGCAAGTTGCAGCAGATTTACAGTCTGTCCCCTTTGGCCACTCGGGAATCCATCCATTGTTAGCAGTTTTAACCGCTGACAGTATTTGATTATAATTGATGTGTTTGAAAATTGCAAGCACTTTTTTCAATTTTTTTTATTTTATTGCGTTCCGCTATCCTTTATGCTCTCGAACATCTTACAAATTAACCCGTAATACCGTTGCCGAGATCTTTGGAACCCGGATAAACAATCGGTTATCCGTTACCCGATATGCAATCGGATCCAGCAAATAACCTTCTTCTGTTGTCAGCATCACCTGAGTCAGCACTGTATTATTCGGGATTCCAAGCTCTGCCACACTGAACTTCAGATCTATATCCTCATAATTAATATTCAGGATCACGATCACTTTATTATTTTCATCAAATCGTCCATATGCCACGACCTTATGCGAACCGTGCAGGAAACGATACGATCCTTTCATCAGTGCTGAATTTTCCTTATGGATCCGGATAATATCCTTATGGAACTGAATTAATTCCTGATCCTCATGTCCCCATGGATACGTTCTCCGGTTATCCGGATCCGTCCATCCACAGACACCGGCTTCATCACCATAATAAATCGTCGGTGCACCCGGCCACGTCATCTGAAACACAACCGCCTCCCGAAAAACACCCTTATTGATATTCTGACCGGCTGCCTCCGGTCCCAGGGTATGTGTCCGTCCTACCATACGATTCGTTCTTGTCAAAAATCTTGAATGGTCATGATTTGACAATTCATTCATTGCTATATAAAGCGACTGGTGATGGAATCGCGACATATGATGTCTGAGTGCACCGATAAATGCATCCGGATTACCCAACAAATCTCCTCTGAACTCGTCGCTATGTTTTTCAACACCTGTCAGGAACCAGGTGATCGGTTCCATAAATGCATCATAATTCATGACTGTATCCCACTGATCGCCTAATAACCAGTCCTTCGGATCTCCATAATGCTCTGCCAGAATGATGGCATCCGGATTCGCTTCCTTTACATTCCTGCGGAAATCTCTCCAGAATTTATGGTTATATTCCGGACTATGTCCCAGATCTGCCGCTACATCCAGCCGCCATCCGTCTGCATTAAACGGCGGGGATACCCATTTCTTTGCAATATTCATAATATACTCATATAACTTCGGTGAATCCTCATAATTCAGCTTCGGCAGGGTATCATGTCCCCACCATCCATCATAGGTCCCATTATACGGCCACTGATACTCATCATGGAACTTGAAGAAACTACGGTATGGACTGTCTGCGTCAATATAAGCTCCCTTTTCATACCCCTTCTGATTCTCGTAAATGCATTCCCTATCCAGCCACTTGTTAAAGGAACCACAATGGTTGAACACGCCGTCCAGGATAATCTTCATACCACGTTTATGCACTTCTTCTACCAACTCAATGAAAAGCTGATTACTGGCTTCGAGATTCTCCTTATCGGTCACTCTTGTGATATATCTGGTTGCTTCTTTATTGGGCGCCTGACCATAACTCAAACACTCCCCTTCATCCTTAACGATTCGCCCAAAATGGGGATCCACATAATCATAATCCTGACTGTCATACTTATGGTTCGACGGTGATACAAAAATAGGATTCAGATAGATTACATCTACGCCCAGATCCTGCAGATAATCCAGTTTGTTCATAACACCCTGCAAGTCACCGCCGTAAAAGCACCGCACATCCATTGCATCCGGATACTTTCCCCAATCCTTAATCTGTCGGGTTCCATCTCCGATGTAACTATATTCATTATCCAATACATCATTGCTCTCATCGCCATTGCAGAAACGTTCCACGAAAATCTGATAAAAGACTGCACCTTTGGCCCACTCTGGAGTTACAAATCCCGGTGCAATCTGGAAATTATAATATGCATTTAAGTCTTTTGCCGCTCCGATTTTATTATAAAAACAGGTGATCCGTCCGACTCTGATTTCAAAATAATAGTCACACATCTGATCCGGCAGATCTAAAATAGTATACTCATAATAATCAAACATCTGATCTGAAAATCCTTTTTTCATCTCATAACGTTCCTGATTCCATACCAAAAATACCTGACCAACATTATCCATCCCTGTCCGGAAACGAATACGCAGATCATCTCCGATCAACGGTTCCTCCGGAGAACGATAAAACTCCGTACCATCACTAAACAATGCGCCCAGATTCAGCGCCGGTTTCGTTGAAAATGTATATCGAAAGATCTTCTCTGTCACTGACAAATGGCTGAAATTCGCCTTAATATCCATATAACTTCCTCCCTGGAAATAATTCCTCTCTTATTCTAATATATATTTCCCAATTTGTACACGAAGAATTTATCCAAAATCCATCTTTCCCCATCTATTTTCGTCGTTATTCCAGGCAATCCACACAATCTGAGAAAAACTTCCCGTTCCTCCTTTACACAAGTAAAAGGGACAGTCACCGAACGACTGTCCCTTTTGGAGAAGGTATTTTTGTTACTTATGGGTGTAGCAAAAACTATATAATGTATTGGGGGGGTTACAAGTTTATTATAACAAATCCCCTTAAAAAGTGTTCACAAACAATTTTTAATTTTCACACTTCTTTTGTGCAAAAAAACGATGATTTCTTCTAACTCCTGCAAATCGCAATGGCAAAATAGATAATTCGCTTTATGGAAATTAGCAATTTGTTATACATCCCCATTTTCCGGCTCATTTCCGGCAGTTTCGACAGCCTCAAACAACTGTTCAAACTCTTTTTGATCGATACGGTCCTTCTCTAACAATAACTTTGCACAACGATGTAGGACATCCATATTTTCTACCAGAATATTCTTTGCTTTCTGATAGCACTCGTCCATGATCCTTTTCACTTCCACATCGATCTGCTTTGCCGTTTCCTCGCTGAAATTCTTCGCATGTCCCAGATCTCTGCCAAGGAATACTTCCTCTTCATCGGAGCTTTCATAATTAATTAGTCCCAGCTGCTCTGACATGCCATACTTGGTTACCATTGCGCGAGCCGTCTGCGTTGCCACTTTAATATCCTGGGATGCACCGGTTGTAATATCCTCACAGATCAATTCCTCTGCAATCCTTCCACCAAAGTCTACCATGATATCCTGCAGCATCATGCCCTTTGTCGTAAACTCATTATCGTTATTTGGCAGACGCATGGTATAACCCGCTGCGCCCTCGCCGGTAGGGATGATAGATACTGCATAAACCGGTCCCACATCCGGCAGTAAATGATAAAGAATCGCATGTCCGGACTCATGATATGCTGTAATCTCTCTTGTCTTCTCCGGAATCAGCCGGCTCTTCTTTTCTGTACCGACACCAACCTTAATAAACGCAGCATCGATGTTCTTTTTTTCAATATATTTCTGATTCTGCTTTGCTGCCTGGATTGCCGCCTCATTTATCAGATTTTCCAGGTCTGCTCCCGCAAAGCCGGAAGTAGTTCTTGCCACTTCATGAAGATTTACATCATCACCAATCGGTTTATTTCTCGTATGCACTTTCAGAATCTCTTCTCTTCCCTTTACATCCGGTTTACCGACAAATACCTTACGGTCAAATCGTCCCGGTCTCAGAATTGCAGGATCAAGAATATCCACACGGTTCGTTGCCGCCAACACGATAATGCCTTCGTTCAATCCAAAGCCATCCATTTCTACCAGCAGCTGATTCAGGGTCTGTTCCCTCTCATCATGTCCGCCGCCCAGACCGGAGCCTCGTTTTCTGGCTACCGCATCAATCTCATCAATAAATACAATACACGGTGCCAGCTTCCGTGCATTCAGGAACAGATCACGCACTCTGGAAGCACCAACACCGACAAACATTTCCACGAAATCAGAACCCGAGATACTTAAGAACGGTACCTCTGCCTCTCCGGAAATCGCCTTTGCAAGCAATGTTTTACCCGTTCCCGGAGGTCCTACCAGAAGAACTCCCTTCGGGATTCTCGCTCCCAGTTCTTTATATTTGCCCGGATCCTTCAGGAAATCAACGATTTCCTCCAGTTCCTGCTTCTCTTCTTCCAAACCTGCTACATTGGTAAAGTCAGTCCCATGGCGGAATTCTACCTTCGCTTTTACCGGACTTTTGCCAAAGTCCATCATCTTGCTTCCGCCACCGGCTGCATTCTGCATAGCCATCATCATACTGAAGATCAGTACAATGACTACAATCGCAAGAATCGCATACGGCAAGAATTTCATAAAGGAATTCTCTCTGGTAACATCCGCAACCGATATATTTACATCCGGTGCTTTCTCCTGTAATTCATTAATCACCGCATTTACATCTGTTGCATATAACTCATTCTGCGTATCATCCTCTCTGATCGCTGTAATAACACCTGTCGGGATCTCCGCATTCTGTTCTACCGTAACCGCCGTTACTTCACCTGCATCAACATCCTGCCAGAATTCCGTCAGACTGTAATCACTCAGATTCAATGGTCTGGAATTCATATAATACGTATATCCCAGCACGATCAACCCCATTAAAAGCAGGAACCATATAATTCCGCGCAATGATCCATTCTTATTCATTGCTTCTCCTTTCTATACTTCCACAACTCCGATGTATGGAAGATTTCTGTATTTTTGAGCATAATCCAATCCGTATCCGACAACAAATACATCCGGAATTACGAATCCGCTGTCATCAACCTCAACCTCTTTTTCCCTGCGGTCAGGTTTGTTCAACAATGTGATCAACCGAATGCTCTCCGGCTGACGTTCTGAAAGAATGCGGAGAAGATAACTCAATGTATTCCCCGAATCAATAATATCCTCTACTACGATCACATGACGGCCTTCGATTGATTCATCCAGATCCTTACTGATCTTCACGCGGCCACTCGTTTTCGTCTCGGAACCATAGCTGGATACAGACATAAAATCCAGAGTTGCCGGAATCGTCAGCCGTTTTGCCAATTCACAGACAAAAAACACACTGCCTTTCAAAATTCCAATCAGATGTACAGTCTTTCCCGCATAATCCCGGTTAATCTTATCTGCCATCTCCTGTATTCTGGTTTCCAGTGCTTCCTCTGAAATAAAAACTGATATTTTATCCATTTCTTTCTCCTTCGAATTGAAATTCAATCTGTAAAAGCTGTCTGGTCTCTTCCGTCACTTTTACATCCTCACTGATCCGCATGCCGATGATCCAGTATACCTGATGCCCGGATGCCAGTACCGGTATCGTTGCACGTTTATCCTGCGGGATTTTATTATCTATAAAATACCTTGCAAGCTTCTTGTGCCTTCCCTGCATATCTGCGACCAGATAATCTCCGGTCTGCGGCATTCGTATCGATAAAGCTCCACATATTTTATCATAATCTAATAATTTAGTATAGCGTTTTTTGGAAATTTCTATGTCGCTTTGCATAGACATTTGCCGGCAGAAAAGGCTTCCGATTCCGGGGATCCTTGTCTCTCCCGGAACCCTGACGGGAACCGGCTCCATTTCCTCTCCTTCTCCTGTTTTTACAGGATGTATCTCTGTTGTAATCCGGACTCCGTCATAGGTCCGGAATGCCACCATATTATACGGCAGGGAGATGCGCTTTCCTGTCTGTCGTTCAAAGAGATACCGGATCTGTTCCACGTGAACCTGTTCCAGATTCTTTGCTGTTCCGCTTACACGATACATGGCTCTATAGATCAGATGCTTCTGTAAAAGAACCGCATGCGCCCGGAATGATTGTTCCAACAACAGTACCCCATCCTCCAGGTTTCTCACGCAATCCGGTTCCGCTTTCTCCGCCTCCGATTCTACGTATCTCCAATATTCTTCTGCCGCTTCGGTTGCATTCGCTATATGCATAACAGCTTGTGTATTCACTGTCTCCAATATCGGAAGCACCTGATTCCGGATACGGTTTCTCGAGTAATCATCAGACGCATTGGATGCATCTATATAATACCGCAGACTGTGCTCCTCCAGATATTGAAGGATCTCCTGCCTGCTTACCCGGATCAACGGACGGATAACGCTCCCCCGGACCGCCGGTATTCCTGCCATTCCCTTCATTCCGGTTCCCCGTATGATATGAAACAACATGGTTTCCGCGCAGTCATTCTGATGATGTGCGACTGCAATCCGCCCGTTGCCTTCTATCTGCTTCAATACCTGCTCAAAACATGCATAACGATAGTTTCTGCCGGCTTCTTCGATCGACCAGCCTTTCTCCGTTGCATATGCCTTTATATTTTTATGAAAAATCCTGCATGGAATCTCCCTCTGTCTGCAGAATTCTTCCACATATTGTTCTTCTTCCTGTGCTTCCCGGCGGAGCATATGATTTACGTGTACTGCCTGTAACCGAATGGCGAATTCCTCCGTTAACCGGTCCAATACATCCAGCAGACATATAGAATCCGGCCCGCCGGATACACCTATAACCACTGTATCTCCTGCATTAAGCATCTGAAACTGTGTCATTGTCTCCCGTACCTTCGCAAGTAAATTTTCTTCCCGCATATTCCTGTCCCTTATTTCCTCCAGATGCCAAGCACCAGAATACTGGCATCATCCCGCATCTGATTTTTACTCATTGCCTGTATCTTTTCTAATAATTCTTCCGCCATCTCCTGCGGATTTGTTGTATCTGTTTCTAAAATCAGCTCTTTCAGACATTCCTCTTTATTCTCAAATAAGATTGCATCCAGCACACCATCGCTGACCATAATGACCATATCTCCATGGTAAAACTTCTTTCGTATCGCGTCAATCTCTGTTTGCTCCCGCACTCCCACCGGTAATGTCGTAGACTGTATGGTCTCCATCCAGTCTCCACGTTTAATAAATGTGGCGGATGCTCCCATCTTCAGGAACTCACCGACCCCGGAATACAGATCCAGCATACACATATCCATAGTAGCGAATTGCTCACCCTGTCCCTGAACTGCAATCAGCTCATTCAACAGCTCGATTGCCGACTCTTTCCGGAATCCGGCTTCCAGCATCTCTTCCAGCAGATCTACCAGCTGCTCGCTTTGCCGGGAAGCCTCTACACCGCTTCCCATGCCGTCTGCCAGCAGCATAAGAAGCTGACCGTTCTTCAGTTCCATCTGCGAAAAGTTATCACCGGACACCACCTGTCCGTCTTTCGCTATCCGTTTCACACCGGTCAGATACCGGTAACGAACATCTTCCTCAAACTGTACCACATGATATTCCCGGTTCAGGATCATACGACTGGATGAGACCGGCCGGTATGGCGCATCCATACAATGGCTGATCAGTTCCGCTATTTCTTTCGTCGTCACAACTCTTCCATGCAGGGTCCTTGCCAGAAGATAAATCTCCGTTCTTCCGTAAATCCCCTGTACCTGCGTCACCTGACGTACCCGGATATTCTGTCGCTCCAGCTGTTGCACTAATAGTGCCTGATTTTTACCGTTGCATACTGCAGGTTCTTCCATCGTGGTCGACAATTGTGAAAGACTGGCCCCGATTTCTCCCATCTGTCTGGCAAATACCGGTGTCGCATATCCGGCCGCCTGTCCATTTTCCTGCAGCATATATGCCGGCTGACAAAATGTCCGGCTCAATTTATTAAATACTGCAGCAATATCCCGGATATGTTTCCTGATCACTGCCTGCCGTTCCCACTGAACTGTTTCCCGATCATTACGGTCGCCGGACACCGGTCGCTTCGTCATATAGGTTTTGGGTGTGCAGACAAACAAAATCCCGGCTGTCAGCAATCCCCGTAGTGCCTCTGCTGCCAGGAGTTCCGGATAGTAAAAAAATCCCAGAAACCCAAGCATTGCCAGAAAGCCGACGGTTTCCAGCGTTTTCCCGAATTCTCCCAGAAATCCGGCAGCCATACTCAGGATCACACAGATTGCCACCCATTCCACCCGGTGGGTACGGATTGCCAATATCACACCACAGACCGTCCCGACACTGGCACCATATGCTACGCCAAACCGATATGCCATATATAGAATCAGATAATAGATCACTCCCTGAAGCAGAGTGAAATACTGCAAAACCTGCAACGGAATCCCCCAGAGCACAACTGCCAATAACGTCAGAGTACTGAGCAGATTCTCACTCCGCATGATATCTTCATGATTATGCAGCACCTGGAATGCCTGTTCCAGAATTACAGAAAATCCGGCCGCCGCGACTCCTTCCATAATCGGAAGGTATACAGCCTGTCCACTCCCCCAAGGTGTCAATAGCCAAAGAATACCAATACCCAGCGTCATACTGCCGGCAATCCCTGCCACCAGAATCGGATTCTTTGTCCGATTCTTACCGGATATACAGCTGATGATCAGAATCATTCCAATAAAAATGCCTGCATACTTTATGCAATAGCCAATCTCTCCGGTTGAAGCAATCCCCAGGATCAACGCAGCCAGAAGTCCCCAGGAGCCAAGTCCGGCCAGATAACTTCCGGCAAATACCGCTGCCGCAAACGGATGCAGTCCTGCGATTTCTGAACGTGCCGCCAGAAATCCAAGCAAATAAAGACCGATTTCTTCCTGTACTCTGCTTTTGCTTTCCTGTTTTATTTTCCATTTCATCCTTCTACCCCCACCCATATCTCAGTGTTCTATGATATTTTCAGACGTTTTTTATCACATAACACTTATTATAAGATGTGAAGCTTTCTATTTCTGTCGCTTCATGGCAGAAGGATTCTATAATATTCTCCACAGAATGAGCTATTTACGCATCAAACATAATCTTCTCACTCCGGAACATCCGGGCTGTCAGCAATGCACAGAAAATACCAACGATCAGATTCGACAATATTGCCATCACAAATCCCATACCTGTGATATCACAGGTAAATATATTTTTCAGAGCTATCGTTGGTCCATATAACGGAATCAGATATTGCAGAGTCGTCACTTTTTCTCCCTGGAACATGGATAAAATTCCGATTACCATAACAACCATATATGCAGGCATGATATAAGTGCTTCCCTCTTTCATATTCTTCGCCATCGTCGCACAGACTGCGATCAGTGCCACATATAAGAATACAAGGGTTACGATCAGACCCAGAAGCATCGCCATCTGTCCCGGTGTAAAACGAAGTTCCTGCCCGGTCATTGCTCCCAGCGTCCGGTATACCATCGGCATAGCAAAGATCATAGCACCACCGTAGACCAGTGCAGAGAGTCCGGATAACACCATCAGGGCAAATAATTTACCATATACAATATAACTCCGCTTCACCGGTGTCACCAGCATCGCTGCAATAGTACCGCGTTCCTTTTCTCCGGCAAAGCTATCCGCTCCGAGATTCATAGCGCCTGCGAACAAAAGCACCGTGATCATATAAGGAATCGCATAGCCCAATGTCTTTCCCTGCGCCCGGTTATCATTCTGGATCACGGAATGGTCATTCGTCTCATCTACCGTAAATATCTTAATCTGATCCAATGATCCCAGCCTCTGTTCCAGCAATCGATTGCGATAGGGTTCCAGGATTCCGTTTAAAAAATCACTTCTTGCGTTATCGGAATAATCCTCAGATGGATTATAGAAGGTCTGCACATCCGGCACCGAATCTCCGATCGTATAATCACCCACGGTCTGTTCAAACGATTCCGGAAATACGATCAGCAGATCCAGATTGCCCGTATAAATCTGATCCTTGGCAGTATTCATTGCTTCAGTCTCCTTAGCCAGCGCAGTCTGCTCATCCAGATCAGCCTCCGCATTGTCCTGCCATGTGATCTGATACCGGGTACCATTTATTTCATAAAAGCTATGTGCATCATCCGACTGCAGATATGCTGCCAGATATGTCTGAAAGCTTTCCGGTGCATGTCTGACAATGACCGTAGCCTCGTGTGCCTGTTGATCGTTCATCATGGATACTGCCAGAATACCGATCAGGCCATACATACCCACTACCAACAGAGCCGGAAGTATAAATAGTCCAAAAATCATTTTTTTATCTGAAAATACACGATATAGTTCTTTCCTGAATACGATTCCGATTGCTCTCATGCTTCTACCTCCATCACCCGGCGATAGATTTCAAAAAATGCATCTTCCAGATCCTCTGCCCGGTTCTCCTCCAGTGCTTCCTGCAGTGTTCCCTGAAATACACAGGAGCCGTGAATAATCATTGCCATACGATCACATAGTTTCTGTGCTTCTGACATGATATGCGTTGATATAATGACCAGCTTTCCCTGATCCCGTAGCAGTTTCAGATAATCAGTCACTGCCCGTGCGGTAATAATATCCAGACCATTGGTCGGTTCGTCAAAAATAATGATCTGTGGGTCATGAACCAGACTGACTGCGATTGATGCTTTCTGTTTCATACCGGTAGATAATTCTTCAATCCTTTTATTTTCAAACTCCGTAATTCCAAAATATTCAAACAATTCCCCACGTCTCGCTTCAATCTGTTCATCTGTCATTCCACGCAGCCTGCCAAAAAAGCGGAATAAATATTTCGGGCTGAAATGCGGATCCAGCTTTACCTCATTCGTCAGAAATGCCGTTATTCTCCGCACTTCTTCTCCATCCTTTACCGTATCCCAGTCATCAACCGAAATCGTCCCCTCCGTCGGATTCAGTAAGGTAGAGATGCATCGGAGCAGTGTTGTCTTCCCTGCACCATTCGGTCCCAGAATCCCGAAAATTTCACCATTCTGAGCCTGCAGGGACACATGGCTGACCGCTACTTTTTTGTTCGATTTTGTCTTTTGTTCTTCCATCTGTCTGCGATTCAGCTTATATACTTTTGTAACATCTTTTATTTGAATCATATTTAATGCCCGTATTCCTTTCTTTTCGCCTAGTAAAAAAGCCACTGCACACTACCTTTGCAATGGCTTATTTCTCATTCGGTTTAATTGTCGTATCTCCCGGTTTTACCAGGTTTAACAGCTTGCGGGCAGTTTCTTCGACAAAATCATCTGTCTGCTGATATGCCTCCTGTTTCTGAAGCTGCTGTGTCCGATTCTCCTCATCCTGCTTTTTGTCTTCCAATAATGCAATCTCTTCTTCATTCGCCTGTGCCTGTTTACTTAAGGAATGATATTTAACAAAAAGAGCGGCGCATAAAATCAGTAGGACGATTGAAATCACAAATACACCTTTACGATAGTTGTGCTTTACCGTATTTTTTCTACTCATTCTTACCTTCCTTTGCATCCGGATTCTTATCCTTTATTGTACTTCGTTTCGATATCTTTTTCAATGCTATTTTGACTTTTCTACAAAGAATCCGGATAGCACCACACAGATACGGGCTGATTCCCCAGTTATATAAACCGGCTCCGCAAGCCATTCCCAACAATATATAGATCCGGACCTGTCCCTGCATATATCGGTATGTAAATGCCAGAATCACGCATCCGCATGCCAGCCCATATAGAAGATCTTCAACTGCTACCATCCAGACTGCATGTTTCTTCAATATCCGAAGTATCCGGAAAAAATCATAATATACTACCAACAGCATTCCCCAAAAGGCACTGATCAGAAAAGCCTGTAGTTCCTGTTGTATCTCTACCGGCATATATTATCGGAACAGCCTGCCAAATAAACCTCCGGCTGATGCTGCTTCCTTCTTATTGGCATAATTCAGGGCGTCGATCATTCCATCAATTTCCACTTCGCCCTTTTCCAGGTTCAGGCTGGTCACATGCAATCCTGTGCCCCTGATCACAAGCTGCCCCAGATCTGTGTCCAGACTGATTTCTGTTTCATTAAACCCCTGAACTTCCTGAACTCCGGTTATTGTTCCCACACTCCGGTTCAACAAGCTTACCTTCTGCGGTCTTCCACTGACACGTTCCTCCATAGAACTCCCCCCTTCCCATTGCAATATATGAAAAGGAGTTCTCGTTTATGCTTACAGATACCGGAACATTTCTTTTGCTTCTTCCTTCTTTACAGTTTCTGCCACCTGTGTCACTTCTACCTTCACGGATTTATTTCCGAACTGGATCACTATCACATCTCCAACCTTTACATCATAAGAAGCCTTTACAACCTTGTCATTTACGATTACACGCCCTGCATCACAGGCATCATTGGCAACGGTTCTTCTTTTAATTAATCTGGATACTTTTAAATATTTATCTAATCTCATATCTGCCCTTTCCTTATTTTGATTCATTGCTCACAGACCGGACGAAGCCCGCTTCGCCGGTTATCGCAGCAGTCGCCAAGGCCTCATGCAAGCATGGGCTTTGGCTCGTTGCTCGCGTAAATGAGAAAAGACCACCCATAGGTGGTCTTCTCAAAAACTTGATTTCAAATCCTTGAAATTATGCGTTTACCATATCCTTTAATGCCTTACCAGCCTTGAACTTAGGAGTCTTGCTGGCTGCAATAGTCATGGTCTCACCTGTCTTAGGATTTCTGCCTTCACGTGCAGGTCTGTCAGCTACCTCGAAGGTACCGAATCCAACTAACTGGATCTTCTCACCCTTCTTTAATTCATCTGCTACAACCTCTGTGAAAGCCTTAACTGCCTTCTCTGCATCCTTCTTAGATAATTCTGTCTTTTCAACGATAGCTGCGACTAATTCTGTCTTGTTCATCGAAAAAATCCTCCTCTACAATAAATAATAATCTACTACACTTCTGTGTCAAGTGTCAGTCTTGCCAGCCTTTTATAAGGCAACGCCTAAATACATTTATACAATTATACTCCATGTTTGTCAAGGAAAAGCTATAAATTTCCCGGCTTCTCCCCGGTTTTTTTACGTTTTTTATCAGCCTTCCATCTGCTTTCCCAGAAAATTGGCAGCAATCACAGCTGCTTTTTGCTCTGCTTCCCCTAAGGCTTCCGATTCTGTCCTGCTTAAAATGATTACAGCTCCGATGGCATCTCCTTCGCACAGGATTGTCTGCACGATCTCGCCATAATATTCTTCGTCACTATTTGATAAAATCCGGATATATTTTTTCTCGCCTTTCCGTGCCAGAATCGCTTCCCTGTCATTAATAGCCTCTTCTAATTCTTTATGAAGTACCTTTCCTATAAAATCCTTCTTAGGTGCTCCTGCCACTGCAATGATCTGATCCCGGTCAGAGACACAGATAGCGTGTCCGATAATCTGCGCCGCTGCCTCAACATACTGCTGGGCGAATGCTCCCAGTTCACCGATCGGAGAATATTTCTTAAGGATGATCTCACCATCCTTATCCGTAAATATCTCCAACGGGTCGCCTTCCCGGATTCTTAAGGTTCTCCGGATTTCTTTCGGAACCACTACCCGCCCCAGATCATCAATACGGCGAACAATACCTGTTGCTCTCATAATCTTCCTCCAATTTTCTTCTATATATTAGATTTGGAGTTAGTATGTGACAAAACAGGAAGAATTATTCCTGCAACAACCACTCTGCTATATCATAAATCTCAATTCCCTCATAACTATATTTCGGATGCTTTGTTCTGGCAATAATCAATTTCGGATAAGCATCCCGTATCTGAAGAAGTGGAGATACTTCTCTGCTAAAAGTCTCCTGACCGGATATATTATCACTCACCTGAATATAAATTTTCTCACTGCCTCTTTGTGCTACAAAATCGATTTCTTTCCGGTACAACTTTCCTACATAAACATCATAACCACGACGAAGCAGCTCAACACATACGATATTTTCATAAACCCTGCCATAATCCATATTTCTGCTTCCTAGAACCGCATAGCGGATACCGCCGTCACAAAGATAAAATTTTTCAGAATTTTCAAGATATTTCTTTCCACGAATGTCATAACGCTTAATATCATAAAATACAAACGCGTTACACAGATATTTAATATACCTGCCAATCGTTACATGATTTGTAGGTGTATCATTCGCCGTCAACAGCTGACTTACTTTATTGGGCGAAGTCAGATTACTGATATTATCCATCAGAAACTCGCTTAGTCTTTGCAAAACCAGTGTGTCCGGCAAGGCATATTTCTGTACTAAATCTCTTGTTATGATAGTTTCATAAACCTCTTTAATATAATTTGTCCGGTCTTTCTCTGTTCTATAAGCATAAGAGCCGGCCAACCCCCCTTTGATGGAATACTCATCAAACAATTTATCCTTGTCCTGAATATCTTCATTGTACTTACAATATTCCTGAAAACTAAACGGAAATACATGAATTTCAATGTAACGCCCGGTAAAAAGAGTTGCTAAATCTGCACTTAGTAAAAACGCATTCGATCCTGTCACATAAATGTCATATTTGCCTTTTGAGTATAGACTATTGATTGCCAGCTCAAAATGATAGCACATTTGAACTTCATCCACAAAGAGATAATTTGTTTTTTCTGCCTGATAGTGTTCCTCCACATAAGTGTGCAGTCCATGATATTCCTTAATATCTTCATAAGCCAAGTCCATAAAATCAATAAATATAATATTGATATTTTCAAAATGGCCTTTCAGATAGTCGATATATGCCTGCATCAACTTTGACTTGCCGGAACGACGGATACCTGTAATAATCTTAATGTCAGGTGTTCCGTTCAACTCAATAATTCTATCTAGATACTTTTCTCTTGTAATGGTTTTCATATAGCCACCCACTTTCAAAAGTTGAATTTTTTTTATTTTTTGAAACTGCTCTACAATGTTTATTATACCGGTTGCAAATAGTATATGCAAGCTACCGGTTTCAAAATCATAATTTTTTTTATTTTTTGAAACCGAGTTAAAGTTTCATTACCAGCTTTCTACTTGTTCCTGCCTGCAACCGTCCTATCCAGTAATTTAATCCGGCAGCATCTGCTTCACGACCCATAAAGGTAGGTACAATACCTTTACATATTCGCGATCACTTAATCCCTTCTTCATCATCTCATCTGAGAAGATAAACATCTCTGCTAATACTGCTGATCTGCTTCTGCCATCTTGCATAGTATTTTACAACTCTTGGGCTGCATTCCTTTGTGCCGATCAGATTCAGCTTCTCTCCATCCCTTGTATAGTAGCCATCAAAATAATAACCGGTCTTTTTCGGATTCATTAACCGAAGATGATTCCTGTACATACGGTCAATTTCTGTTCTTTTTTATAAAAAACCGGATTCTCGCTACAATGGATTGCCTGTTATTCCTTTTTTCTGTATGCTGATAACAGAACAAGACAGGAGGTGGCTTTTATGGATAAAAAAGCAACGGGAGAACTGATCCGGGCAGCCCGGACAGAAAAAGGATACACACAAAGTGAATTAGGAAACATTCTGGGAGTCTCTAATAAGGCTGTATCCAGATGGGAAAACGGTGACAGTTTTCCGGACATCGGCATTCTGGAAAATCTCTCCTCTACTCTGAACATTGAGATTGGGGCACTGATAACCGGCGAAAAAAACAACGCTCCTTCCACACACATGCTCCATGAACTTTTACGGATTGCTAAAATTCAGGCCGTCCGGAAAAGCCAGTCCTTTATCTGGGGAATTGCCGGTGCAATCATTCTGATATTCCTGCTGATCAGTGGATATCTTACTATGATTGCAAATCATATATCCCTTCCATGGCTTTTATACTGTGGCAGCCTGCTTCTGTTCAGCATCTTTTTTGTCGTGAAATCTAAAATTCAGGTGCAGTCTTTTCTGCCATCTGAAACCAAGACCCGGAAGTTGATTCCAACCATATTAATAGCCTTATTGTTATATCAGATCGTATCTTATGGCCTTATCTGCCTGAGTACTACTTCTGAACCCCTTGCCCGGTTATTGCAGAATCTTCCTCTTGGATTTCTGCTTAATCTGCAGTTGATCGCAGGCTATCTGATTGGCCTTCTTTTATTAATCATTACCTATATTCGGAGCATAAATCAGCAGTGCAAAACTGCAGCCGCTCCTCTTCTTGCCAACGGACTGGTCCATTTATGCCTGATCTATTCCGATCTGCTACATCGTTTAACAGACGTCAGTCAGTTTGCCGGTCATTATGCACTCGGCACCGGCCTTGTAGTCATCATCATACTGATAACTCTTTTTCTGTGATTTCATAGCGAGACCGGAGCTTAGTATTCACCGGTCTCCCGTGCCACTGCAAGCAACTCCTCACTATCACATCCGATAATCTCCATAATGTCCGCATGCGTATATCCATGTGCCAGCATACGTTTAATAATCTGAATACTTTTTTCCCGCTGTCCTTCTTCTCGCCCTTCTTCTCGCCCTTCTTCTATGCCACTATCATACCCCAGCTTCCGTTCTCTACTGATCATATCCGCTAACGCTTTACACATATCCACAACCTCCTGTTCCGTATTGATCTCTATCTCTGCACCTGTCACCAGATTTAACAATTGTACTGCTTCCTGTTCCATCCGGTTAAACCGGTCCGCATCCTCCTTCAGGATCTGTCGCAGCTTCTCCTCATCCTCCGAATACTTGATGAAGCTCAGAACCTCCCGCATACTGCTGTGAAACTGCTTCAGTTCCTCGGTGGATAACTCTGCCGGTGCAATTACATGTATCTTATAATCCTGTACATATTTCAGAACCGCTGGGTCTTTTATGTCCAGCATTTCATGAATGGATCTCGGTCCATCCCATGGCCGATTCTGAAACAGGATCACGATCGTAATCACCGGAAGCAGCTTATCCCTACTGTCAATGCCGGATAAAAAGTCTCCGCTGTCCGGACTCTGCCTCTCTTTCCTGCAACTCCGGATTTGATTGACCTGTCTCATATACTGCATGGAATCATTGAGCATATTCCGGACCGGCATCGCATAATGTACCTCTGACTGATTCTCCAGACTTATCAGCATATAAACTGCGTCCTGTCCCTGACGAATGGTTATCTGCTTTGAGACATCCCGGTATCTCTGCTGAACCACATAATCCTTCTGCCTGTGTCTTCTTACATTCTTTCTGGTATTCCTTCCGTTTCCCACCTGCCGATCCATGGAATCTGCAGATGCCACAGACTCCACAAACAGATCTATATCCGTTTCTTCCTCTAAAAACAGCTCTTCACCGCTGACCTCTTTCAAATGCTCCGGTCCTACAATCTCTGCCCCATCATATAGAATATAATTTACAATATCCGCAAAGATTCGATTATTCTCTGTATATAGCTTCTCTGCAACATCCTTCTTTCCCAATCTGTGTCCTCCTTCACCCTGTCCGGACTCCGGAAGCACTCCTCATCAGTTTCACCATACTAGGAATCGCTGCCTGTCATGTTTCCAAAATCCTGCTTCTGTTTCATGAAATTTCGCAAGACTTTCTTCTTAGAACCATACAAACCGCTCCTGACTATAGAAAAATAGATAATATATACTTGCTTGATATTTAATATATAGTATCTATGCCTATTTGTCAATATTTATTTTGTTTTTTCTTTTGTATAATTCCAGCATAATCCTCCTTCCTGTATTTACACTCATTCTTCCTATTGTATACTTTAATAAGCTTTTAAGTTCCTTTAAGGTTTCTGTGTTATTTTATAATAAGATACCAATAAGCTATGACACTGAGCTTTCGGATATAAACCATACTTTCAATAGGATTGTCAGCAGCCTTAACTGCTATTTTTAAACACAATAACTACTCTGTAGATGCCGTCTACAACGGTCAGGATGCTCTGGATTATCTGGAATGCGGCAACTATGATGCTGCTCATCATGGGTACCATTAATATCACGAATTATGAAAGCACAAAGCAGAGTGCAGAACAGCTTTTAAACATTCTGACCGATAATGAAGGTGTTTTTCCACAACCGGAGAAGCCGGCTGACAATCATCCATTGGCAGCCACCCCGCCATCGACAGACAATCCCCCTCTGTCAGCCGATGTCCCTCCGCATAAAGAAGATACCTTTTCCTCGGAAGCGCCCTTTAATACCAGATATTTCACCGTAACCCTTGATACCTCCGGCACCACCGACACCATTGCGGATACCCTGCAGAAGTGTGGCCGGATTGCCCGGCTGACCTTTGCCAATTCGGTCGTCGAGATCAAACCCGGCCGTCGCAATGAGTTGTTTGAACGTTTCTACCGTCCGGACACCTCCCGAAATACACAAACCAGAGAATTTGGCATTGGGTTAGCCACAGTCAAGGCGATTGTAGAAGCTCATAAGGGGAAAGTCTCCGCCAGAGCTGCCGATGCACATTCCATTCAGTTCGTATTGATTCTCCCTCTGTAATGCAGAACACATAAAATTAACAATTACTTTAAGCTTAAATTAAGGTTCCCTTGCTATCATCTAGGAAAGAAAAGCAAAGGAGCCTTATTCTATGGATATTCAAACCGTATTCAAACGTTATGAAATCAAATATTTCCTGAATCAGACATAGATGCAGGAGCTGAAACAACAGTCAGGAGATCACTCCATAATTCTCCCGTCAATCGAAAACGTCACAACCTGCCACGGAATAAACTTTCCGCTGTTTTGAAGTGCCTGCTTCGCCGCATGCTCCAGTCCGCCGCAGCACGGCACTTCCATTCTTAATATCGTAACACTCTGAATATCATTTTCTGCTATGATCTGTGTCAGCTTTTCACTGTAATCAATATCATCTAATTTCGGGCAGCCGATGATCGTAATCTTTCCTTTCATAAACTCCTGATGAATATTGGCATAGGCATAAGCCGTACAATCCGCCGCGATCAGAAGCTTTGCCCCATTAAAATACGGAGCATTGACCGGAACCAGCTTAATCTGACACGGCCACTGACTCAGCTGTGACTGCTCATTCTGTTTCTTATTCGCAAGAACCGCCTGCTCATCATAGGCTGCCGCCTCCCGCTCGGTGAATGTGATCGCTCCGGTCGGACAGTTCGGCAGACAGTCTCCCAGACCATCGCAGTAATCATCCCGCAAAAGCTTTGCCTTTCCGTTTACCATGCCGATTGCCCCTTCATGGCATGCCTGCACGCAGGCACCACATCCATTACATTTTTCCTCATCAATCTGTATAATCTTTCTTATCATTGTTTTCCCTTTCTGTTTCATTTGTTTTTGAATCTGAGCCTGGAATTTGCGTTTTCTGCTCATATTCTTGAATTTATAATGGGATTATAGTAGTATACAAAGAAAATTCATGTGGTCATGACCACAAAAGTGAGATTAAATGATGGAAATTTTTGAGAATCCAATCTTTCAACAATTAACCGAGCCGGAGATTCGGGATATGCTGACTCTTGCCCGGACGCACCGCAGAACCTACACCAGACATTCCGTGATCTTCCACACCGGAGATCTGATTCAGGAAGTCGGCATCGTCCTGTCCGGAAGTGTTAATATCGAAAATGTCGATGCCTGGGGTAATACCAGTTTATTAAGCAAAATCCCCACCGGTCACATCTTTGCAGAGACCTATGTGCTCTGTCGGGAGCCCATGCTGGTAGATGCGGTTGCCGGTGAGGACTGTGAGATTTTATTTCTGCAGCTGAATACCCTGCTTGAACGGACCAATGCTTCCCAAGGCTGGTATGATCTTCTCCTGCGAAACATCCTGATGATCACTGCCCGCAAGAATCTGACTCTTTCCAATCGTATCTTCTGTACCTCAGCAAAGACGATCCGTGGCAGATTACTGACCTATCTGTCTGCGATTGCAGTCCGAACCGGAAGCTCCACCTTCCAGATTCCGTTCGACCGTCAGCAGCTGGCCGATTATCTGAATCTTGACCGCAGTGCCCTTTCCAAGGAACTGGGCAAAATGCAGGCAGACGGTCTGATCCGATGTCATAAGAATACCTTTACACTGCTTTAAGCCTTTTTCTCCTTTGAATTCATCAGACTTAATACCAGAAGCCGGATGGCAGGAAACAATACACCGACCACCGGCCAGATGATCCAGCTTCTTCCCCAGTCATTTGTGATAAAGCTATAGCCCAGATAGACGGCTGTTGCCACGATCCAGTAAATACCGCTGAATTTCTCTGTTTGTTTATTATCACGTTTGTTTTTTCTGGTGAAATCCCCTTCTTCCAGAATCTGATTCATGGAACTCATGATGACGCCACCCAGGGCGAAGAAAAACACACCGACACTCACCATACAGAGCAGCAGGCATACCATCATCACAATATACAGATCCTGCTTAAATAATGCAATTCCGAGAAACAACGGTATCACGGAAGCCACACAGAATATTGCTCCCAGCACATTGTATTTCACATAGGTATCCTGAAACCGTTCTTTCCGCTCCTTTACCATTCCGTCCACACCATACTCTGTTTCAAAGGTGTTCATCTGTAAAAACTCGAACTTCTTTGACTTCATATCTGTCATTATAAATATAGCTACTGCGATCACGATCAGAAGCATTAATATACAAAGTCCGATTCCGGCAGCCATATTCTCTGTAATCCCGTATGCCGGCACCTCACTGGCTGCGGCAAACATAAGTAACGCTACCGGTGATATGATACACAGAAGCGTTGCAAATGCGATCCGGACGGCTGCCTTTTTCCGCAGCTCCAGAAACTCATTCGCCATCTCCATTGTCACCTTATAGTGTGTTCCGTCCTCTTCACTCTCCTCGTCGAGTCCTATCTCATCGCTGTAAATCTCTTCCTCCAGCTCATCCTTTATCAAGTAATCGGTCGTAACTCCGAAAATCTGACTCAGCTTAAGAATCTTATCCAGATCCGGTACCGCCTGCGCGCCTTCGTATTTTGAGATTGACTGTCGGCTGACGCCTAATTTCTCTGCCAGCTCCTCCATTCCGCCATCTATGGCTGCTTTGATGAAATCAGCATACAAATCATTCCGGTTGCAGTCTATCAAGCATCCACGGCAATCTGTCAACCGACAGTTGCATATCCGATCATCCGCTTATAAATGGTATACTTTCCGGTTTTATATTTCACCAGCAATCTGTCTTGCAACGTATACACCACTGGCGGAAGCATGAGAAAGAGAATGTGTCACTCCGCTTCCGTCTCCGATAATATATAATCCCTTGTAACAGCTTTCCAGATGTTCATCCAGTTCTACTTCCATATTATAAAACTTCACTTCCACACCATAAAGCAAGGTATCATCATTGGCAGTTCCCGGTGCGATCTTATCCAGTGCATAGATCATCTCGATGATACCATCCAGAATCCGCTTCGGCAGTACCAGGCTCAAATCACCCGGTGTCGCAGCTAAGGTCGGCTCTACCAGTCCCTCTGCGATCCGCTTGTCATTGCTGCGCCGTCCCCGGACCAGATCACCGAACCGCTGTACGATCACGCCGCCACCCAGCATATTGGACAGCCGTGCAATACTCTCACCATAGCCGTTACTGTCCTTAAACGGCTCTGAGAAATGCTTGGATACCAGCAATGCAAAGTTCGTATTCTCTGTCTGCTTATCTGCGCCCTCATAGCTGTGACCGTTTACGGTTACAATTCCATTTGTATTCTCATTTACTACGATACCTTTCGGATTCATGCAGAAGGTTCGGACCGAATCCTCAAACTTCTGTGTCCGGTACACGATCTTACTCTCATACAGCTCATCCGTCAGATGTGAGAAAATAACAGCCGGCAGTTCTACCCGGACACCAATGTCCACCCGGTTGGACTTCGTATGGATCTGCAGCTCCCGACAGATCTTCTCCATCCACTTGCTGCCACTGCGTCCTACGGAAATTATGCACCTTTCTGCATCATAGTTCTGTCCATCCTCACAGTAAATACGATACTCCCCATCAATAGCTTCTACCGTCTTTACCGGTGTATCAAAATAAAAGTCCACCCGTTCCTTTAATTCCGCATACAGGTTCTCCAGCACAATAAAATTAATATCCGTTCCCAGATGACGTACCGATGCATCTAAAAGATTTAACTTATTCTGCAGGCAGAGCTTCTTAAACCCACTGCCGGAGGTAGAATAAAGCTTCGTTCCTTCACCGCCGAATTTCATATTGATTTCATCCACATATTCCATTAATTCAATGGCCTGTTTTCTTCCTATATACTCATATAACGTACCGCCAAACGCATTGGTGATATTGTATTTTCCGTCTGAAAATGCACCGGCTCCGCCAAATCCGCTCATGATTGAACAGCTCTTACAATTAATACAACTCTTGATCTTCTCTCCGTCGATCGGACAATGGCGCTTCTCCAATGCATGGCCGGCCTCAAATACAGCAATCTTCATCTCCGGGTTCTTCTGCACCAGCTCATATGCAGAGAAAATTCCTCCCGGTCCCGCTCCAATAATAATCACATCATATCTCATATAACCTACCTGCCTTTCAATCTATGCCTTTCCTTTTTCTCATACCGCATTCCTCTCGTTGCCATAACCGAGATAAGATGACACTGCATCTTCCTTGTCTCCATAATTGCCGCAAAATAAAAACAGCTACCGCAAATGCTTCAGAATCCCATGGGGATGCTTCTGTCATTTGCGGCAGCCGACTCGTGATCGCAAATAATATGTCCTCTTTTAACGTATCATATATCTGCTTAAATGTAAATTGTCAATTCCTATAAATCCATGCGGTTTATCATCTATTCTGCTTCTGTTTTTGGCTGTGCCTTTGTAGTAAACAGCTTCTTCAGACAGCTGAATGCGACCAGTACACCCAGTACCATCAGCAGGATAGCTACTATGAACTGCAGACCGTCTACCAGCAGAGTTGCCTGACCGTTTACCATATTGGCAACCAGTGCGATCGTCTTCTGAACCAGTGCGGTAAAGGTAACTGCCAGCATGATAAACATTGGTGCGTATAATGTCCAGCCGGTTCTTCCGGTCGTCTTTAAGAATACGGAAAGTGCGATCAGCACCAGAGCTGCCAGCAGCTGGTTGGCAGAACCGAACAATGGCCATACATTGCTGTATCCACCCAGAGTCAACAGATATCCGAAGAACAGTGTGATCACAGTTGCAAAATACTTATTGGTCAGAACTCTCTGCCATACCGGCATCTTCGCAGGATCTGTTGTATCACCATAGAACAGCTCCTGGAATGACATACGGCCGATTCTGGCTACGGAGTCCAGAGAGGTCAATGCCAGTGCAGATACGCACATGGTCATGAATACGGTTGCAAACTGTACAGGAAGTCCAAGCTTTTCAAGGAATCCGGCAACGCCGCTTGAGAAAATAGCAAATGGTGTACCATCCGGCTTGGTTCCGTTAACAGCAACTGCACCAACAACTACCAGTGAGATAATACCAAGTAAGGACTCTACTACCATGGCTCCATAACCAACCATCGGCATATCCTTTTCATTACTGATCGTCTTGGATGAAGTGCCGGAGGATACCAGACTGTGGAATCCGGATACTGCACCACAGGCGATCGTGACAAACAATGTCGGGAACATCGTGCTTCCGTTTACATTAAATCCGTTAAATGCATTCAACTGCATGGATGGATGTGCAACTACAACACCGACAACCGCACCGGCGATCATACCAAGCAGCATAAAGGTTGTCATATAATCTCTTGGCTGCATCAACAACCACATTGGCATAACCGATGCCATAAACAGATAAGCCATAACGATGTAGATCCATGCAGACTTTGTTGCATATAATGGTAAATGCATACCGATCGCAAACATTGCAACCAGTAATGCGATCGCGATGATCGCACGCACGATCTCATTCATCTTCTTTACATGCTTCTGGATCAGTCCAAAGATAATTGCCGCAACGATGAACAACATGGAGATGGAAGCCGCTGCCGCATTTGCATAACTGGTTTCCGCAGTCATACCTTCTACTCCTTTTCCGACGAAGGTACCGGCAACCATATCGGTAAAAGCTGCGATAACAAGCAGTGTAAACAGCCAGCAGAACAGCATAAACAGCTTTCTACCACCCTTACCGATATACTTCTCAATTACCATACCAATAGACTTACCTTCATTCTTTACCGATGCATACAGTGCACCGAAATCCTGAACCGCTCCGAAGAACAGACCACCAAGGATCAGCCAGAGCAGTACCGGCACCCAGCCAAACACAGATGCCAGGATCGGTCCGGTAACAGGACCTGCTCCTGCAATGGATGAGAACTGATGTGAGAAAACCGTAAACTTGGAGGATGGCACATAGTCCTGTCCATCTTCATGTGTAAACGCCGGAGTTTTTGCCTTCGGATCAATTCCCCATTTTTTTGCCAGCCATCGTCCGTATGTCAGATAGCCGGTTCCTAATGCAACGATACCAATTAAAACAATTATTAAGCCATTCATTTTCTCCCCACCAAATGGTGGCTCCTTTCTTAATATTGCAAAGAGACAAATAAACTAAAAAAAACCTCCGTCTTTTATAAAGACGAAGGTTAAAACTTCCGCGTTACCACTTTACTTGCCGTTTTCGCGACCACTTAGTCTCATCTCAGGAATCTGTTTCCGGAAATAAGCTTCTATGTAACGGTAGAAAACCGGTGACACCTACTATTCTCCGAACATAATCATTTCTATGATCACTTCACAAGAAATTCAGTGCACTGCTCGCAGAGGATAATCATTCAAACCATACACCGGTTCACACCAGCCACCGGCTCTCTGAAGTACTTCTTTTTAAATGACCGTATTCTGTTCTTTGCATTTGCTCTTTGTTAACTGCTACAATAGCACTGCCCCAAAAAGATGTCAACACCTTTTTTTATTTTTTATTCAGAATCTTCGAAAATTTCTATAGTTCTTTCTATTACTCTTTCGCCTCCTGCGCTTTATGCAGAAATCGCTTAATTGCTTCCCGAACAGAAGGCTCCTCTCCTGCACGCAGCTTCGGAATATTCGCACAATGCTTTACGATTACACAAATGCATCCGATTTCCAGTAAAAACAGACTGATATAATTCCATGTTTTTCCAAAATACAGTACGGGATAAAAAATTGCAGTTGAAAATGACGCAGCACAACCCCAGTCCGTGATCAGCATAGCAATAATTCCAATCAGTGCCAGCAGCAGAAATATCCGCCAGTCTGTACTTAATATCACACCACCCAGCGTTGCCAGACCTTTTCCGCCCCGGAACTTCAGATAAAACGGAAAGATATGTCCGAGAATAGCAGCAACACCTGCGGTAATTCCTGCGATCGAAACCTCCGGGAAAATTGCCTGTGCCAGCCAGACTGCAAAACACCCTTTCATAAAGTCAATAACCATAACGATAATTCCACTTGTCCGCCCTAACAGCATAAATGCATTGGTTGTTCCTAAATTCTTTCGTCCCTGATTCTGTAAATCAATTCCCTTGGCCTTCGACAGAAAATAAGATGGGCTCACACTCCCCAATAAATATCCGATCAGTAAGCTTAGTCCAAACTCCATTTAATCCCACCCTTTCTTATTCAATGCGCTTTTCTTCCGGTAAATACCTCTTAATTATATCACAAATTGGTCCCACATCAATCAGTTTCATCACGTAATCTTTCATTTTGCTTTCCAACAAATTCTTTCCTGTATCTGTTTAAACTGAAAAAACCGGCCTTTAGAGGCCGGGTCCCGATGCTTAAAATACACATCATACTTACCTGACATAAAGTGCCGATTTTATCATTTTATCACTCGCTCATACTATCAATTACATAGCATAGTCCTACAACTTCAGATCTCCTTCCTTGATCCAGCCGATTTTCCGGCAGATCTGTCCGAATATCCATGTCAGCACCGCCGGAAGAACAAAGCTGATCAAAACCAGCCCCAACCAGTCCATTCCGGTGATTGCCGTTTTCGCTCCTGCCGCAATATCATTGACCCATCCGGTGTAAACTCCGATCTGACCTACCAGACCACAAGTACCCATACCGGATGAAATCGCCTCTCCGTTCATCTGCAGCTTGAAGATGCAGGTTGCGATCGGACCGGTAATCGCAGAGGTCAGGATCGGTGGAATCCAGATTTTTGGATTCTTTACGATATTTCCCATCTGAAGCATGCTGGTTCCGATTCCCTGTGAAACAAGGCCGCCTACCTTATTCTCCTTGAAGCTCATGACGGCAAAGCCTACCATCTGCGCACAACAGCCTGCAACTGCAGCACCACCTGCCAGTCCGGTCAGACTGAGTGCCGCACAGATTGCCGCACTGCTGATTGGAAGTGTCAGTGCGATTCCTACGATCACGGATACCAGAATACCCATCATAAACGGATGCAGCTCTGTTGCCCACATAATCAGGGTGCCGACTGCACTGGCTGCCTTTCCGATGATCGGTGCCAATCCCATGGATAGTAATACTCCGGAGCAGATGCTGACCAGCGGAGTTACCAGAATATCGATCTTTGTCTCCTTTGAAACCAACTTCCCGAGCTCGGTTGCCACAATTGCGATCACGAGTACCGCCAACGGTCCACCGGCCCCACCCAATGCATTTGCCGAACTGCCGACTGCCAGCATGGAGAACAGGACCAGTGGCGGTGCCTGCAATGCAAATGCAATTGCAACTGCCATTGCAGGGCCTGATACACCCTTCGCAAAGGTTCCTATATCAATCAGAACCTGTACTCCCAGCTCCTGGCCGAGTGTTGATATGATCGTACCAATCAGGAGTGATGCAAACAGACCGTTTGCCATAGCTCCCATCGCATCAATAAAATATCGTTTTGCAGATATTTCAATATTCTTTTTCTTTAAAAAAGCTTTCACCTTTCCCGGCTGCTTTTTATCCTTCTGTTCTTTTGTCTCTTCCATGTCTCTCTCCTGTCACATATTCTTTCCAAACAGGCTATTGCTTCTTGATCTCCTGCGGCTCAAACTCCCGCAGCTGTGCCAGATATCCCTTTTCCCATAATGCTTCCTCGATCAGACGCAGTGTCTCTTCGTCCCTTGCACTGATCGTATGATAATGATATCCGGCCGTCACATTTTTCAACGGACTGGAAGTTCCCGCCTTCAGGCTCTCCAAAAACTCCCGGACATCCCGTCTGGAATAAATGTGCAGCTTAGCCCTGACTTCACCGTAAACCTTATGATATATGAATACATCCTCTACTTCGCCACCCAGGTCCACGATCAGATTCAGTTCATCCTCAATCTGTGCATCTGTATGGCATACCTTGAATACCTTCTGAACTCCCGGGTTTTCGTTCATCCGGTATCCCCTGGCTGTAGAGATTATGGAATATCCGTCCTGTCGCAATGCAGAAATATCCTGTACAATGATCTGACGGCTGACATCGCAACGCTCCGCCAGCGCAGTCCCCGATAATGGTTTCTCAGATTTTCTTAACAGCTCTGCAATTTTTCTGCGACGTTCTTCTGCTCCCATAATACTGCTCCTTTCCTTCAACGGTTTACTAATGTGACAGTATAGCACCTTGGTTCACAGCTGTCAATACATCTGTAAACCAAGGTGTAAAGTTTTCTTATTTACTTATTTGGTATTTCTTCCCAAAACATCTGCTACCTCTGTAATTGAGATAAAAGCATTTTCATCATTTTGTTGAACAATCGTCTTCATTTTTCCAATCTGGAACCGGTTAACTACAAAGTAAATAACCGTCTTCTCCTTATCGGAATAATATCCATGGCCTTCCCACAATGTAATACCACTCCCGAACTCCTCGGATAATGCCTGGCTGATATGCTTCGGCTTTGTCGTAATGATCATGGCCGCCTTGGCCTTATCAAAACCTTCGACAATGTAATCCACTGCATGAAGTGCTACATAATAAGTCACGATCGAATACAGGGGCAGAATCCAGCTGTGCATTGCGATTCCCACCACTATGTACAGCACAACATTATATGCCATCACGAAGGTACCTACTGTAATCCCCAGCTTTTTTGCAAAAATAACGGCCATAACCTCCACACCATCTATAGCACCGCCAAACCGGATCGTCAGTCCGCTTCCGATACCGGAGATCAGTCCGCCAAATGCCGCTCCCAACAGCAGGTCTGTTCCGGCAAACGGAGATGATGTCGCTACATCTACCGGAAAAATATCCCGGATCAGATAAGATGCCAGAGAATAGATGATAACCGCATACACGGAATATACTGTAAATGCCAGTCCCTGCTTCTTATATCCGTATAGGAAAAATGGAATATTTAAGATCAGCAGAAAAACAGACAGGGTCAGATAAGATGGGGTCAGCTCCTCCAGCAGCATTGCCGTTCCCGAAAAACCACTGTCGTATAAATGCAGGGGTGATAAAAACATAGTAACACCCACCGCATTAATCGTACCGGATAATGTCAACAGTAAAAAGTTCTTAATCGATAGTTGCTTCAGTTCCGTCTTAAACTCTGTTTTCATACTGTAGTTCCTCCTCTTATTTTCTTTTCTTATTTTCTTCTCTTATTTGAATCGCTTTCCTTCTATAATTTCTCCGTATCCTCCTACAGATCAATATCCAGTTCTACCGGGCAATGATCGGAGCCCAAAATCTCCGTATGGATCTTCGCATCCCGCAGCTTATCCTTCAGACTCTCTGACACGCAGAAATAGTCGATCCGCCATCCCGCATTCTTTGCTCTTGCACTGAATCGATAAGACCACCAGGAATAAATATCCTTCTGATCCGGATAAAAATACCGGAATGTATCGACAAAGCCATTTTCCACCAGACGTGTAAAGCACCCCCGCTCCTCATCCGTAAATCCGGCATTTTTATGATTTGTTTTCGGATTTTTCAGGTCGATCTCCTTATGTGCCACATTCAGATCCCCGCAGAAAATAACCGGCTTTTTTTCTTCCAGTTTTTTCAAATATGCCAGGAAATCCTCCTCCCATTTCATACGATACGGCAGCCTTGCCAGTTCATTCTGCGAGTTCGGCACATAGACCGTAATCATATAATACTCCGGATATTCTAAAGTAATGACTCTTCCCTCATGATCATGCTCCTCGATCCCGATTCCGTAGCTGACATTAAGCGGTTCATGCTTCGTAAAAATAGCCGTCCCGGAATAACCCTTTTTCTCTGCATAATTCCAGTACTGATGATAGCCGTCCAGCTGCAGATCAATCTGTCCCTCCTGCAGCTTGGTCTCCTGCAGGCAGAACATATCCGCATCCAGCTCTTGAAACGCTTCCATAAAGTTCTTCTGCACGCATGCCCGCAATCCATTTACATTCCAAGAAATTAATTTCATTGTGTACATCCTTTCCACACTAATTTCAGACGGCAGTTCTTTTATTTACTGCCCGTTTTCTGCCAAATATGCTTCCATGATCGCTACGGTTGCACTGGTGCCCAGTCTGTCAGCACCCGCCTCAATCATTGCCTGTGCGGTCTTCAGATCCCGGATGCCACCGGATGCCTTCACATATGCTTTTCCCGCAACTGTCTGTTTCATGAGAGCCACATCTTCTACCGTTGCGCCACCGGTACTGAATCCTGTAGAAGTTTTTACAAAATCCGCATTTGCGGCTACTGCCAGTTCACATGCCGTCTTCTTCTCTTCTTCTGTCAACAGACAGGTTTCAATAATGACTTTAAGAGGTACTTCCTTCCAAGTCGGATTATGCAGACATACATCCTTTATTTCCCGGATGTCATTCAATACCTCACCCTCATTGCCGGCCTTTAACTCTCCGATCTTCAGTACCATATCGATTTCGCCTGCACCATTTTCAATCGCATTGATGGTCTCTAATTTCTTACTCAACGTTGACATAGCTCCGAGCGGAAATCCTACAACTGTACAGACCTTTACATCTGTATTCGCTAATTCCTCTGCTGCCATCGCCGTATAGCAGGAATTCACGCAGACCGATGCAAAGTCATATTTCTTCGCCTCTTCACAAATGCGCTTTACATCTGCCGGAGTCGCATCTGCCTTTAAAATGGTATGATCAAAATATTTTGAAAACTTCATAACTCTATCTTCCTTCTTTCTAAAAATGTCCCCAATGGATCGGATTACTCCGTCTTTGGGGACATTTATTTTGTATCCTTATTCTTCAGATCTATTCTTCTGAATCAGAACCATCTTCAGTTGTCTCGGTCACTGCAACGGTTGCCTCATCTTCAGCTGTATCCTCTTCTGAACCGGCTTCCATATTCTGATCATCCGTAAAGTCAGCATCTTCTGCTTCCTCTCCAAAATCCAGAACATCGTCATTCTGAAGTTCTAATTCTTCAGAATCCAGCTTTACAGAACGATACCGCTTCATACCGGTACCGGCCGGAATCAGCTTACCAAGCAATACATTCTCCTTTAATCCGATCAATGCATCTGTCTTGCTCTTGATTGCAGCCTCTGTCAGTACCTTTGTGGTCTCCTGGAAGGATGCTGCTGACAAGAAGGAATCGGTTGCCAGAGAAGCCTTTGTAATACCCAGGATAGAACGTGTACCCTGTGCCGGCTCCAGTCCCTGCTCGATCAGTTCCTCGTTCTTCTCTTCGAAGTCCAGAACATCTACTAAAGCACCCGGAAGGAATCCGGAATCTCCACCTTCCTCAATCTTAACCTTCTTTAACATCTGACGAACGATAATCTCAATATGCTTATCGTTGATATCAACACCCTGCAGACGATATACTCGCTGTACTTCCCGAAGCATGTAATCCTGTACCGCACGAACACCCTTGATCTTAAGGATATCATGTGGATTTACAGAACCTTCTGTTAACTCATCACCGGCCTCCAGAGTCTGACCATCCTGAACCTTGATACGGGAACCGTAAGGAATCAGATATGCCTTCGTCTCACCGGTCTCATGATTGGTAATAATTACTTCACGCTTGGTCTTAACATTGGTAACTGCCACTTCACCACCGAACTCTGCAATAATTGCAAGACCCTTTGGTTTCCGTGCCTCAAACAATTCTTCGACACGAGGAAGACCCTGTGTAATATCATCACCGGCAACACCACCTGTATGGAATGTACGCATGGTCAACTGTGTACCAGGCTCACCGATAGACTGTGCGGCAATAATACCGACTGCTTCACCAACCTGTACAGGCTGGCCGGTTGCCATGTTGGCACCATAACACTTCGCACATACACCCAGATGTGACTTACAGGTTAAGATAGTACGGATCTTTAACTTACCTGTTACGCCATTCTCAGGATCTACGATCTTGTTACCATTCTCATCCACACCACGCTCTACAACTGCTGCAGCACGCTTAGGATTGATCATATGATTATGTTTAACCAGCATGTTTCCATCTTTATCAAAGATGTCAACCGCTGTATATCTGCCTGTGATACGTTCCTTGAAGTTCTCGATAATTTCCTTACCATCTGAGAATTCCTCAACGACCATACCCGGAATCTGATCTACCGGCTTACCTGCACAGCAGTCAACCTCACGAATGATCAGATCCTGTGATACATCAACCAGACGTCTGGTCAGGTATCCGGAATCGGCTGTACGAAGAGCTGTATCTGACAGACCCTTACGTGCACCATGTGCAGAAATGAAGTACTCCAATACATTCAGACCTTCACGGAAGTTTGCCTTGATCGGTAACTCAATGGTACGACCGGTTGTATCAGCCATCAAACCACGCATACCTGCCAGCTGCTTGATCTGCTGGTTAGAACCACGGGCACCGGAATCGGCCATCATGTAAATATTGTTGTACTTATCCAAACCATCCAACAGAGCCTTGGTCAGAACATCATCGGCCTGCTGCCATGTCCTAACAACTCCTTTATAACGCTCTTCTTCTGTCATCAGACCACGACGATACTTCTTATTAATCATATCTACCGTATTCTGAGCCTCGCCTAAGATCTCCTGCTTAGACTGTGGTACGGTCATATCTGAAATAGATACTGTCATACCGCTTCGGGTTGAGAACTTATAACCCATACTCTTAATATCATCCAGAACTTCAGCAGTCCTGGTTGCACCATGTGTATTGATACACTTATCCAGAATCGGCTTCAACTGCTTCTTTCCTACATGGAAATCAATCTCAGGAAGCAGCAGATTCTCCGGCTTGGTACGATCTACATAGCCTAAGTCCTGTGGAATAATCTCATTAAAGATCAGACGGCCCAGGGTTGTCTCAATGACTCTCGCATATGGATTGCCTTCCAGATCCTCACCCTTTACACGAACCTTAATCTTCGCATGTAATGTAATCTCTTTATTCTCGTATGCAAGAAGTGCCTCATTCTCGGACTTGAAGATCTTGCCTTCACCCTTATCGCCTTCCTTCATCATGGTCAGGTAGTAGATACCTAATACCATATCCTGAGACGGAACCGCTACAGGGGCACCATCCGAAGGCTTTAACAGGTTGTTCGGAGACAGCAGCAGGAATCGACATTCTGCCTGTGCCTCAACAGACAATGGAAGATGGACAGCCATCTGGTCACCATCGAAGTCGGCATTGTATGCGGTACATACCAATGGATGCAGCTTAATTGCCTTACCTTCTACCAGGATTGGCTCAAATGCCTGAATACCCAGTCTGTGCAGGGTAGGTGCACGGTTCAGCATAACCGGATGCTCTTTGATAACATCCTCCAGCACATCCCATACAACCGGATCCAGCTTCTCGATCATCTTCTTAGCATACTTAATGTTGTGAGCCAGCTTATTGGCTACCAGCTCCTTCATAACAAACGGCTTGAACAGCTCGATTGCCATTTCCTTCGGCAGACCACACTGGTAAATCTTAAGTTCCGGTCCAACTACGATAACGGAACGTCCGGAATAGTCTACACGCTTTCCTAACAGGTTCTGACGGAAACGTCCCTGCTTACCCTTTAACATATCGGACAGAGACTTCAGTGCACGGTTACCAGGACCGGTAACGGCACGTCCACGTCTACCATTATCAATCAGAGAGTCTACTGCTTCCTGCAGCATTCTCTTCTCATTACGAACGATAATATCCGGAGCACCTAACTCTAACAGGCGCTTCAGACGGTTATTACGATTAATAATTCTACGATACAGATCGTTCAGATCGGAGGTCGCAAAACGTCCGCCATCCAGCTGTACCATAGGACGGATATCCGGTGGGATAACCGGAACAACATCCAGGATCATCCATTCCGGACGGTTGTTAGAAGAACGGAATGCCTCTACAACCTCCAGACGCTTAATGATCTTTGCACGCTTCTGACCGGTTGAGTTCTTAAGCTCTGTGCTTAATTCCTCGTAATCCTTTTCCAGATCGATTGCCTGCAGTAATTCCTTAATGGACTCTGCACCCATGCCTGCACGGAAAGAGCCATAACCGAACTTATCCTCTGCATCCCGAAATTCCTTCTCGGATAAGACATCCTTATACTTCAAGTCTGTCTCGCCCGGATCCAGTACGATATATGCTGCAAAATATAATACCCGTTCCAGCTCTCTTGGAGACTTATCTAACAGCAGTCCCATACGGCTAGGAATTCCCTTGAAGTACCAGATATGTGATACCGGTGCTGCCAGCTCGATATGTCCCATACGCTCTCTACGAACATTCGCCTTGGTTACTTCTACACCACAGCGATCGCAGATGACACCCTTATAACGGACTTTCTTATACTTACCGCAGTGGCATTCCCAGTCCTTACTAGGTCCGAAAATACGCTCGCAGAACAGACCGTCTTTTTCCGGCTTCAAAGTTCTATAGTTAATTGTCTCCGGCTTCTTAACCTCGCCGTGAGACCATTCCCGAATCTTATCAGGAGAAGCTAACCCAATCTTAATGGAGTCAAAATTAATTGGCTGGTCTACTTCTTGATTATTCATATTTGACATCTCGTAGTGCTCCTTCCATATTATTCATCTGAACCATCATCATAGTCCATATCATCCACATAGTCATCTTCTTCATCCGGCTCGTCGATGTATTCACCCTGTTCATCTACCTGATTATAACCATCATACTGATTATACTCATCATTATTCTTAGCTGCGTCGCCTTCAATCATAGGACGTAAATTCTCATCACCATAATTAATAGTCTCGCTGAATTCCACCTCTTCACCGTTCTCGTCATATACCTTAACATCCAGTGCCAGAGACTGTAATTCTTTCAGTAATACCTTGAATGATTCCGGAATACCAGGTTCTGGGATATTATCACCCTTGATGATTGCTTCATAGGTCTTAACACGTCCTACAACATCATCCGACTTCACAGTCAGGATCTCCTGCAGTGTATAAGAAGCACCATAAGCCTCCAGAGCCCAAACCTCCATCTCACCGAAACGCTGTCCACCGAACTGTGCCTTACCACCTAACGGCTGCTGTGTAACCAGTGAGTAAGGACCGGTTGAACGTGCGTGGATCTTATCATCTACCAGATGATGCAGCTTCAGGTAATGCATAAAACCAATGGTTACCGGTCCGTCAAACTCTTCGCCGGTACGACCGTCCCGAAGCTGTACCTTACCGGTACGGTTGATTGGAACGCCCTTCCACTCGCTTCTGTGATCCCGGTTCTCATACAGATAATCCAGAACCTCATCACTTAAGCTGTCACTCCATTTTGCCTTAAACTCATCCCACTCTGAATTAGCATAATCGTTTGCAATTTCCAGAGTTTCCATGATTTCTTTCTCATTTGCACCATCAAATACCGGAGAGCTTACCTTGAAGCCTAATACGTTGGCTGCAAGACTTAAGTGTGTCTCCAGCACCTGTCCGATATTCATACGGGATGGTACACCCAATGGATTCAATACAATATCCAGCGGACGTCCGTTTGGAAGGAATGGCATATCTTCTACCGGAAGGATTCGTGAAACGACACCCTTGTTACCATGTCGACCGGCCATCTTATCACCAACGGAAATCTTTCTCTTCTGTGCAATATATACTCGAACGGACTTATTTACTCCAGGTGGAAGCTCATCGCCGTTCTCTCTTGTAAATACCTTTGTATCCATGATGACACCAAATGCACCGTGCGGAACACGCAGAGAAGTATCACGTACCTCTCTTGCCTTCTCACCGAAGATTGCACGGAGCAGACGCTCCTCCGCAGTCAGCTCGGTCTCACCCTTTGGAGTAACCTTACCAACCAGGATATCACCGGCACGTACCTCTGCGCCGATTCGGATGATACCGTTCTCATCCAGATCCTTTAATGCATCATCATTTAATCCGGCCAGGTCTCTGGTAATCTCTTCCTGACCAAGCTTTGTATCTCTTGCCTCTGCCTCATATTCTTCAATATGAACAGATGTATAAACATCATCCTGAACCAGACGCTCACTTAACAGTACAGCATCCTCGTAGTTATAACCTTCCCAGGTCATGAATCCGATCAGTGGATTCTTACCCAGTGCGATTTCTCCACCTGATGTAGATGGTCCGTCTGCGATTACCTCGCCTTCTTCTACACGGTCGCCCTTGCAGACAATCGGTCTCTGATTCATGCAGTTACCCTGATTGCTTCGTGCAAACTTGATAACATGATAAGTATCCTTGGTTCCATCATCACAACGGACAATAATCTCCTTGCTGGATGACTTCTCAACAACACCCGCGTGCTTTGCAACAATGCAGACACCGGAGTCTACAGCTGCCTTCGCTGCCATACCGGTATCAACGATCGGTGACTCTGTTCTCAGAAGCGGTACGGCCTGACGCTGCATGTTAGATCCCATCAGTGCACGGTTCGCATCATCGTTCTGCAGGAACGGAATCATAGATGTTGCCACGGAGAATACCATCTTAGGAGATACATCCATCAGATCCACACGATTTCTCGGGAACTCGGAAGTCTCTTCCCTGAAACGGCCGGATACATTGGAATGTACAAAATGACCTTCACTATCCAATGGTTCATTCGCCTGTGCTACTACATATTTATCTTCATCATCGGCTGTCAGATATACAACCTCATCTGTTACAATCGGGTTATTCGGATCTGTCTTGTCCAGCTTCCGGTATGGAGCTTCTACGAAACCATACTGGTTGATCCGCGCATAGCATGCCAGTGAGTTGATCAGACCGATGTTCGGTCCTTCAGGTGTCTCAATCGGGCACATTCTTCCATAATGTGTATAATGTACATCTCGAACCTCGAATCCGGCACGATCTCTTGACAGACCGCCAGGACCCAGGGCTGATAAACGTCTCTTATGTGTCAGCTCTGACAATGGGTTATTCTGATCCATGAACTGTGACAGCTGGGAGCTTCCGAAGAACTCCTTAACGGCTGCAGTTACCGGCTTGATATTGATCAGTGAGGAAGCTGAAATCGTATCTGCATCCTGTGTTGTCATTCTTTCACGAACTACACGCTCCAGACGTGACAGACCGATGCGGTACTGATTCTGTAACAGCTCGCCGACTGCACGGATACGACGGTTGCCCAGGTGATCGATATCATCCTGATTACCGATTCCGTATTCCAGATGCATATTATAATTAATAGATGCGAAAATATCAGACTTGGTAATATGCTTTGGTACCAGTTCCGAAACATTCCGTTCAATCTCCTGCTTTAACTCTTCTCCGCTGAAGTTCTCCAGTAATTCCTTTAATACCGGATAGTACACCTTTTCAGAAATGCCAACCTCTTCCGGATCAAAATCTACGTATTCCTTTAAATCTACCATCAGATTTGAAAGAACCTTTACATTTCTCTCCTCAGTCTGCAGCATTACATAAGGAACTGCCGCATTCTGGATTGCAGTTGCCAGCTCCAGTGTCACCTTATCGCCGGCGGAAGCCATAATTTCACCGGTTGTAGTATTTACTACATCCTCTGCCAATACAAAACCTGTGATACGGTTCTGAAGTGCCAGTTTCTTGTTAAATTTATATCTACCAACTTTTGCAAGGTCATATCTCTTCGGGTCAAAGAACATACTGTTGATCAGGCTGGCTGCACTTTCAACCGCAAGCGGCTCGCCCGGCCGGATCTTTTTATATAACTCTAATAAACCACCCTCATAGTCTGTGGATGGATCCTTTTCAAAACTTGCAAGGATCTTAGGTTCCTCGCCAAACATATCAATAATCTCAGCGTTGGTTCCAACACCAAGGGAACGAATCAGAACAGTAATCGGCACCTTTCTGGTACGGTCAACACGTACAGAAAATACATTATTAGAGTCTGTCTCATACTCCAACCATGCACCACGGTTCGGAATTACGGTACAGGAATACAAGGTTTTACCGATCTTATCATGTCCGATAGCATAATAAATACCAGGAGAACGTACTAACTGACTGACAATTACACGTTCTGCACCATTAATCACAAATGTACCTGTCTCTGTCATTAATGGCAGATCACCGATGAAGATGTCATGCGTGCTCATCTCATCTGTTTCCTTTTTACGAAGACGTACTGTCACCTTTAAAGGTGCCGCATAAGTAGCGTCGCGCTCCTTACATTCCTCAATCGTATACTTCTTGTCTTCTCTGCACAGCTGATATCCAATAAACTCCATGCAGTAGCGTCCGCTGACATCTTCGATTGGAGAAATGTCATCAAATGCTTCCTTCAGACCATCAGTCAGGAACCAATCATATGAATCCTTCTGGACTTCGATAAGGTTCGGCATCTCAAGAACTTCATTTCTTCTTGAGTAACTCATTCTGATTCCTCTGCCTGATTTGATAGGTTTAATCCTTGTTTTTTCCATTACTGGTTTCACCCCTTGAACTAAAAGTATGGTAACATGCAAATACAGATATCCCGCCATAGATAGACCAGGATAGTCATGCCATACTATAATAGCACTAAAGTCAATAGGAGTCAATGATTTTTTGAATTAACTTTTAGATTTTTGAGATTTAAGAAGAAACAGGCTACCGCCCGGCACTTCAAAGTGCCAGGAGCAGCAGCCTGATAGACTTTTATCTTTTGAAGATTCTGTCGTAAAATTACTTTAATGTAACCTTAGCGCCTTCAGCCTCTAACTTAGTCTTGATATCCTCAGCCTCAGCCTTAGAAGCACCTTCCTTTAATACCTTAGGAGCGCCATCAACTACGTCCTTAGCTTCCTTTAAGCCTAAGCCGGTAACTTCACGAACAACCTTGATAACCTTAACCTTGTTAGGACCAACTTCTGTTAACTCTACGTTGAACTCGTCCTTCTCTTCTGCTGCTTCACCGGCACCAGCACCTGCTGCTGCAACTACAACGCCTGCTGCTGCAGATACGCCGAATTCTTCCTCGCAAGCCTTTACTAAATCATTTAACTCTAATACAGATAAACCTTTGATAACTTCGATAATTTCCTGAGTAGTCATTTTCATATCCTCCATTTTTTAATATTATTCATTCTGTGCTCTCGCACACTGTTTCCACAGAAAGTATTCTTTAATTAATAATTAAGCTTCCTGTTCTTTCTGCTCTGCGATCTGCTTAATAACGCGAGCAAAGTTGGTAATAGGTGACTGGATGCTTCCAAGGAACTTGGACAGCAGTTCTTCTCTTGAAGGAATAGAAGAAATAACCTGAATGCCCTTTGCATCATAATATGTTCCTTCAACGACACCAGCCTTGATCTCTAATGCATCTGCTTCCTTTGCAAACTTAGCAAGAATTCTTGCCGGAGCAGTTGCATCATCCTTAGAAATAGCAATCGCACTTGGTCCTTCCAGATTTGGATCCAACTGAGCGAAATCAGTACCTTCAAATGCACGCTTCATCAGTGTGTTCTTGTATACCTTGTAGGTAATACCTGCTTCTCTTAATGCTTTACGAAGCCGGGTATCCTGCTCTACGGTAAGTCCGCGATGGTCTACTAACACGATGGAAGCAGCGCCTTCAATATTTGCCTTGATCTCGTCTACGATCGGCTGCTTAATTTCTACCTTAGCCATGATAGTGCACCTCCTATATTATTTAACAGATGACTGCACTGGTTTCAAACGATGAAAAAATCCCGGTCTGCTCAGAGACCGGGATCGATGTACATAATCAATACTTCATACGATTCTCTCCTCGGTAGGCGTTTTAACCTTACGCTTTTCAGCACCTACTGTCTTTGGCAGTTCATCGAGTGATATGTTACCAAACTATCCTTCACTTGTCAATTGTTTTTTATAATAATTTGAATTATTATTGCCTGTTATTTTACAGTCCGAAGGATTTTATAATATTCTGAAACTCCGGACAGCCTGCAAAGGAACGAAGGATCACATTCCGATTCTCTCCCGCATTCAACCGTCTTACCCAGTAATTCAGGCCGGCCTTATCAGCTTCCCGTCCCATAAATGTCCGGTACAACACCTTAACATACTCCGTATTGGATGTCTTTTTATTCAGAAATTCCGGTGTCCGGAAGAATTCTTCCGCTGCACCGACTACACTCTTCTGACCACTCTGGATCTGTCCACACCAGTAATTCAGACCGTCTGCTTCTCCGGTACGATTCATAACCTTTGAGTACAACCGATTGACATATTTGGTCAGCTCCGGTTTCTGATCCCTTGCCTGCGTCAGAGTATAAGTGCCTCTGTTGATTCCATAATTCTGACAGATCTTTGTATATTCCTCTGACTGGGCAACCTTTTGGAACACATACTGCCTTGACATACCCTGTTCCAGCATTCCGCTCCAGTATTCCCGTCCGCCGGCATCGGAGGCGCGATCCAAAAATACCTGATACAGCATTTCAATGTATTCTGCATTGCTTGTTTTCTTATTAATATATTCCGGGCTGAACACAAAGCCGAGGCCTGCCTCGATTCCGCTCTTTTCCCCGTTTGCCAGTGCTTCTGTCCAGTAATCCAGACCTGCTGTCTCCGGATTTCTTCCGAGACATACCTGATACAACCGTTTACAGAATGCTCTCACCTTCGTCTTGTCGATCGGAGCCGGCTTCGGCGTTCCCTCCGGATACCGTGTTGTGACATACGTACCGGTCTGCCGGATCTCATCCAGACTGATCTGCCGTCCCCAATGAATAGAGCTGTTAAAGTTTCCCTCTGCCACTACGATGTATGTATCATAAACCTCCAATGCGACAACCGAATGCATATCATAATTCATCCGGATAATATCACCGACACGAATATCATCAAAATTTGTATGAGTTCTGGATGGGAGATCCCCGAATGCGGCATCACTCAATATGAACGCAAACGCAACACATCCATATCCGCCATAATATTGTCCACCGCCCTTCCATGCATAGAAATCATTATTCGTCCAAGGCATTCCCTCCGGGTAGCTTGCCTTCATGGCAATCATCGTCTGATAGACCTGGGATGGTGTCGGTACAGCCGTAGATACAGCTTCGACATCTGCCGCCTCCAGGGTATCTGCTGTGCCCTCTTCTGTGTCCGTTTCCCCTTCTGCAGATGGAACGGCTACTCCTGTCACAGTTGTACCCACATCACTCATCTGTTCTGCCTGTGCCTGTAACGGCTGACCAATCGATAACACTACCGTTGCTGCCATCGCAGATAACAGCAGTGCTGATTTTATCCTTCTCATTTTCTTCTTCCTCCTTCGCTTTATCGTCGAATAACTACGTTTATTGTAGCATACGTTATTCTGCTGCGTCAAAGGAAGTATTTAGGGAATCATCATTCACATACCGCCTCCGTCCCGCGATACAAGCAGCAGTGCAGGATGGCTGTTCATTCTCCGTCCCGCGATACAGGTAGCAGTGCAGGATGGCTGTTCATTCTCCGTCTCGCGATACAGGTAGCAGTGCAGGACACGCTCTCGCTCAAATCGGAACATAGCGGTACGTAAGATGCCAAAGGACGGCATCTAAGTACCGATGTTCCTACATGGTCCTGCCACTTGCTGCTGTATCTTGGGACTAATAAAGGGATGCACAGTTTTCATCACTCTGGATTCTGTTACCTGATTGTGGCATAGTGCTATATGCTGGCTATTCGGGCACCAGCTTTCGGAACGGATGATGATTCTATGAAGGGACGTTTGCACCCGCCGGTACTTAATGAGTGCGGAGCACGAATTTAGTATCCGCTGCGTGGGGCAATTTAGCGGGAGCGGTCCCGGAATAGAACCATCGCAGTGCAGGACGCGTCAGCGATATAGAACAAATCAACGAAACATGTTGGCATGTACATATAATTTTGTAGACATTTGAGATGACAGATATTATACTGAAATTAATTATATTTACTATTAAATTGGGGAAGGAGGCATTTTTATGGCAGCCATGAATATTTATAACTTTTATCATATGGCAGCTCCGAAAGTAGCGAATACAAAGTTCGACACTCATAAGAAGGAAGAGCTGCAGGCTATTTATCAGCATATGGTTCGTTACAACCAGAAGCAGCCATTTTATAAGCTTTCCATCTCCTCTGAGACCCAGAATTATATCATCGGTATCAAGGAGGCTTCTCTGGAGTTAAAAACCAGTGCCGCTTTTCTGGAAGAAGATACGGATAGCTCCAACCGGCCCATGACCGTTTATACCGATCAGCCGTCCAGTCTTTCTGTTCAGATGCTCGATTCTGCTTCTCCTGCTGCAGATATTGCAATTGAAGTTGATCAGATTGCTGCACCCCAGAAAAATACCGGCACTATGGTTTCTTCCTCCGGCACCGGAATCGAACCCGGCAAGCATTTCCTGACGATTGAAAGAAACGGTACCGAGTACCAGTTTGAGCTCAACACCAAGGCGGGAGAAACGAATCTGAGCATTCAAAGGCGTCTGGCAGATTCTATTAATCATAGCAATATCGGGGTTCAAGCTACAATTCTGGAGTCCGGCACTTCCAGCGCTCTGAATCTGACCTCTGCCGTTTCAGGAACCGGTTCTTCCGAGAATGGCTTACAGTTTCTGGTCAAGGGCATTAGTGCGGCTTCCCTGTCCGATTATTTCGGATTGAATCATGTAACCACTATGCCCGCCAATGCAATGTTCTCCTTAAACGGCATCAGGCAACAGGCCGCTTCCAATCAGATTTCCATTAACAATACTATCGGAATCGAACTGTTACGCCCTACAAAACAGACTGCCACGGTTCATGTAACTCCCGACTCATCCAGTCTGTTAAATGATGTAGATGATTTTGTCGATTCTTATAATCTCCTGATGGATCTGGCACACCAGACCCAGAGCAATCCAAACGGTTCTAAAAAATTGCTTCGGGAATTATCTACCGTCACAAGACGTTTTCGGAATGAGTTGGAATCAACCGGTCTGACTCTGGATGACCGAGGTTATCTGAAAAAAGATGAAGCTCTTCTGACACAAAGTACAGAAAACGGACAGTTTCAGGAATTATTCCATCATCTGTCCGCATTCAAGCATGCCATTGACTCTGCCGCTTCCAGAGTCACAAGCAATCCTATGGAGTATGTGGATAAAACAATCATCTCTTACCCAAATACCAAACGCAATTTTCCAAATCCGTATATGCCATCTATTTATAGCGGCATGCTTTATAACCGCTATTTATGATCAACTATCTCAAATCAGCTGAAGCTGCTGGAGCAACCCGTCAAACTGCACGATATCGATCGGTTTTGCCGTATAAGCCACACAGCCGAGTTCAAATGCTTTACTCACGTTCGTACTGGCATCCATTCCGGATGTCATGATCACTTTTACCTCCTGCTTCGGTGCAAATCCCTGTTCCCGTTCAAAAGCCCGAATCGCCGCAACAGTCTCATAACCATCCATCTTAGGCATTACAATATCCATGCATATCAGATCAAACGGTTTATTGTCCAGTACCGCACATTTATACTTTTCAACTGCCTGCTCACCATCTTCTGCGGTCTGACAGCTGCCGTATTTGGAGAGAAATTTTGTCATGAATTTCCGACTCACAAAATCATCTTCCACAATCAATATATTCATTCAAAAACCCCCTAGTAATATCTGGATTTATTTTACCACACCAGTCATAAAAAGTCTATGCTAACCACTATGCTCGCCTAAATGTTATTTTGTTTTTATTAACTTTATGAAATAGCCTTGTGAATTCTGCATTTTTCCTCTATAATATCTCATATAATATATTGTAAATATATGGATATCATACTTATATACGATCCTGTATTTTATCCGTATTACCGGGAGTTTTTGCCATGAAAAAACGTCGTAATATGCTGTCTGTGATTATGCCGGCATATAATGAAGAGAACTGCATATATCAGAACTTATTAACTACCAGCCGGAGCATCCGGCAATTCCATCCCGATTATGAGATCATAGTCGTAAATGATGGAAGCTCTGACCATACATTAGAAGAAGCTTTACGTGCCAGGGATGAGGATTCTCATATCAAAGTTGCCACTTATCATGTTAATCGCGGAAAAGGCGGTGCCATCTGTGAGGGAATTTCCAGAGCATCCGGTGAATATATCGCTTTTCTGGATGCCGATCTGGATCTGGACCCGGAACACCTTCATGCTTTTTTAGATACCATGCTGGACGAGGATGCCCACATCGTGATCGGTTCCAAGCTTCACCGGGATTCCCGGTTAAATTACCCGCTTAAGCGTAAGATTATGAGTTATGGCTATTATATGATCCTTCGCATTTTATTCCATCTGGATATCAAGGATACTCAGACCGGAGTCAAGCTTTTCCGTGCTGAGGTCATAAAACCGATCGCACAGGAATTAACCACTACGGGATATGCATTTGATATTGAGATTCTGGCACGGGCAAGCCGCATGGGATGCCGCATTGTTGAGATGCCGGTTACCGTAGATTATAAGCGAGGTCTGGAAAACGGTACGACCCGCATACGATTAAAAGATATTTTTGTGATGTTTTTCGATACATTAAAAATCTTCCGGGACATCAGGTTTCGCTCCTGAGCCCGGAAGTTTTTCTATCTACTGACAGAGCTTAGCAACCACCTGATTGATCACTTTGCCATCTGCCTTGCCTTTTAATTCCGGCATAACCGTCTTCATGATCTGGCCTTTATTCTTTGTTGCCAGAACCTCTGCAAACTTCTCTGCCAGAAATGTCTCTACTTCTTCTGCAGACATCATAGCCGGTGCATATGCCTGATATAATTCATATCGCTTCTGATACTGTTCCAACAGATCTGTTCTATCCGCCGGACAGGTATCGATCTGTTCCTTTACGCTTTTTAATTCCTTCAGGATTGCCTGATTCACCATATCCTCCGGAATATCCTCTCTGCAGCCTGCATCAATACCTGCCTTTTTCACTGCGGATACCAATGTTGCAATACTGTCCTTTTTTTCCTTGTCTTTTGCCTTCATTGCGGCAATCATATCTTTTTGTAATGTCTCCAGTTTCATCCCGTTACCTTCCCTTCTGCTTGGTATTTATATATATTCTTGCTGCCCGTGCTGCGATCGTGCCATCAGCTGCCGCTGTCGTCAGCTGCCTTACCTGTTTCGTTCTGCAATCACCTGCCGCAAAAATCCCCGGTGCATTTGTCTTGCAATCTTCATCTGCCATGATATATCCCTGCGGATCCAGCTGAACAACGGAACGAAATGCTTTATTGGCCGGTTCCTGTCCGATTGCTACAAACAGACCATCCATCTGCAGTTCCCAATCTGCTCCGGTCAAAGCATCACGAAGTTTCAATGCTTCCAGTCTTTCATCCCCTTCAAGTCCGGTGAGAATCGTATTAACTCTCATCTCAACATTATCCTTTGCCTTTAACCGTTTCTCGGTATCAAGATCTCCTCGAAACACACGGCTTCTATGAATTACATATACCTTCTTACAGGTTTGAGCCAGATATTCAGCATCTGCCAATGCTGTATTTCCACCACCGATCACAGCAACCGTCCGATCCTTATAAAAAGCGCCATCACAGGTTGCGCAATAGGAAATTCCCTTTCCCAGCCAGTTCTCTTCTCCCGGTATCTCTAATTTACGTTTCTTTACGCCGGTTGCCAGAATTACAGTCCGGGTCTTGTAATCCCCTGCCGTTGTCTTCACTTCCCAGCCCTCTTTTAATTCCCTATTCGAATCCGAATAGATTGGATCAAACTGAATGGAACGGGTAACACCATCTCCAAACTGAATCTGCTTTACCGGTGGCATTATTTTTTCTGCCGTGATCCGAATCAGACTTGTCACTGTAGCTGTCACAAGCTCTGCGCCCAATCCTGTCGCTTGTTCATACAGGTTGTTTGCAAACTGATATCCGGATATTTTCATAATCCCCGGATAATTTTCTACCGATTGCGCATTTACAATCTGTCCACCATAAATTCCCTCTTCTATCATCAACACCTTAAGGCCGGCACGTCTGCCATAAATCGCCGCTGTTAATCCTGCTGTCCCTGCACCTACAATTACTACATCATAAATCTCTGTCATTTTTCTACCTCGCATTCCCTCTCTTATCGGTCTCGTATTTCTGTCATTTTCCTCTTCGGAATATCTTTCATCAGTTCTCAATAAACTGTCTGATCGCTGTCTTCGGGAGTGCTCCTACTTGTCTTTTGACTTCTTTTCCGGCCGCGAATACTATCAATGTCGGAATAGATTCTACCTTATATTTTCCGGCCAGTTCCAGTTCGTCATCCACATTTACTTTTACAAACTTTATCTCCGGCATTTCCTCTGAAAGCTGCTCGATCAGCGGTCCGATCATCTGGCATGGTCCACACCAGCCCGCCCAGAAATCCACAACGACCTTTTTCTCTGTCTGTAAAACTTCTGTTTCAAAATTATCGGTTCCTATCTGTTTTACTGCCATGGCATTCTCCCTTCTTTTTCTTTAGTATCTGACTTCATTTATGATTCTATTCCTTTTTTTTCATTTTGGCTATCTAGATGTTCTCTTGCAACTGCCAGCATGAGTTTTATCCGATTTTCTTGATTAACTTTTGTTGCACCCGGATCATACTCGATATCTACCGCATTGATCGCAGGATTGATCCGCCGTACCTTATTCAACATACCTTTTACCGAAACATGACATGGCAGACACCCAAACGGCTGGACACATACGATATTTTCATAGCCATGATCTGCCAGTTCCAGCATTTCTGCTGCCAGATACCAGCCCTCGCCCATACTGTTTCCGATATCTGCCACCCCCTTTGCCCGTTCCTTTAAGGTGTTCACCCGCTCCGGTGCTGTGAAGCAGTCAAATGCCTCTATGTTCCGAATCAGCAGATCTTCTACCTTAAACAGGAACTTCATGACAACCGTCATGATCAGCTTCTTAAATGGTTTGCCTCCATATGCCCGCAGATCCTCCATCGCACCATTGGTCTTATATACACCAAAGCCCAGCATACTCGGCATAAATACCTCACAATCCTGTTCTGCCAGAAACTCCTCCAGATGATTATTACCCGGCACGGAATATTTTAAGAACAGCTCTCCTACGATTGCCACCTTCACCTTCGGCACCTTCCGGATCGGAATCCCGGCGAAGTCCGCTCCGATTCCCTGCAGATTTTCCTCAATCTTCGACGGCATAAAGCCCCGTCCCTTCTGAAATTCTGCAGTCAGCTTCGCTATCCAGAAATCCACCATACGATCGGTTGCTCCCGGTTCGATTTCATACGGCCGTATCTGATTACTGACGATCATCAGCATATCTCCGTAAATCATACCGGCAAGAGCCATCAGCAGAGTTCGCGGTGTCAGATTAATCCCGCTATTTAATTCCAGCCCCCAGATATTGGCGGATATAAACGGCACATTGGGATACCCTGCCTTCTCAAATGCTTTCCGCATCAGATGAATGTAATTGGAATCCCGGCATCCGCCACCGGACTGCGTGATCACCATTGCGACCTTATCCGGATCATATTCACCGCTCTCCATTGCCGTCAGCATCTGTCCTGTGATCAGGAGCGCCGGATAGCAGATATCATTATGTACATATTTCAGACCCTTCTGTAAAACATCCGGACCTTCTGCGCCCATCAATGCAATATGGAAGCCCTGTCTGGAAAGGATCGGTTCGATCAGTCGAAAATGAAGCGGTGCCATTTCCGGAATCAGGATTGTATAATCCTTTTTCATTTTCAGAGTAAATTTAACTCTTCCTTTGTAATGCGTATCCTTCTGCTTCATACTGCTTTTGTCCCTTCCTGTTCCTGCTTCGTCTGTTCAATTGCGGCCATCAAGCTTCTCAAACGAATCTTTACCGCACCCAGATTCGTTACCTCATCGATCTTAATCTGTGTATATAGCTTTCCGGCCTCTTCCAGGATACTTCTCGCCTCATCTGTTGTTACCGCATCCAGACCGCAGCCAAAGGAAACCAGCTGGATCAGATACATATCCGGCTGTTCCGCCGCATAACGGGCTGCTGCGAACAATCTTGCATGATAGGTCCACTGATTCAGCAGATTCGGTCGTCCGGATCTCGCAAGCGGCGCAACCGCATCCTCTGACAGCACCGCAAATCCAAGTCCTGCAACCAGCTTATGGATGCCATGATTGATTTCCGGATCGATATGATATGGTCGCCCGGCCAGAATAATGATTTCTTTTCCCTGCTTTCTTGCCTGCTCCGTGATCCAGATTCCACGCTTCAGAACCTTATTCCGATATCCGTCATACTCTGCGTAGGCCGCCTGACAGGCCTGCTTTATCTCCGCCTTTGTAAATGTGCCAAGCCTCTTCTCCAGAATCTTTCCGATCCGCTTCGGAAACTCCTTCCGCTCATGCGGTCCTACGTAGTCATTTATAAATAAAATCTTTCCAAAATTGATCGTATTCGCCTCAATCACCTCGGGATACCCGGAGATGACCGCACAGTTATAATTATTGGCCCCCTTTTCCCGGTCGATATTAAAGGTCATACACGGATAGAAGATCGTATCCACGCCCAGTTCGATCAGACGCTGGATATGCCCGTGCATCAGCTTCGCCGGAAAACATACCGTATCCGACGGAATCGTTCCCTGCCCTTTCAGATACATCTCTCGGTTAGAAAACTCCGTCCGTACCACCCGGTATCCGAGACTTGTGAAAAATGCATGCCAGAACGGATACATTTCATACATATTCAGCCCCATCGGTATTCCAATCGTACCGCGTGTGCCTTCTCCCGGCTGATATTCAGCCAGTAGCTTCAGTTTATACTCGTAAATATTTAACGTATCATCCTGTGCGTGGTTTGTAACCGGCTTCTCACACCGGTTACCGCCGATAAATCGTCTGCCATTGCCGAAATTATTAACCGTCAGCTGGCAATGATTGTTACATCCGTTACACAGCACACTCCGGATGGAATAGGTGAACTTCTCCAGTTCCTCCCGGCTCAGGATTCCCGTTGCCGCCTGTTGTAGTTTGGTCTGTTGTGGTTTGGCCTGTTTTTCCAGCCGTGCTTCCGCCTGCTTTTCATGTCTGGCATAAAGTGCCGCACCATATGCACCCATCATCCCTGCGATGTCCGGTCGGATTACTTCCACACCCAGCTCCTGTTCGAATGCCCGCAATACGGCATCATTTAAGAATGTACCTCCCTGTACTACAATCTTCTTACCAAGCTCATCTGCAGAATGTACACGGATTACCTTATACAGTGCATTTTTCACTACACTGATCGACAATCCCGCTGAAATATCTTCTACCGAAACACCTTCCTTCTGTGCCTGTTTGACAGAAGAATTCATAAATACCGTGCATCGGGACCCCAGATCTACCGGGTGCCTTCCTTTCAGACCAAGTCGTGCGAATTCGTCAATCGGATATCCGAGTGAGCTCGCAAAAGTCTGCAAAAACGAACCACAGCCGGAGGAACAGGCTTCATTTAAGAAAATGCTGTCAATTGCCCCACTGCGAATCTTAAAGCACTTCATATCCTGCCCGCCGATATCTATGATAAATTCCACATCCGGCATAAAGTACTTCGCCGCCGTAAAATGTGCAACCGTTTCTACTACACCGTAATCCATATTCAGAGCATTCCGGATCATATCCTCTCCGTATCCGGTAACCGCGCTTGCCCGGATCTTTACATCTGGATATGCTGCATACATTTCAAGCAATGCTTCCCGGACCACCTCGATCGGTTTTCCCTGATTCGACTGATATTTGGAAAACAGAATTGACCCCTTTTCATCCGTCAGAATTACCTTCAGCGTCGTAGACCCGGAATCCACACCAAGATATGCATCTCCCTGATACGGTTCCCCCTCCCGTCTTGGCACACAGTGTTTGACATGTCTTTCCCGGAACGCCTCGTATTCCTCCTCATTCCGGAATAACGGATGCAGGGATACCGCATTGCCGAAATCCTGTTTTTCGCCTATGATCTCTAACGCCTGATTCAGATCCACCCGATCCTCTGCATAATATGCAGCTCCAAGTGCTACAAAATACAGGGAATTCTCCGGGCAGATGCCCGTACAGTGCAAAGTATCATCAAAGCTTGCTCGTAATTCCGACATAAAGGTCAACGGACCGCCCAGATAGACAATATTTCCCTCGATCGGCCGTCCCTGCGCCAGTCCGGTTATCGTCTGATTCACGATCGCATACAGGATACTGGCTGAAATATCTTCCTTCCGTGCTCCCTGATTCAACAATGGCTGAATATCTGTCTTTGCAAACACACCGCATCTGGATGCAATCGAATAAATCTTATCATGCTTCTTCGCCAGCTCATTCATCTCATCTACGGATATCTGCATCAGACTAGCCATCTGATCTGCAAATGCACCGGTTCCACCGGCACAGGTACCATTCATCCGCACCTCCAGATTGCCATCCAGAAACAGGATCTTCGCATCTTCACCGCCAAGCTCAATGACTACATCCGCATCCGGCAGCCGATGTCCCATTGCCACCTTGGTTGCGTATACTTCCTGTACAAACGGGATGCCCGCACGCTCTGCAAGCCCCATCCCGGCCGAACCGGATATTGCACATACCACCGGCTCCGTGATCCGGAACTTCTCGATCAGTCCGCTCAGAACCTCCTGCGTTTTTTCCGTGATCATAGCATAATGACGTTCATAGCTTTTATGTAAAATTGCACCTGTATCGTCTAGCACTACACATTTAATGGTCGTAGACCCTATATCGATTCCTATTCTCATTTTTATCCTTCCTGCATTCTCCTTACAGTGTTTTTATATAATTCAGGTACTTCAAGCTGATCTTAGACCACTTAAATCCAAGCTTTTCCAATTCATCCACTGTAAACTGGTTGCTGATTGGAACATTCTTTGATGAGGTTGCAATGGTATTATAGAAAGACAACACCGCAATCTCCTTATCATGAATCCGTTCCCTCAGGCTTTTCTCAAACACATCTTTCGGAACCCGTTTTACCCGGAGGAGCATCTTCCTGCACAGATTCTCCAGATAAAACACGTTCGGATTATAAAGATTATAGATATTATTGATCCGGTTATGAAGTGCCAGCCTTACAAATGCATCTGCGCATTCATCAACCGCAGTAAAATCAATCGGGTATTCTGCCAGCTCACTGCTGTACATTCCCATCTTAAACAATCCCCGGCAACGGTCCAGGAATCCATTATCCTGTGCATTTTTCTGGAATTTTCCATCCTTCATCCGCCACGTCAGATTACCGATCCGGAAAATGTTCGCTTTCAGACCTTTTGCCCTTGCCAGAAGCACTCTCTCCTCCGCCTTGAACTTTGAATGGATATATACATTCTGCGTATAATTCTGCCCAATATCCAGATGGAACTCATCAAAGCAAGCATCCGGATTACTCTGACTCACAGTCCCGGCACCATTAACGCTTGCCGTTGATGCGTATTGAAGAGGTGCATGTGCATCCATACAGAAATCAATCACATTCTGGGTGCCGGTCACATTCGTCCGTTCAAAATCCGCATAATGTCCGGCATGATGTACATTTGCCGCCGTATGGATCACCATGTCCACCCGATGCGCCAGCGTCTCATACTCTGTATCTGTCAACCCGAATCGTGGCTGTTCAATATCACCTTTTACTACCTTATATGTAAAATACTCATATTCTTTCGGAAAATAATTTTTCAGTGTCGGTCGAAGTCGTTCCTCATTCCGGACCAGGCAAACCACCTTGATCTTCCTGCGCAAAAGTTCTCTCAGAATATGTGCTCCCAAAAATCCGGTCGCTCCGGTCAGCAGAATATACTTCGGACGATTTTTATACAGGATATTGCAATCTGTCTGTATCAGCGCATTGACATCGATGGTCTCTTCCGCTGCCGCCTGCTGCTCCAGAAGAATTGCCTGTTCCAGAAGTTCTACAGTCGGATATTCATAAATATCCTGCCCCTGCACACCCAAAAGCGCCGCCAACTCCAATGCTGACAGGCTGTCACCTCCTAATGCAAAGAAATCATCCCGGATTCCAACATCTCGTTTACCGAGTACCTGTTCAAAAGCCTGCGTGATTCGTTTCTGCTCTGCGGTTTCCGGTGCCACATATGCTACCGCTTTCTTGCCCCGCTGCTCCCGAATCCACTGCATAACCTCATTCCGTTTGATTTTTAACGTTGTCGTTTTCGGGAATTCCTGTGCGCAGAAATCCAGTGCCACAATCCGTTTATACGTCGGAAGCTTTTCATTCAGTTTCCGGATGCCCTGCTTGATCTCCTTCTGCGCAGATGCATTACCCGGTTGCTCCGGCAGCACCAGGGCACTGAGTTTTCCATTATCATCATATACCATCGCATCCCGGATTCCGGGAACCATGATCAGATAGTTTTCCAACTCCTCCGGATATATATTCTTACCGTTATCAAGTATGATCAGATTTTTGGAACGTCCGGTTATATAAAGATACCCATCGTCATCCAGATATCCCAGATCGCCGGTATGAAACCATCCATCTTCCATAACCTCGGCAGTAGCCTGCGGATTCTTATAGTAGCCTCTCATGACTCCATCGCCTTTTACCAGAATCTCCTGATTCTCGATCTTCAGCTGCAGATAAGCCACAGGCTTTCCGACAGAGCCAAACCGGTTACTCCCCGGATAATTGGCAGCCACCAGCGGAGCACATTCCGTCAGACCATAGCCCTGATACAGATTAATTCCAAACTCATCAAAAGCTTCCGCCACTTCCTTCCGCAAAGCCGCACCGCCCACTACAACATTCGTCAACTGTCCGCCGAATTTATCCAGCACCGGCTTATATAGTTTCCGTCTGGCATCAATGCCGACTCTGTTCAACATATGATTGCAGGCTCTGGCCGCTTTCACCTTACCTTTTACATTGCCCGCCGTAATACCTTCCTGCAGTTTTCTGTAAAAAATCTCCGCAATTGCCGGAACGATCAATATCACTGCCGGCCGAAACCGGTTCATGTTCTCCACAATATTTTCCAGTTTATCATTAATACATACTGTAGCTCCACAATACAAAACTCCCAGATTATCAATCGTCAGCTCAAATGTATGATGAATCGGCAGCACCGAGAGTACCACCGGATCGCATTTCAGGTTTTTTGTAAAGTCCATACGGGCCACATCATTAATATTGCTCACTATATTTTTCTGACTGAGTGCAACACCCTTACTGGTACCGGTTGTGCCTGAAGTAAACAAAATCTCTGCCAAAGCCTCCCGATCTGTCACCGGAAGCATCCCCGGCATCGTCCGCAGAATTTCCCGGAACTCCGTTCCGGAGAAACTGATCACCTCCGTGACCCGGTTCTCTCCCTGCCTGATTTCTTTCATGAACGGTTCGAATTCTTCGGATAAAAAGACTACATCCACATCTCCCATAATAAGCAGGTTTAACAGCTCCTCTTCCGGCAGCATTTTATCAAGCGGAATCACAATATTTCCACTGTTAATCGTCCCCAGAAATGTAACGATCCACGCATAGCTAGAGCCTCCGAGAATTGCAACATGCTTTCCCTTCCAATGCTTCTCTGTCATCCAGGTCGCAATTGCATTCACATCCCGCTGCAGTTCCAAATATGACTTACCCACAACTGCCGCACCTTCATAATATCGATACGCAATCCTTTCTCCGTATAATTGTGCTATTTCTGCCACAAACTCCTGCAGGTCACTTAAATTTTTATTCATCCGTATATCTCCCATTATACCGCCCCTGTATTGCCCGGTTCATTTCTATATTGCATACACGGTAATTATACTCTTTCAGTCCGAAGATTTCAATTGTCTGTCTTCCTTCCATAATTACAAAAAAGAGACCGTACCTGCCGGCACAGTCTCTCTCCATTTTAATTTATATTCAAATCAATCGGATAATTATTCAATTACCTTGATCCAACCCTTCGGAGCCTCGATGTGACCCATCTGGATACCTGTCAGAGTCTCATATAACTTCTTAGTTGTTGGTCCCATTTCTTCCATACCACTTGGCAGGCAGATTTCTTCACCGTGATCTACAATCTTTCCTACCGGCGAAATAACAGCTGCCGTACCACACAGACCACACTCTGCAAAGTCCTTCAGTTCATCCTTATAAACCTCACGTTCTTCTACTTCAAGGCCTAAATATTCCTTAGCAACGATCAACAGTGAACGTCTAGTGATTGATGGAAGAATACTGTTAGACTTCGGTGTTACAACCTTATTGTCCTTTGTAACAAAGATGATATTAGCACCACCGGTCTCTTCAACCTTGGTTCTGGTTGCAGGATCTAAGTACATATTCTCATCATAGCCTTCCTTATGTGCAGTTACGATTGCATGAAGACTCATTGCATAGTTCAGACCCGCCTTGATGTTACCGGTTCCATGCGGTGCTGCACGGTCGAAATCACTGATCCGGATTGTGATAGGCTTTGCGCCACCCTTAAAGTATGGTCCTACCGGAGTTGTAAAAATACGGAACTGATATTCATCAGCCGGCTTTACACCAATAACCGGGTTAATACCGAACATATATGGTCTAATATATAAGGTAGCTCCTGAACCATATGGCGGAACATAACCTGCATTTGCCTTAACCGTCTGAACAACTGCATCTACAAATCTATCTTCCGGGAATACCGGCATCTCCAGTCTTGCAGCAGACTGTGCAAGACGCTCTGCATTTAAGTCCGGTCGGAAGCATACAATATGTCCATCCTCAGTCGTATATGCCTTTAATCCTTCAAATACTGTCTGTGCATACTGCAATACACCGGCACACTCACTCATTGTAATCATATCGTCTTCAATCAGCTGTCCCTGGTCCCATGCACCATCCTTGAAGGTTGATACATATCTCTTATCTGTCTTAACATAGCCAAATCCCAGATTTGACCAATCAATGTTTTTCTTTTCCATTTTCTCCTCACCTTTCTCTAACTTCTTGAAACCGCTGGTCGCGAACATGACGATTTCATTGCACTTATTGTAGTCCCTGATTTCCCGACTGTCAATAAGCTATTCCGCGATAATGGTATATTCTGTTTCAAAAATCTTGCCCGGGCGCAGCTCATTCCCATATTCTCGGTCTGCCAGCATGCCGGCAAAGCTCTCCCGGTCACATCGCCCATACCATGGTTCAATACATACAAACGGAGCATGTTTCTTCGCCGGTGACCAGAGTCCAAACAGCGGTGCGTCGAATTTCACTGTCAGATACGGCTTCTTATCCGGTCCTGCCAGTGCTACCTGATGTGCCTGTCCTCCTTCGATCACCAAGGCATCCTCATCAAACATATGCTCTGTGATCGGCATACATCCGCCTCCGATGTCCAGTGTATGTCCTTCTGTTTCCAGAAGACCATTGGCACTGAGTTTTCCGTAAGAAAGCGGTTCTTTATTATCAAAGAGCAGATAGTAATCGGTCTGTTTGCCCTCGCCGTCAATCGGACACATAAATGCCGGATGTCCGCCAATGGAGAAAAACATAGTCTTTTTGTCTTCGTTTGCTACCCGCCACATAACTGTGATTTTCCTTCCTTCCAGCCGGTATCCGATCTCCAATCGGAACCGGAACGGGTATACCTTCAAGGACTCCTCATCTGCCTTCAGTTCAAACCAGATCGTATCTACATTATGTTCCGTCATCTGAAATTCCCTGTCTCTGGCAAATCCATGTTGTGACATCGGATATTCTCTGCCTGCATATTTATAGGTCTTATTCTTTAAGCCTCCCACGATTGGAAATAATATCGGTGACCGTCTTCCCCAATAAGCACTGTCCCCGTGCCAGAGATAGTTTCTACCGGTCAGAATATCCTCAATCTGTATGATCTCTGCACCCGCATCTGAAATGATCACCCGCAGGGCACCGCTCTGTAATGTATGTAATGCCATCTTCGTTCCTCCAATTCTCAGAATATATTTAAACTTCTGATATCAGTATATAATATCTTTTAGCAAATGGAAAGATATTATTGGCATTCCAGTCTCCGCAAAAGAAGAGGAAGTGCATCATTTCGAATTACACTTCCTCTATTGCTCGCTATTCATTTTTTAATGATCTCCCTTGAGATTTTTTGAGAAACTTTCCTTGATAATTACTTTTCCACACCTGCCATTATAGGTTCAACTTTCCAATTCATCCATAGTCTCTGATCCCGTTCTGTCTGCTCCTACTTGAATAATATCCGTTATTCGTTCGCCCAGCAGTTCCCGGAAATCTTATTATGATTGATTCTTTATGCCGTTTCTGAATGTGTCATCCAACACATCCGCCCGGTACAAAGCTTCTCACATAATAACTGATCCTATCTGTATCACGTATACACTGAATGGATCCGTTCATTCATCAATCGTATGCTTTACATCTTAACTATCGAGCGTCCTGCTTCTTCTATCGTACGAAAGGTACGTTCCATATGGACTGTTTTAAGGTTTATCTTAAAGGCTTTCTGTGTGGACCTTTCTGTAAAACAGTTTACAATTGATAAATGGTTATGTCTGTCTGTCCAACGGAATCTCCTCCCTTCTTTTCTTATTCAGCCCCAGCTTGTATGGCTGCTTTTCTTTTTGTTTTCTATAGCTTGATTATATATGACCTTTTTTGTTTTGTCAATACATTTTTGAAATTATTTTTATTTTATTTGATATTTGTTTTTAAGTTCTGTATTATTTTGTTATATTTGTCATAATTATTCAAATTGTATATTCAATTTTGATATAAATGTAAATCCTTTAAATGTAAAAAACCGTTAGTGTCCGCCCGGTATACTACCTTTCAGAACACTAACGGTTCTCTGTTCTACTGTTCTTTTGCCTGTACTGCCTTCACATAATTCTCGATCATATCTGCTGTCGCTCCAAGCCCCAGACGGCTGCAGTTAATGGTCATGTCATAGTTTCTGGCATCGCCCCACTTGGTCTGGCAATAATAATTATGATATGACTTACGCTTCTTATCATGTCTGCGGATGATCATTTCAGCTTCTTCTGCAGACACTCCACGGGATTCCTGTACCCGCTTCAGCTTCGCTTTTTCATCTGCAATAATGAAAAAGCTCATCAGACCATCATATGCCTTTAACACATCTTCAGAGCATCGTCCGACAACAACGAATGATTCTCCGCTCTCTGCTTTTTCCTTCAAAAAATCAAACTGCATTCTTGCCGTAATTTCTTCCGGAGAGTTACTGTAACCACGTACACTTCTTGATAAGAGAAGGTTTCTCGGTGCCTCATCATACTTCTTCAGTCCCGTACCTGTCAAATCCTTTTCTGCTGCCACTGCATCTAACAGATTTCGATCATAGATTGGAAGTCCGAGCCTGGTTGCAAGTTCCTGTGCGACTTTATGTCCGCCGCTGCCGTATTCACGGCTGATAGAAATAATCAACTGTTTTGCCATTCCGAATCCTCCTTATAAATACCGTACAAAAATCCATACTGTGCAGATGATCAGTACCAGAATGGTTGCCGGTGCTACCTTTGCACAATACTCGCCCCATCCAACCGGATGGCCTTCCTTTGCTGCTACCGAAGTACCAACTACATTCGCAGACGCTCCGATTGGAGTTGCGCTACCGCCGATATCGGTACCCATTGACAAGCTCCATGCCAGTGTATGAAGGTCTACACCTGCTGTTGCTCCGGCCAGATCACTGATGATCGGAACCATAGTTGCCGCAAACGGAATATTATCAATAAACGCACTTGCGATTGCTGAACCCCAGATAATGATCGCTACCATTACCATTGCATTGCCTCCACTGACCTTACCAATAAAGTTCGCTACGATCTGCAGGATGCCGGTCTGTTCCAGGCCGCCAACTACAATAAACAATCCGATAAAGAATAATAATGTCTTGTAATCAACCTTCTTAATGACAGATCCGATTGCCTTACCGGATGTGATGAGGGTCAGCACTGCGATCAGCACACCGATGAATGCAACTGTCAGACCGGTCTGTGCATGGGTTACAAGAAGCACAACTGCAAGCAGGAAAATAATACAGCTAAATACGAATCCACGCTTATCTGTAATCGCTTCCTTCGGATCCGGAAGATCTTCTGCTTTCACCGGCTCACCGGTCGTCTGCTTCAGCTGCTTATGATATACAATGTAGAAATAAATAATAGTCACTACCAGGCAGATCAATGCCATAACACCTGTATTCTTCAGGAAGTCGAAAAATGACAGTCCAAGGGATGTTCCGATAATAATGTTCGGCGGATCTCCACATACAGTTGCCGAACCACCCAGATTCGCACAGAATATCTCTGACAGGATCATCGGCACCGGATTAAACTTTAACAGATGCGCCAGTTCTACCGTAACGGCTGCCAGGAACAGGATAACTGTGATACTGTCAATAAACATTGCCAGTACAAAAGACATTGCCATAAATGTAATGAAAATCGGAATAGTCTTATAGTGAACCATCTTTGCGATCAGCATACATAACCAGCGGAAGAACCCAACTCTTGCCATTCCTTCCACCATTACCATCATACCTGCAATAAAGATGATTGTTGCCCAGTTAATACCGGCTGTTGATTCTGCGGCTGCCTCCGCTCCGAACCCCCAGAATTCCGGAGTAAAAATTGTTTTGTAATTCAGTGTTTCAACAATGGCATTTACATCATGCATGCAGATTCCGAATACCAGAACCAGTGTCAGAAGTCCACAGCCCAATGTAATATATTGCCGTTCGATTTTATCAATTACGATCAAAACAAACATGGCAATAAAAATAGCCAATGCCAGAATTTGTGCTGCCATTTTTCATCCTCCTTATAGTTTTTTCACACAAATGGTATTTTTACACACCGTATTCATTATAGGTGAATCCGTTCAAAAGTCAATATGATTTCTGCTTTTGTTTGCAGACGTACAAATCCCCGGCTGTCCAGTTTCAGACAGCCAGGGACCTGTGCGTATATAAGTTTATTAAAAGAGGATTTACTCTACATCCTGTAATGCAGCGACATCTTCTTCACCGGTTCTTACTTTTACAACACGGTTTACTGCATATACGAAAATCTTACCATCACCAATATGGCCGGTATAAAGCGCCTTCTTCGCTGCTTCGATCACCTTTTCAACCGGGATCTTACTGACTACAACTTCAACCTTTACCTTTGGAAGAAGTGTTGCATCCATTTCAACACCACGATATTTCTCGCCGGCACCCTTCTGGATACCACAGCCCATAACCTGTGTAACTGTCATACCGGTTACACCAAGGTCGTTCATAGCCTTCTTTAACTGCTCGTAACGAGCCAGCTTTGCAATGATAACAACCTTATTGATATCACTCTCAACCGGAGCGGTTGTAACTACCTTAACAGCAGCATTCTTCTGTGCATCAGAAGCCTTTACGTACTCATCCTCACCAAGATCGGTGTTCTCATTTACTTCTGTCATGTTAGCATTTGCATCCATGATAGCAAAGCCTGCATATGCAGATGGAAGACCATGCTCCTTGATATCCAGACCTTCGATTTCTTCCTCTTCAGTAACACGAAGTCCGATGGTTGCCTTAATGATCAGGAATGTAATTGTCATTGTAACTGCAGTCCATGCCAGAATTGCTGCAATACCTAACAGCTGAATGCCTAACAGCTTAAATCCACCGCCATAGAAGAGACCGGTGTATGCGGATTCCGGTGCATCCGGAGTTGCGAATAAGCCAACTGCGATCGTACCCCAAAGACCGTTGCAGAAATGAACTGCTACTGCACCAACCGGATCGTCTACGTGTATTACGTTATCTAAGAACCAGACACCAAATACAACCAGCAGACCGGATACGATACCAATGATTGCTGAACCTGCACAGTCTGTAATATCACAAGGTGCTGTGATTGCTACCAGACCTGCCAGAGAAGCATTCAGACACATGGAAACATCAGGTTTGCCATATTTGATCCAGGTAAACAGCATACATACAACCGTTGCAACTGCCGGAGCAATTGTTGTTGTTAAGAAAATACTTGCCAGCTGATCTGTTGTGGTTGCGGCTGCACCATTAAATCCATACCAGCCAAACCAAAGGATAAATACACCTAAAGCTCCGATTACCAGGTTATGACCAGGGAACGCATTAACCTTTGTTACCTTGCCATCCTTCTTCACAAACTTACCGATACGCGGTCCAAGTAAAGCGGCACCGATCAATGCGGTAAGACCACCTACCATATGGATAACGGAAGAACCGGCGAAATCATGATAGCCCATCTGAGCTAACCAGCCACCGCCCCATACCCAGTGGGTTTCAATCGGATAAACAACTGCTGAAATAACTGCGGAATAAATACAGTAAGAAACGAACTTCGTTCTTTCTGCCATGGCACCGGACACGATGGTTGCTGCTGTTGCACAGAATACCAGGTTAAATACAAATCCAGGCCAATCAAAGTTTGCATAATCAGAAAAAATATTCAAGGTTGGCTTTCCGATAAAACCACCGATATCTTCTCCACACAGTAAACTGTAACCGATGAAAATAAATACGACTGTACCGATACAGAAGTCCATCAGGTTTTTCATGATAATGTTTCCGGCATTCTTTGCTCTGGTGAAACCAGCCTCCACCATGGCAAATCCTGCCTGCATCCAGAATACCAGTGCAGCACCCATCAGAAACCAGACGCTTGTCAGAATGTTTCCGGTTGCGCTGTCTACTATGGTACTCATAATCTCTTCGCTAAGTTCCATACGCACTCACTCCTTACTCAAAATACTTTTTTATTTCCCCGGCATGCTCCTCTAATTGTTATACCGGTGATTGATGTGGTGAGTTTAGCAATTTTTTATAATTATTTCTTGAAAAAATTGGACATATGGCTTTTACATTTTTTCAAAAAAAGGATTGACTTCTATTATAGAACTGTGTAATATGAACTTGTAAGATTTTTGAATCCTTATCTGATTTCTTGGAATTTAAGATATAGTAAGGTAATGTAAGTTAAGATGGAAGTATAAGTTACAGACAATGACGTCATGCGCATTGTCTGTTTTTTTATGTTTTTCTGTTAGGGTTTTATCTTGGTAATATCTTCAGAATTAATCTTATCGATCAGGATTCATCGGGTTTTAGATTGGAGTGTGATCGTTATGGAAGAAACTATTTACGAAAAAGAACAGGGCTTTCTTCTGCATCAGCCATTTTTTAATGATGAGGTTATAGATTATAATGAATATATGCAGTGGAAGCCATATCAGGCACTTTTCTATGAATTCACCACCTTTGCTTCAAACGGCCCGGATACCATGACTTATATTCCGAATGGCTGTATCGATATCCTATTTATCCGGGATGCGGCCGGTAATCACATGGAAATCCTTGGTTCTGGTACAGAAGTCAAGTATATCCACCGGCTGCCGAACGCCCGTTATTTCGGTGTCCGCCTGCGTCCGGGACTTTATATTGCATATGAAGGCATGTCTCTGAAAAATATTACAAACCAGGACTTTTTTATTGAACATATAGATGAAGATCTGGCAGTATTCTTCCGGGATCTGATGGATGCCCGTTCTTTAAAAGAATGCAGTGCTTTGTTCCGTTCTGCTTTTGATTCCTGCCTGCAGCTTGCAGAGGTCAATCCTCTGACAGAACATGTCCTGAATGTGATCAATCAGTCCCATGGCACGATCCGAATCCATGAACTGGCAGACGATCTGCACTATTCAGAGCGACATCTTTCCAGAATCTTTCAGGATTCTATGGGAATCTCTCCTAAAACCTTCGCCCGGATCGTACGCTTTCAGACCGTATTGAATTCTATCCTGCGTCAGCCGGTTTTGACGCTCTGCGACTATATGGCAGAGCTTGGTTATTCCGATCAGGCACATTTCCAGCGGGAGTTTAAACAATACACAGGAACCACCCCGAAGCGGTTCCTGTCCTATGCCCAGAAACAGAAGTTTCCGTATTATGATTGCAATGGTATGGAGCAGCGTGCCTGCTAGATGCTAGACACAGATGTCTTCTACCCTTGCATTTGTCACCCGGATCAGATCATCCGGTTTCATCTGTATCTGCGAACCGATCCTGCCGCCGCTTATGATGACCTCATTCAAAGTCCGGATAGAGCTATGCAGCACTGTCACATAATTTTTCTTCATACCGATCGGTGTGCAGCCACCCCGTATATAGCCGGTGATCTGATTGATATCCTTTACATGGATCATCTCTACCGACTTCTCTCCTACGGCTCTGGCTGCCTTTTTTAAATCAAGCTCCCGATCGATTGGAATCGCAAACACATAATGTTCTCCACTCTTTCCAACTGTTACCAGTGTCTTAAATGACTGATCGTAGGATTGTCCCAGCATATCTGCGATATGTATGCCGTCAATAAATTCCTCACATTCATAGGTATTCACCTGATACGGAATCCTGTTCTTATCCAGAATCCGCATAGCGTTTGTCTTGATGTCCTTTTCTTTGTCCTTATGCTTTCCCATTGTGAGCACCTCATTTCTGATCCTTATCTTGTCCTACCTAAAGCTATATAAAATCAAAGCTTACCTGTTCATATTCCAGGCTGTGATATTCCAGCTCTTCCTGATCCACCTGACTGCGGTAATCCACTACCACTGTCTGCTGCCTCTTTCCGACCATCTGCTGCCCTAAGACATAATTCACCTCAAACCGCGCGGTGATCGCCGGCGTTGCACCTCTGGCCGGAACGATCAGTTGTACATGATTTGTCTTAAGCAGTGCAAAAATCGGTTCCCATATATAGACATCCTTTGCTGCGCCAAACGGATTATCAATAAAGATGGTTTTCATCCGTTTATCATTCTCACCATTCGGAGCATACAGACCGGATATATAGTTAATGATAGAGATCAGGAACTGGATGTAAATACCCTGTGACTGCCCCGTACTTCCGACAGCCTCCTCATACCGCAGATACCGGCTCTGCTCCTTAATGCGCTCCCGCTTATATAAGGTCAGGCGGATATTATTCATATCCGTAACCAGTACACTAAAAAGCTTCTTCAACTCCAGCCTGCTGCGAATGTACTTAATCCGTTCATTCTGATTCTGGAATCGGTCTGCTCCCTGCACCACATCATCAATATAGTCTGACATTCTCTGCTGGATAAATTCTTCCTTCACATACGGAATCGTCAATCCGACCATCTGGATCGCTTCTCCATCCAGCATAATCCGGGAGAGCTTCGGAAGCTTCTCCAGCTCGTTTTTCACATCCTGACACCGCTGAACACACTGCTTCTCAAAATTAGACTTGATAAACTGCATATCTTCGATGCCCTGCGCCACACGCTCCTTTTCCAGTGCGATCACATTTATAATAGAAGAAAGACTCTCCCGGAGATTTCTTGCCTCTCCATAATTTTTCGGAACCGCCACATCATTGCTGATTGTCTGGGACAGCTCAAATGCCTGCATTTCCAGAAGTGCCTGTGCAGTCTGATTCTTATATCGCTGCAGTTCGCCCCTTGCCCTGTCCAGTGCCTTGGTGCTCTTATCATAAGCAAGCAGGCTCTGTTCAAACAGTTCCCGTAACTGCTCTTTGCCTACCACCAGTGCCTTTGCATCCTGAAGCCGGATATCATTCGTCTCTACGATTCGTTTCACATCCTTATATAAATCCAGAATTGCCGTATATTCTCTGGTATCTTCCGCATAATCGGTCTCCATCTGCTGATATTCCGTATTCAACCGGTTCAGCTGTTGTTCCCCGGTCTCCAGCTCCGCATCGATCTCCATCACGGATACCTGCAGCTCCTCACATGGTCCGAACTGTTCTTCCATGGTACGGATTGCCTGCTCGATCTTACCTTCCAGACGATCTGCTTTCTGCCTGCGTCCTTCCACATGATGCTTCAATGCATCTGCCGCAAGAGTCAGTCTGGATAATTCCGTACTGAGCAGCTCCAGATCCCGTTCATCGACTGTGAACAGTTCATTGGTCTGCCGCAGCTTCTCCAGTTCTTCCATGGAATTTCCACGCTTCTCGATTGCTTTTCGAAACCGGCTCATAGAGGCCTGTAAGGTCGTGATCAACTTTTTCTTATCCTCCAGAGCTACCGTGCCTTTTTCTACCACTGACAGCTGTGCCTTCAATCTGGCATCCAACTGCTCTTTGTCAAGTGCCGCCACCTGCTCGCACTGTTCTTTTGTACCGGCCGCATTTTCATCATAATAGGTCTTATAATACTGTTCCCAGTCTGCTGTACGTTCCTGTCGCTGTTTCCGAAGCTCCTGCAACCGTTTGCCGGTGTCCGCATATCGTACTTTCCAATGATGAAGCGCCTGTCGATGTTCTTCCAGTAATTTATCCAATCGTTCCTGTTCTGCCTTACAGGTCTGCAAATCCTTCTCTGCCTTCTGTGTCCGCTCAGATAATGACACCAAGGTCCTCAGCTGCCCCTGTTCCTCCAGTTTGGAATAAACAGCCTGCTTGCAGCCGGTCAGCTGACTGCGCAACTGTTCCAACTCCCGCTCTGTATCCTCCAGTTCCTGCGTACACAGTGCAACTGCATTCTGTTCTTCTCGCAATTCCTCCTGTGCTTTTAAAAGCTCCTGTTCTACATCCAGAACTGCGATTCCCTGTAGTCCTGCTACAAATGTACTGTCCTCCTGATAGGTCCGGCTCATTTCTTCCAGACGCTCCAGCTCATTCTGCAATTCCTCCAGTTCTGTCTGCCTGCGTTCCTTTTCTTCCTCGATTGCTTCTGTTGATACAAATGCCTGCGTTCCCCGCTGCAGAAAGATCACTCCGTCCTCCGGAATCTTTTCTGCAGTATCCTCCAAACGCTCCATATTATATATAGGAAGAAATCCATCGCCCAGATTCAGTTCCCGCAGCTTGCGGTCATTATCCAGACCTTCAAATGTATCTACCAGCAATCCATATGGGAGCAATGGATGTAATGCAAGAAGATGGCTTCTCCGCTCCTCCGGCTGTGCCGCCAGATAATCCATACCAAATACTGCATTGCGGTTATGCCGGCTCTCAATATAATATTTTACCCGATCTACAGCCTCTGTCGGAGCAACCAGCCGTCCCTCTGCCAGTCCCTGTAACCGTTTCTCCTGTGCTGTTATCTGCTTTCTGACATTGGAAATCATCGCCAGATTGTCCAGATAACGCTGATTGATCTGATCTGACAGCCTTCCCATATCTGCATTCGTCATCCACTCGGCAGACTTCTCTGCTGCCTGCCCTCCATAGATTTCAAGCATACGTTTTAACTTATCTGCCTGTTCCTGATATTCCCGGCTTCCGGTCTTCAGTTCCTCTATCCGTGCTATGATCTGATCCAGCTCCTGATTCCGTTTCTCGCACGCCTTCAGCTTCTCATGCCGGAGGTTCTGTATCTCATATACCTGATTCTCCAGTTCAGTCAGATGAATCTTCTCCTGTTCCGCCTGTGCGGTCTGTTCTTCCAACAAGGTCTCCGGATTCTGCAGGCTGGTAAACGTCATCTTCTTACGCAGTGCCTGAAGTTCTTCCATAGCTGCAGCATACCGTTCCGATGCCTGCTTCTCCTCATGCTCTGCAACTGCAAATGCCACCTCTGCCTCATGCGTCAGATTCTCACTGGAGGTCAGCCTTCCTTCAGCTTCCTGATAGTCTTCCTCTGCCTGTTTCTCTGACTCCGACAATGTCTTTAATATCTGTTCATCCCGCTTCCTGCGTTCTTTTACAAGCACCTTTAATAAGGATAACTGGTCATCATTCTGATGCAGGGAGGCCTCGATCACAGCCTCATGTTCCTCCTTCAGAGACTTATCCTTCCAGTAATCCAGATAGTCATTGATACTCTCTTTTCGGTTCAGCTCCTGTTGACAGTCCTTCACCGACTGCTCATGACCGGCTATCTCAGCCTGCAGGCGTTCAATCTCCGCCAGTAATTCCCGGTACTCCAGCTTATCCCGGTGGATTTTTAAATTCGCCTGCTGCTTCTGCCGTGCCCGGATGATCTTCTTCTTCTCATCCTTTGCCAGCTCCAGTGCTTTCAGCTTCTCATCGCTCTGCTTTGCCAGAGTTGCACCGGTAACACAGACATTTGCCAGATTGGCACACTGGTCAGACTGTTTCTCATATAATTCCAGAAATGCTGCTACCCTTGCCTCGAGTACATGCAGGAGTTCTGTCTGACGGTCATAGTCTGCAATCTCCCGTTTCTTCTTCGTCAGCTCTACCAGCTTATCCTTGATCTCAAGCAGAGTGTGTGCCATATCATCCGAATCTGCATTCTTATCAATCTTTACCAGATATGCCTTTTCTATGATTTCTTCTATCAGAAGGTCTTCTACTACCTTTCTGGCAGTCTTATAATTCGTCTCAAAATAAGTCCGGACATGTCCCTCTGTCTTATTGATTCCCCGGATGATCTCCCAGTGGCTCTCATACAGTCCGAACTGACTGATATATCTCTGATATTCCCCCTTGCGGTCAAATACCTGTACCGACAACTTCATGTCCCGTCTGCCCAGCTCTTTTAAATAATTCTTCCAGCCGGTATAGCTTACCCGCTCTCCATCCTTCACCAGCGGCAGATTTATAATATCATTCTCGTTATAGCCCCGGTAAAGAATACAGTAATTGAAATATTCAATCGCCGCCATCTCCTTGCCGCCATCCTCCTCATCCGGAGAATCCTTGGCTTTCCTTGCACAGAACCCGGTAGTCATATATCGGTATCCTTCATGCAGCTCCGGCTCGTCCAGCTTCCATTCGATCAGGGAATGAATGGTCGTATTACCGCCACCGGTACGGAACAGCTTCTCTACCGGCTGCTTCTCATCCAAGGTACAGTTCGGAATCAGGTTTTGCAAAAGCAGGAGCATCAGGATACTTTTTCCACCTCCGTTTGCCAGATCATACAGAGTATTTTTCCCATACATACGCATTGTGAAATCATCATACTGCTGCGTTCCAAAATTATATTTCACATTGTTCACACGAATCCGGTTAATACTCGGCATGGTCCTCTCCTCCTTCCAGCAATTCATAAATATGTCCACGGTATTCTTCAAAATACTGCTCGGTCAGTGCTTTCATCCGGTCGGTTGGATAATACCGTTCCTGCACATCGAGAAACAGTCCCTGACTGATCAGGAAATTGCAGACCAGCTTTACCAGTCCCATCCGGGAAGCCCGTGATGCCCGGAGCTGCTCTCTGTCCTCGCCTGTCACCGTTGGAAGCTCCTCCCACAGCAGCGCCAGACTCTTAAAGCTGTTCTCCTCAATCTCATCCATCGCATAGATCTGAAGATCGCCCGTAATTGCCAGCAGCGAGTCACTGACCTCTTTTACAATCTCCTCCAGCCGTACATATTCCCGGTATTGATAAGATGCCGAATCCTGATAAAAACACAACATAATCTGATACATAATATAATATGCCATGTAAAGCTCCCGGTTATAACGAAGTCCCATCAACCGCTTCAATTCCTCATTGGTATATCCGAAGACCCGGTTGCCTTCCCCTGCGGTCAGGTAAAGTGCCTCTTTATATTCGTATATATTCAGGTTCAGCTTCTTTAATATCTGATTCAGTATCTCATAGACCTCTGCATTCTGATAATATGCCTCATACAAGCTGCCATTCTCCGGATGCGAGCGGCGCACGTCCTCTCCCATGGTCAGCTTTGCATATATTTCCAATGCTTTATCCATATTTCGACTATCCATTGTTTGATCCTCTCCGGTTTCTATTTCCTATAAAACATGATATTGGTAATTGTAAACTCTGTCTCATCCTGTGGAATGGCGATCTCTTCCTGCTCCAGAAACTCGAGTGTAAATCCTGCGCACAGGAACCGTTCCTTTGCTTCTTCATCCCATGCTTCCTGCACCAGATTCTCAAGGAAGGTCTCCGGCTTCTCATACAGCTTCCGAACAGAATACTCCGACTTCTGTGCCAGATGAACCAGGAATGAGTAATAATCGCCGTTCTTTAAGAACTGATCTCCATACCGGATTTCCAGAATCGCACTGAACTCCTTTAGCTCAATGGATTCCTTCTTCTCCAACTGATCCAACAGCTCATAAAACATCTGACCGAAGTTATGAAGGATTCTCTCATCCTCTTTCTCATCCTCATAGCGGAAATTCCGATTCGTTTCTTCCTTTATGATCTTCTCGCCGTGATCTGCCTGCTCTGTCTTATAGGTCAGCATATTATCGATTGCATTTAGATTAAAGCTCTTCTCAATCTTCGGTGCAAACAGCGGTGCCAGTATATACCGCATAGCTGCCGGATCATCCCGCTCCTTCAGCCTCTGAAGACTGCCCCGAAAATCAAATACATTCCGCAGTCTGCGGATCTTCGCCTGATGGATCATCTGATCTGCAATATTCTGCAGGTCGGTTGTCTCCCGGATCAGCTCCCCGTGCCGGTGTATCGTCTTCTTCAGCTCTGTTTCCAGGCGGCTGATTTCCTCCAGAGAGCGATAAAATGCAGTCGTTTCCTTCGCTCCGGCTTCACTTACACTCGCCTTCGCCAGTGTCTGCTCGATCAGCGCCTTGTTCTTGGCGAACAGCTTCTGCTCCTCTTCAAACCATCTGGCAACCGTCGCCATATAATTCTCACAAGCCTCTGCTCCCTTAAACACATCATGGCTCAACAATGCTATAACGGATTCCTTCTGTGCCAGCAGACGCTTCACCTCACTGTTGATCCGGTGAACAACCTCTATACCACCCTTGAAGTTCTTGGCTGTAATCATCTTCTCCAAAAGCAGCTGCTGCACACTGATCTTGCTCTCATCCTTCACTTCCTTGGTATCCAGATAAAACTCGATTCCCTCTGCAGTGATATGATATCTTACAACCTGGTCCTCAATCTCGCTCTCGATCAGCTTCACTCTGGCTGTTTTTCTTTTCTTATCCTCCGGATCGAAGAAATGAAACTCAAACGGTCTGCCGTCATTTTTCAGCTTATCAAATATGTAGCCTGCCAGCTCGCTCTCTTCCTCCGGTGACTCCTGCAAATGAAAATCCCGATGCAGAAGCTCCAGCAAAAATGCCTCATACTGCTCATAGGTAACAGTCTGCTCGTTAAACTGATTCTCATTGATCAGAAACCGCAGGCTGGCCATCGTAATATATCCCATATCCAGGTCGGAATACTTGCCGTCCTTGTACTGGGTAAATGTTGTCTCATTTAAAACAAAAAAAGGATAGTACTTCCGCAGATTCTGCATCCGGGCATGATGCTCTTCCATTATATCGTTAATCATGATGTAGTTCTCTGCCACCGATAGTATCCTCCTGTAATCGATTCAAAACCACACTAAGTGTACCACAAGGCGACTGTAAAACCAAGTGTTTACACATAAAAAATGCTCCGGGCACAGACATTCCTGTCTGCCTCCGGAGCATTGTGTTTCATCTCAAGAAATCTGATTCGGATATTAAGCCTTACCTACAGAGCCGAATAATTCCATCTTCTCTTTTACAGTTGCCTTAATAGCTTCTGTACCAGGTGCTAATAACTTACGTGGGTCAAATCCCTTACCCTCTAAGTCCTTACCGGCCTCAATGTACTTACGTGTAGCATCTGCAAATGATAACTGACACTCTGTGTTAACGTTGATCTTAGATACGCCAAGAGAGATAGCCTTCTTAATCATATCTGCAGGAATGCCTGTACCACCATGAAGAACTAAAGGCATAACACCTGTCTTCTGCTGGATAGCATCCAATGTCTCGAAAGAAAGACCCTTCCAGTTTGCAGGATACTTACCATGGATGTTACCGATACCGGCTGCAAGCATATCAACACCGAGATCTGCAATGATCTTGCACTCGTTAGGATCTGCACACTCGCCCATACCTATAACACCATCTTCTTCTCCACCGATAGAACCAACTTCGCACTCGATAGAAAGACCTAACTGATGAGCAACATTTACTAACTCTGTAGACTTAGCAAGATTCTCTTCAAATGGATAATGTGAACCATCAAACATGATAGAAGTAAATCCAGCCTGAATGCACTTATAGCATCCTTCGTAAGTACCATGATCCAGATGAAGTGCTACAGGAACGGTAATTCCTAACTCATCATGCATAGCCTTAACCATAGCTGCTACAGTCTTAAAACCTGTCATATACTTACCTGCACCCTCAGATACACCAAGGATAACCGGTGACTGTAATTCCTCTGCTGTTAAAAGAACTGCCTTTGTCCACTCAAGGTTGTTAATATTGAACTGTCCAACTGCATAATGTCCTTCCTTAGCTTTCTTTAACATTTCTGTTGCTGAAACTAACATATCAATTCCTCCATTTGTCATATTGTCGCATCTTCATGCGCTTTTATAAGGTCAGTATACCCTATTTTCTTGCAGAAATAAAGTAGAAAATATCTCAAAAAAGTATGAAAAAAATCAGTTCAGATCCAATATTTTAACAAATCTCCGATCAGATCTATATGAAACCCAATCAAAAGCACATTTTTCAACACAACATTTACTACAATGATCCCCAGCGCCACATAACAGAACCAGACGCGTACATAGTAATATCGTTTTCCGTTTCGGCGGATCAGGGTAATGATCTCACCAATGTAGTATTCCACCAAAATAGCCGCCGTAAATATCACCAGCGGATGGTCGACAAAAGAGCGCCAGAGCTTCAGCTGAAGCAGCTCATACACAGCTCTTGTACCGCCACATCCGGGACAATATACATGTAAAACCTCATGAAAGAAGCAGGGTCCTTTCAAAAACTGGATGCACGGCAGGTATTCCCAGAGCAGCACCAGGATCAGCGCTGCGATTCCGCCAACTGTTACCCATATGAATTTTGTCCATTCCTGTTTCATGAATTGCTGTTGTTCCATAACCGACTCCTTTGCTATGGCTCATTGTATCATATCCGGGCGGGACTGTCACCGATGTTTTCGAGATGTGGCAGATATATGCGCTCGCCGTCCCCGATACTGGGAAACGGTGGTATATGCACTTGCCGTCCCGTTACAATTCTATTTACGACATCAACCTCATAATGGAAACGGTGGTATATGCACTTGCCGTCCCCGATACAGGCAGCAGTGCAGGACGCGCTCTCGCTCAAATCGGAACATAGCGGTACATAAGATGCCACAAGACGGCATCTAAGTACCGATGTTCCTACATGGTCCTGTCACTTGCTCCTGTAT
>ENA-ORMS01000154-ORMS01000154.1-human-gut-metagenome-genome-assembly--contig:-NODE-154-length-76793-cov-20.797519_pt1 | contig 76793 bp, 79 predicted proteins | sample MGYA00242104_ERZ508997 | MGnify/ENA primary metagenome ERZ508997 (study PRJEB26280, sample SAMEA2338704) | human gut metagenome | biome: human gut; feature: human-associated habitat; material: faeces...
CTCAGCCAAACATCTGCTTGATTTCTGAGGAGGTAGAGGCTAAGGAAATGTCACTTGACGATGTTGTTACATACATCGCTACAGCCGTAGCCAACCGTGCTGCTGAGGGCAACAACTTCGGTACTGTTCTCATCCCAGAGGGCTTGATCGAGTTCATCCCAGCTATCAAGAAGCTCATCGCAGAGTTGAACGAGGTTCTTACAGACCCAGCAACAGGCGAGAGCCGTGAGTTTGCCAGCGCTGAGGAGCAGATTGCATTCGTTAAGGGTGCCATCGCTAAGGACAACCTCGCTGTATTGGAGTCTTTGCCAGCTGACGTAGCTCGCCAGCTCTGCCTCGACCGTGACCCTCACGGAAACGTACAGGTTTCTCTCATCGAGACAGAGAAGTTGCTCTCTCGCATGGTAGCTGAGAAGTTGGCTGCTTGGAAGAAGGAGGGTAAGTTCGTAGGTAAGTTCTCAGCTCAGCACCACTTCTTCGGTTACGAGGGACGTTGCGCAGCTCCTTCTAACTACGATGCTGACTACTGCTACTCACTCGGTTTCAACGCTTCACGCCTCATCGCTAACGGCAAGACCGGTTACATGTCAATCATCAAGAATACAACAGCTCCTGCAGCAGAGTGGATTGCAGGTGGTGTGCCAATCACTATGATGATGAACATCGAGCGTCGTAATGGTGCTAACAAGCCAGTTATCCGCAAGGCTCTCGTTGAGCTGGATGGTGCTCCATTCAAGTTCTTCGCTTCTAAGCGCGATGAGTGGGCTAAGGAAACAGCTTACGTTTATCCAGGTCCTATCCAGTACTGGGGTCCTTCTGAGGTTTGCGACCAGACCACAAAGACTCTCCAGTTGGAGCAGGCTAAGTAAAAAATAGAATAAATATTTTTTTATATGTCAACAAGACGAACGGCTTCTTCACAGAAAAAGAGTGCCATGGCGAGAAAGAAAACTCCTCGGCGTGGCGGCTCCCGTGGTAGAAGGCGTTCGTCTTCTTTTTTGCAACGCTATCCCCGTTGGGCGTGGTGGATAGGCGGAACGGCGGTTATCGTGCTCTATGTCTTTCTGTTCTATCATTTCTTTGTGGGTCCAACTGGTTTCCGCTGGCGTGCGCTTTATGGCGATGCTGAATATCCCGAAGGTTACGAGATTCATGGAATCGACATTTCGCATTATCAGGGCAAGATAGACTGGGAACAGCTCAAGAATGCGATGATCAAGGGTTGTCCTGTGCGCTTCGTCATCATCAAGAGTACGGAAGGTTCTTCACGGCTCGATGAGAATTTCCGCGAGAACTTTAATCAGGCTCGCGATTTCGGTTTCATCCGGGGTGTTTATCATTTCTGGAGCAATAAGTCGACAGCCCGAGAACAGGCTTATTATTTCCTAGACCAGGTTCATCTTACGGATGGCGATTTGCCTCCGGTACTGGATATTGAACATAAGCCGGCAGATAAGAGTGTGGAGGATTTCCAGCGTGATGTGCTTACCTGGCTGCATATTGTAGAGGATAAGTATCATGTTAAACCTATCATCTACACCTATTATAAATTCAAGGAGCAATATCTGAGTGCGCCTGTCTTCGAAGATTATCCTTACTGGATAGCCCACTATTATGTTGACAAGGTTCAGTATAAGGGCAAATGGAAGTTCTGGCAGCATACGGATGTGGGCAAGTTGCCGGGCATTAAAGGCTACGTAGATTTCAATATTTACAACGGCAGTTATTATGAGCTCAAGCAGCTCTGCATAGGAAGCAATAATAATGAGAAGAAATTCATGGAATAAAGGTTGGACTTTTGGCAATATGCGAAAATCCAACCTTTATTCGTATGTTTTAATCTGATATTTCTGATTTCAGATTTTTCGTTCTGAATGTTTAGAATCAGAAAAGAATCTTTATGAACCTAAAACAAGGCAGGCCCAATTGTTGTCAATCTGTCTGTTTATTTCATGCATTCCCAGTTCTTCTGCTTTCTCCTGGAGTACAGGAATATCTTCTTCGTAGAAGCCGCTCAGAACCAGGGTTCCGCCGATATTCATCACGCTACGGAAAGTGCGCATGTCGTCGAGCAGTATGTTGCGGTTGATGTTGGCTAGAACCAGGTCGAAAACGCCGCTGATGTGGTTGATTACCTGACTGTTGCCAAAGAGTACTTCCATGTTAGTTACGCCGTTGAGCATGGCATTATGCTTGGCATTTTCTACGCTCCACTCGTCAATATCGTAGCCTACCACGTCTTTCGCTCCGAGTTTTGAGCAGGTGAGGGCAAGGATTCCCGTACCCGTTCCGCAATCCAGGATGCGCTTGGTTCTGATAGGCATGTGGAGCAGCTGCGAAATGATCATGCGTGTGGTTTCGTGGTTTCCTGTTCCGAACGCCAGTTTCGCCTCAATACCTATTTCTATCATGTCGGGTCTGTTGCTCGTATCGGGATAGAGTTCGGGATGTTTCGCATCGTAAATCACCACCTGGTTGTCCACATAAATTGGTTCGAATCCCTGTTCTTCCCATTCCTGGTTCCAATCCTTGTCTTCTGCATCTTTCACCTCGTAGGTAATTTTCGCATCCCCGATAGGGAAATCAGCAATATAGGCATCCAGCATCTCCTTGTCGAAGAGTTCTTTCTGCACATACGCTTCCAGTCCGGTTTCTGTTTCTTCAAAAGATTCAAATCCGGCTTCGGCTGCACCATCGGCAAGCAGATCCTGAGAGGCCTGCATCAAGTCGGCAGTCGTTTCAATAGTGAATGTTGCTACTAAATATTTCATATTTAATTTGTATTAATTTCTTGTCTAAAAACGCCTTCGAATGTTCAAAAAAGCTAGATTTGTTTTAAATCTTCTGCAAAATTATAAAAAAATAGGGGAAAACCTACAATTATTTAGGGAAATTCTGTATTTTTGCATAAAGATAAGCAATATTTTTGCATCCAGATTATTATATAATCAGGAAATGGCTCTTTCTGGAGTATTTTTCCTGATGGTTTATGATGGATCTGGAAAGAGAAAAATGGAAAAAATAAATAGGAGAACAGAATATGAAAAGAAAGTATCTTCTTGCAGTCCTTATCGCAGCTGCGATGCCACTCACTTCGATGGCACAGGACGATGACCTCTACTTCAATCCGAAGAAGGAGGCCAAGGAAAAGGCTGAAAGACGGGCTCTGCTCCAGCGCCAGTATGCTGAACAGCGGGCACGTAGAGATAGTGTTTATCGGCTGTTTTGGAGCGGAAGCGACCGTTCGGTAGATGAATACAATCGAGGCGGCAGAATCTTCAGCCATTATGAGAATGTAGGGAAAGATTCCCTGGGCAACGACATTATCCAGTTCCATGTGGGCAAGGGTGTGGCGCCAGACAGCATTTATGATGATGCTTACTTCGCCCAGAAGTATGCTGACAGGGATGAGGATTTCGTACGCACACGCGAGATGAGCCGATGGGACGGATTCTATGATCCATGGTTCTACGATTATTATGGTTACGGTCCTTACTACTGGCGCAGCCGCATGTGGGGCTGGCACAATCCTTGGCGCTACGGCTATTATGCCGGCTGGTATGATCCTTGGTTCGACCCTTGGTACGATCCATGGTATTATGGTTACTGCGGCTGGTATGGTGGCTGGTACGACCCTTGGTATTATGGCTGGGGCGGCTACTACAACCCTTGGTATTGGGGCGGTCCGATATACGGACATGTAAGTTATGGCGGCTTCGCAGGCAACATTCGCTACAACAACCCAGGTCGTATTGATGGTTCTAATCACCAGTATACAGGTGTTGGCGGTAATAATCGTAATACTTATTCACGTCGTAGTGGTTCTAACCGTAGTTTTGGCCAGCGTCAGAATACCGGCAACTTTAACAATAACTCTTCTTGGGGTAGTCGTAGTAATTCTGGCTTTAGTAACAATAGCGGTAATTTCGGAGGTGGTAGCTTCGGAGGTGGCGGCCGTTCCGGTGGCGGTAGCTTCGGAGGCGGTGGTGGTCGCTCTGGTGGCGGCAGCTTCGGAGGAAGAAGATAAATTGATAACAATAATTAGTATTTGAGAAGATTATGAATAATTTAAAACATATATTCTTTGCCAGTATGCTCATGGCCAGCATGACGGCTGCTGCGCAAGAAACTTATCAGGACGCTAAGTTGGCTGCACCCCAGCTTACTGGTACTGCCCGCTATGTGGGTATGGGTGGTGCTATGGAAGCCTTGGGCGCCGATATTTCCACTATCAGCAGTAACCCTGCTGGTATTGGTCTTTTCCGTAAAAGCCAGGTGACTCTTACTGCAGGAGTTATCGCCCAAACAGATGCAGAGAATTATACGGAGTTCGATGGTTCTCGAATTATCTTTAATGGTAAAAAAAGTCATCCTACCTTCGACCAGGTTGGCATTGTATGGAGTCCGAAAAACAAAGGTGCCAATTGGTTGAATCTGGCTTTCAATTATCATAAGAGTGCCGACTTTGGACAGATTCTGAATGCTGCCGGAGCTTTAAAGAATGTTTCTCTTAACAAAATAACTGCTGCAAAGAATTACAAAGAGTATGCTGGTTGGACCAGCCAGGATGCTAACCTTGGTGGATACAAGGATAATTCCGGAAATTATCAGCCTGGTTTGTTTACAGTTCCTACTGATGGTGGTTTGGCTTATGCTGAGGCTAATAAGTATTTGTTTGGTCAGTATCAGCATGGTTATATTGGTACCTATGATTTCAATATTAGCGGCTCGATTAATAATCAGGTATGGTTGGGTTTGACTGTCGGACTTCATGATGTTCATTACAACAGCAATTCTCTTTATTCCGAAGACTTCGTTGATGGCAATATAATGGATTCATTTGAACAGCTGAAGATTACGGGTACAGGATTTGATGTGAAGGCAGGTGTTATCTTCCGTCCGGTTAAGGATTCGCCTTTCCGTATAGGTGCTTATTTTAATAGTCCTATCTTCTATGATCTCACAGTTAGTGGCGATAATGATATTACTATTTCGGGAAATTATGATCCTGCTATCTATGAGGAAAAAGATGGAAGTCAGCAGCCTTGTTATGTCAAGGGTGATAGAGGACAGAGTATAGATTATGATTTCCGGCTTAATACACCATGGAAAGTGGGCGCCAGCTTGGGTCATACTATAGGAAATTATCTGGCACTTGGTGCAACTTATGAATATGCCTGGTACGATCATATGGACAACCGTGTGAAGGATGGTGGTTATTATGATTCCTATTGGGGAGACTATTATGAGAGCAGTAGTAGTGATGAGGCTATGAATCACGATACTCAATTGAACCTGCAAGGTGTAAGTACCTTGAAGTTGGGTGCAGAGATTAAGCCTGTTGACATGTTGTCAATCCGATTAGGTTATAATTATGTATCGCCAATGTACAAGGATAATGCTTTGCGCGATCAGACATTTGACAGTAATGGTGTTTACATCGCTTCTTCTGCTGATTATACCAACTGGAAGGCAACAAACCGTTTTACTTTAGGTATTGGTTTCAATTACCAGAATTTGGCTATTGATGTGGCTTATCAGTATTCTACCCAGAAGGGAGATTTCTATCCATTCGAAAGTTTTGAGGATATGGGCTGTTCTGTTAATGCAACCAAGGTTGACAACAAGCGCCATCAGTTGCTGATGACAGTTGGCTACAAGTTCTAAAATGTGAAGGTAGGGGAGTTATTGATTAAATAATGTGAAATCCCGATAAAAAAGCCCACTCATAGAAAAAAAGTTGGGGAAAAGTTTGGCGGTTTCATATAAAAGCCCTATCTTTGCAATCAAGAAATCGGGATGATTTCGTGTCATAGATTAGGTTTTTAGATTAAAGGTGTTATTCACCTTATTTTCTAGGATTAAAAAATATTAGTTTTTTTAGTGGTTAATTTAGTTTTAGTAAGTATGTTTAGGGTCTGTTGTGAAACAGGCCCTATTTTTTGTGCCTTTATTTTTTTGTGCCTATACAAAAAAAATCCCCCAACAGAATGGCTTGGAAACCATACCTGTCGGGGGAAAATATTAATCCTAAATAAATCTACCTTGAATAAACTAATCTATTGAAATTTATCCTTCATAAATCTACTTAAATGAACCAATACCGGCCTTATTTGAACTATTAAATCAAAAACATTATTTGTTTCTGTAATTATCCAGACCCTTGTTCAGGAAGTCGAGATAAGCACTAACATCTTCTTTGAAACTGAAGGCTGCTGCAAGAGGATTGCCATCGTTGTCAATAGCCACATAGAATGGCTGGGCATTAGCTCCAAACTTGCTTGCCTGCAGATAACTCCACTTGTCGCCAACGGTTCGCAGGGTGCGCTTCTCGCCATTAAACGTTACCTCCATAGGCTCAGGAAGAGGAGTCTTGTCATCTACATAAAGTGAGATGAGAACATAATCCTTTGCCAGCTTATCGGCAACCGATGGATCTGTCCAGACAGAAGCCTCCATCTTGCGGCAGTTTACACAACCATAACCCGTGAAATCAAGCAATACCGGTTTGCCGGAAGCCTTGGCAGCAGCCATTCCCAACTCATAATCCTTGTAAGCAGGCTCTACGGTCTTGGTGTTGAGGTTGAAGTCCTGTGTATTAATAGGTGGAGCAAATGCGCTCACAGCCTTGCAAGGAGCACCCCAGAGACCTGGAATCATGTAAACCGAGAATGCCAAAGAACAGAGACCCAACATGATGCAGGCTACAGGCATAGGCTTGTTGATGTCGCCCCCGATTGCATCAACCTGGAACTTCAGCTTGCCGATGAGATAGAGACCCAACAGAGCGAAGATGACAATCCAGAGAGAGAGGAATACCTCACGGTCCATGATGTGCCAGCCGTAAGCCAGATCGGCTACAGAGAGGAACTTCAGAGAGAAGGCAAGCTCGACGAAGCCGAGCACAATCTTGATGGTCTCCATCCAAGAACCCGACTTAGGAGCCGACTTCAACCATGATGGGAAGAGGGCGAAGAGGGTGAATGGGAGCGCCAGAGCAAGCGCAAAACCGAACATTCCCACGGTAGGAGCGAGCCAGTCGCCGGATGTTACGGTCTGAACCAGCAGCAAACCGATGATAGGAGCTGTACATGAGAAGCTGACCAATACCAGGGTGAAAGCCATCAGGAAGATAGAAATCATACCCGTGGTGCTGGAAGCCTTGTTGTCTACAGCATTTCCCCAACTGTCAGGCAATTTGATTTCGAACCAACCGAAGAACGAGAAGGCGAAAACGGCAAGCAGGAGGAAGAGGATGATGTTGAAAACGGCACTTGTGCTGAGCGCATTCAGGGTGCTAGGACCTGCGATGGCTGTTACGGCAAGACCCAAAACCAGATAGATGACTACGATGCTCAAACCATAAGTAATCGCATCGCGGATACCTTTCTTCTTATCGTTCTTAGCACGCTTCAGGAAGAAGCTTACGGTCATCGGGATGATTGGCCAGATGCAAGGCATGACGAGCGCAAGCAGACCGCCCACGAAACCGATGAAGAAGATATAGAAGAGCGAATGGTTGGCGATGTCGTTAGCTCCGCCAAATGTCTGAAGTTCTTTAACAACCGGTTTCCATAAGTCCTTGATGTTCAGATTTTCCATAGCAGATGCCAAAGCTGCGGAATCTACGGGCTGAGTAGCGCTGTCGGTCTGAGCCAGGGCTGCAACCTTTGCCAGCGAATCGGCCTTCATCTTGGCAGCAAGAGCAGGATCAATCGCCTTTGCATTCAGAGCATCTTTTGCTCCAGCTGCAGGAGCATCAACGGCTGGCGATTTGCCACTCTGCTTAAAACCAGCCTCGCTTGGTGGCATACAGTTCTGGTCGTTGCAGGCGCCATACTCCAGATAGGCATCAATATGATAATTTGGTTGGGTAAACTTCACCTTCTGTACAAAGGTAACACTACCTTCAAAATAACGGAGTTTCATCTCGAAGAGAGGGTCGAACTTTGCAATCTCTCTGCCGCGTGGCTGAAGTTTTCCTACGAGCTCAACACCTTCAAGCTTGTTTACGTTGAACGAAGCGGAAATAGGTCCATCGCCACCCAAACCGGTAGAGTAGACGTGCCATCCCGGTTGGATTTTTCCGCTAAACACGATTTCGGCCACAGCACTTCCGTCTGTTTTCAGCGAGCTGGTGAACTTCACAGGGTTCATCATCTGCGCCTGAGCCAGCATTACTACAAGGAGTAATTGAAAGATTAAAAATACTTTTTTCATTTCTATTTTTTAATTTTATGTTGCAAAGTTACTAAAAACTACTCATATTACGTATTCAAAGGGCTTTAAGGGTACTCGGTTTTAATTTTTTTAAGAAAAAATGCTAATTTTCTCAGTTTTACTTGGCTGTTTCGTACTTTTAATGTAATTTTGCGGGCAGAATGAAAGCAATCGTAAAATTGGAAACAGAATAAAATGGCAAAGAAGAAACTATACTTATTCAGCCTCCTGGTGGCCACGATGAGTGTGCTGCTCTCTACGGTGGTGATGCATCATCATCACATGGGGCGTATATGTATGGTTGTAGAACGTTGCCAGCAGGATGGTAAGCTCAACGATGAGCATACTGAGCATCATGAGAATGAAAACGATGGTTGCCGCGTGCATCAGATGCACCATTTTGTAACCAACGGCAAGATTGTGAAGAACATCCAGAAGCAGCTTTTCGATGGTAACCATCTTCTTTCCGTACTTTCTTCTGAGTATTTGTTTATCCCTACCTCGTCGATTATTAGCGTGCGTTGGCAGCAGTTTGCAGCCAGCCTTCCTTGTGTTGATGAAACGGCCATCAATAGGCGAGGACCTCCTTCTTTTTGTTGATTTTCTGTAGTTAGAGCAACCAGGATGCAGCTTTTGCAACCGGGTTGCAGGGAAAAGTGCGTACTTTTGCACCCGAAATTATTAATCAATAAAAAGAAGAAAAAATGAAAAGAATATTGGTGGTTGCCGTTGCGGCAATCTTAGCCTGGGGTGGTTTCACCTTTTTCTCAAACCACGCCGGAGCAGAGGCTCATGCTGCCGAACACGGACATGAGCATGAACATGAAGAGGTGGATTTTGACAATATTCCGCTCTCTCAGAAACAGGTAGATGCTGTAGATCTGAAGATGGGCGAGGCGGTTGACCGCGTGATGGATGCTACGATTGCAGCCAACGGTCAGCTCGTTTTGCGCGCCCAGAACAAGGGCGATGTGGCTTCGCTCATGGGTGGCGTGGTGAAGGCTATCTACGTGAAGGAAGGACAGAATGTGAAGCGCGGACAGGTGGTGGCGCTGGTCGAAAATACAGATGTGGTCAGTCTGCAACGCGAATATTTTTCTGCCAGCAAGGAGTGCGAACTGGCACTTGCCGACCTGGAGCGACAGAAACTGCTGAACAAGGCCGGAGCTGGCGTCAAGAAGAATGCGCAGCAGGCAGCTAAGGAGTATCATGTGGCCCACGCCAACCTCATCGGCATCGGCAAGCAGCTTGCCCAGATGGGCATTTCTACCGCCGCCGTAGCCAGGGGCAAGTTTACCACAGCCTTCCCTTTGCGTGCTCCGATTGCGGGTACGGTTTCGCAGATTACAGCCAGCTTGGGCAGCTTTGCCGACATGCAGACTCCGCTCTTGAAGATTCAGAACAACCAGGCGATAGAGTGCGATTTGAACATTTTCGAGAAAGATTTGCAGAAGGTAAAGCCGGGCGATAAGGTTTATCTCTCGCTTACCAATCAGCCGGGCATCAAGCTCGTCGGCCATGTCTATGGTTTAAACCAATACTTTAACGATAATTCGAAATCAGTTGCTGTTCATGTAAAAATAGATGCGCAGTCTCTTAAAACCAGCGGCGTTCACGGCTCAGCCCGACTCTTCGACGGAATGTACGTAAGCGGCAAGATAGCTACGGGCAGCCAGTCGTGCATCGCCCTTCCTTCCAAGGCCATCGTCAGTACCGACGGCAAGCAGTTTGTCTTCGCTCTGAACGGCAAGCCAGAGAAGGGCGAGTACAGTTTCTCCCGCCACGAGGTTATTACGGGCGTTTCGGATGGAGCTTATACCGAGGTAAAACTCTGCAAACATCTGAAGCAGGAGGGCAAGAAGATTGTGACAGAAAATGCATATTATCTGGCTTCGCTCACGGGCGAACATGCGGATGAGCATTAATATAAGGTGAGCTTTTCATCAATAAAGAGCTTTTTAAAGAAAAACAGATTATGTTTCAGAAACTGATTACTTACTCCATCCGCCACAAGCTGGTGGTGGGAGTTTTCACGATAGCCCTCGTCATCTGGGGCATCGTTTCGCTCATCCATCTTCCTTTCGATTCTACGCCGGATATTACCGACAATCAGGTGCAGGTTATCACCCAGGCGCCTTCGCTCGGAGCGCAGGAGGTGGAGCAATACGTAACTACTCCGGTAGAAATGGCGCTCGCCAACATCCCCGAACTCAAGGAGCGCAGAAGCATCTCGCGAAGCGGACTCTCGGTCATCACCCTCGTTTTTGATGATGATGCAGATATCTACTGGGTACGTTCGCAGGTGAGCCAGATGCTGACCCAGGTGGAGAAAGATTTGCCCAAAAATGTGGAAACCGAGATGGGACCGATTGCTACCGGACTGGGCGAGATTTACCATTATACCGTGCGCTCCGAGAAGGGCTACGAGCACAAATATTCGCTCACCCAGCTGCGAACCATCCAGGACTGGATTGTGCGAAAACAGCTCTCGGGAACCCCGGGCGTGGCTGAAGTGAGCGGCTGGGGAGGCTATGTGAAGCAATATGAGGTGGCCATCAATACGGATAAGCTCAACGCCAGCAATCTGACTGTGAGCGAGGTGTTTGATGCGCTCGAAAAGAATAACGCCAACACGGGCGGAAGTTACATAGAGGAAAATTCCAACCAGTATTTCATCCGCGGCATAGGCGTGGTGAAGAGTCTGGAAGATGTGGCAAATATCGCCGTGAAGACCGTTAACGGCACTCCTATTAAGATAGGTGATGTGGCGAAGGTTCAGCTGGGTCATGCCACCCGTTTCGGAGCCGTTACCCGAAATGGCGAGGGCGAAGTGGTTGCCGGAATAGCCATCATGCTGAAGGGCGAAAACTTTCAGGAGGTTATCAGGAATGTGAAGCTGCGCATAGAGCAGATTCAGAAATCTCTGCCCGAGGGCGTGGTTATCGAGCCGTTTATCGACCGAACCCACCTGGTTGACCGAGTAGAGGGAACCATCGCCCGAAACCTGACTGAAGGCGGACTCATCGTCATCTTCGTGCTGATTATTTTCCTGGGCAACTGGCGTGCCGGACTGGTTGTGGCGAGTGTCATTCCGCTCAGCATGCTCTTTGCTTTCGGTATGATGAAGACCTTCGGAATCGACGGCAATCTGATGTCGCTCGGAGCCATCGATTTCGGTATGATAGTCGATTCTGCCGTCATTATCGTAGAGGCTGTTGTGGCCCATCTGGGCGTGAAGAGTATAGAGCGGAAGGCGAGAAATTCTGCCGATACTCCCATCCGTTTTTCTCAGGCAGAGATGGATGAGGAGGTTCATGATTCCGCTTCGCGCATCCGCAAGAGTGCGGCATTTGGCGAAATCATCATCATGATAGTTTACATTCCGCTGATGACGCTTGTGGGCATCGAGGGCAAGATGTTCCGTCCGATGGCGCTTACCGTTTTCTTCGCCATCCTGGGTGCCTTCATCCTCTCGCTCACCTATGTTCCGATGGCGAGTGCGCTCTTCCTGAGCAAGAAGGGACATGTGCGTAAAACCTTTAGCGACAGAATGATAGAGAAACTTCAGGGCTGGTATCGACCGGTTCTGGAATGGGTCTTGGCGCGATATAAGGATGTGATTACCGGCGCCGTTTCGCTCTTCTGCATGAGCGCAGTAGCCTTCCATTTCCTGGGTGGCGAATTCATTCCGAGTCTGGAAGAGGGCGATTTTGCGGTAGAAATGAGCATGTCGCAGGGCACTTCGCTCTCGCAGATGGTAGAGAGTTGCTCCAAGGCTGAGAAACTTCTGAAGGCTGAATATCCTGAAATCAAGCAGGTGGTGAGCCGCATAGGTAGCGCCGAGATTCCTACCGATCCGATGCCGGTAGAAAGGGCCGACATCATGGTGGCGCTCAAGCCGAAAGCTGAATGGACTTCGGCAGAAACTACCGCCGAACTGATGGAGAAGATGGAAGAAACCCTGAAGACGATTCCGGGCTTGGAAGCTGAGATTTCGCAGCCTATCCAGATGCGTAACAACGAGTTGCTTACGGGCATCAAGCAGGATGTAGCGGTTAAGATTTTTGGCGACAATCTCGATGTGCTTACCCAGCAGGCTGATAAGGTTTCAAGAATGATAAAGAATGTGCCGGGCGTGAGTGGAATCTTCGTGGAAGAGGTTTCCGGATTGCCTCAGATTCAGGTAAAATATAACCATGAACGCATGGCGGCTTATGGGGTAACTGTTGACGAAATCAACCGCATTCTAGAAACCACCTTTGCGGGCGCTACGGCTGGAGCTGTGTACGAAGGCGATAAAAAGTTTGACATCGTTCTGCGTCTTGACCCTAAGGAGCGCAACTTCCAGTCACTTCAGTCGCTCCGTATTCCGCTGGCTGGTGGCGAGAGTATTCCGCTTTCTCAGTTGGCTGATGTGGTTTACGAACCGGCTCCTGCTCAGGTTTCTCATGAGAATGGTGCCCGCCGCATCTACGTAGGTTTCAACGTGAAGGGTAGGGACGTGCAGAGTACCGTGAAGGATATTCAGTCCATCCTTGATGAGAAGTTGAAGCTGCCTGAGGGCTACTATTATAATTATGGTGGCGAGTTTCAGAATCTTCAGAGTGCCACCCAGCGCCTGATAATCGTGGTTCCGGTAGCGCTCATCATCATTCTGCTGCTGCTCTACGCTACGGTTAAGAATCTGCGCGAATCCCTCTTCGTGTTCTCCGCCATTCCGCTTGCTGCGATAGGTGGCGTCTGGGCGCTCTGGTTGCGCGGAATGCCTTTCAGCATTTCGGCGGGCGTAGGTTTCATCGCCCTCTTTGGCGTGGCGGTTCTCAACGGCATCGTGCTGATAGGTCAGATGAACCAGATACAGAAGCAGGCGGCAGCGGTTCCTGAGGAGAATGACGCAAGTTTGGCAGCTGTTATTCAGAACAGAATTATTGACAGTTGTATGATTCGTCTCCGTCCGGTTCTGATGACGGCCCTGGTAGCTTCTATGGGTTTCCTCCCGATGGCATTATCCCATGGCGACGGAGCAGAAGTCCAGCGTCCTTTAGCTACGGTTGTAATAGGCGGTCTCATTACCAGCACGCTCCTTACGCTTCTGGTTCTGCCAGCCATCTATAAGATGTTTACGAAAAAGTAAGATTTCAAGATATGAAAATAATGAACAGAATAAAGATAACAAAGAATAGGGTGGTGGCTTGCTTTGCCGCCATCCTGCTCCTGCTGCCAGCCACAGTCGGAGCCCAGCATTTTGATGCTCATATTGCGGGCAGGAAAGTTACCCTGCAGGAATGTTTCGATTTGGCTGCCAGGCAGAACCTTCAGATGCAGGCAGGAAAGAAGTCGGTAGAGCGTGCGCAGGTGATGCAAGGCACGGCTTGGGAACTGGATAAAACCGAGGTCGCTTTCTCTCAAAACCCTGCTACGGGTGGCGAATCGGACAACGGCTTTACCTTTACCCAGAGTCTCGATTTTCCTACCGTCTACGCCTCACGCCGCAACCAGCTGAAGGCTGAAACCCAGGCAGAAAAGAGTCGCCTGAACGTGGTTAGCCAGCAACTGAAGGCTGAAATCGCCAACACCTATTATCAGATGCTTTATCAGACTCACAGACTCCAGATATTGGAGCGAATCGACTCAGTATTAGAGCGTTACAGCCAGATTGCAGAAATGCGTTACAAGGCAGGAGAGAGCCGCCAGCTGGAATATCTCTCAGCCGACCGCAAATGCAACGAAAACCGTCTGGAAATGGCTGATGTAAAGAGCGAAATCGAGCGCCTGCAAATCGACCTCATGACGCAGCTCAACACGCAGGAGCCCATAAAACCGGCAGAAGAGAATCTCTCGGCCATCGCAGCCCAGAATCTCAATTCCTATAATTATCAGCAGTCTGCCGACGGCATTTACCAGCAGGACAAGCTCATCGCTCTGGATAAGGAAATCAAGGCTGCCAAATCTGGTTTTACTCCAAGTTTATCCTTATCTTTGCGCACCCAATGTGTCATTTCCAGTTGGAATCCATACAACATAGACCGTTCGAGATTTGCCGAGGGCAATTTCTTCGGTTTCGAGATTGGCGTAGGCATCCCTTTATTTTACGGTTCTACGAAGGCAAAAGTAAAGGCAGCCCAGAAAGACCGCGAATTGGCTGAAATCGAAATGCGCCAGGAGCAGACAGAAAAAGAGCGCGATTTCCGTCTTTGTACGAAGCGTCTCCAGGCAGCATCCAACCGTCTGAAATATTACGAGCAGAACAATCAGGCTCATTCTGCGCAAATTTCGAAGTTGAGTGCGATAGAATATGAAAATGGCGAAATTTCGTATGTAGAATATGTGAATGTCATCGAGGAAACCATCGATGTTCTGATGAAGCATGCCGATGCGATTAATGAATACAATCAGGCAGTCATCGCCATCCAGCGTCTTACGGGCATGATGTAGGAGTTACTCAAAAAAGATATACTCAGAAAGGGGTGAACCGGTTCCATTTTCAGGTTCCAAATTTCACCTCTTTCTTTTTCTCATAACGCCTATTTACCATAATACCGGTTAGAATTAAAAAGAGGAAAGTAAAAAAGGAGGTAATTTTCGATAAACCACCAAGAAAAAGCCCCAAAATCTTTGCTTATTCCAAATAATAATCTTAACTTTGCGGCATAAAAACAAAAAACTGGTTTCGATTATGGCAAAAATAGAAAGACAAAAGCGAATCTATCGCAAGCGCATCCCTTACGGAATGCAGAATTTCGAGGATGTTATCAAGGATGATTGCTACTTTGTTGACAAGACTCCTTTCATCGAGAATATAGAAGAATCAAACAAGTATTTCTTCTTTATCCGCCCTCGCCGATTCGGCAAGAGTCTTACCCTCTCCATGCTCGAAAACTATTACGACATCAACAAGAAGGATAAATTCGAAAGCCTTTTCGGCAAACTTTATATCGGAGAAAATCCTACCCCCGAACGCAACAGCTATCTCATCCTGCACCTGAATTTTGCCATGATTTCTGCAGGATTGGATAATTATAAAAAGGGACTTGATGCCCATTGCAACAACAAGTTCAATTCCTTCTGCAGCAGATACGCCCACCTTTTATCACCGGACATAAAGGAAGAGATGAACCAGAAGGAAGATGCCGTTGCCCAATTGGGATTTCTATGCGACAAATGTGCTGAAGCTGGCTTGAAGATTTATCTCTTCATCGATGAGTACGATCATTTTACCAATCAGATTCTTGCCCACAAAGAGCATGAAACCCGATACCGCGAGCAGACTCACGGCGAGGGATATCTCCGCCATTTCTTCGATACCATCAAGGGAGCCGCAGGCGATTCATTGGGCAGAGTTTTTGTTACAGGAGTAAGTCCCGTAACCATGGATGATCTGACCAGCGGTTTCAACATCGGCACCAACTATTCCCTGTCTCCGGAGTTCAACGAGATGGTGGGATTCACCGAGGATGAAGTGCGCGAAATGCTGGCCTATTACGCCAGCGTGCTGCCATTCCGCCATAGTGTGGATGAGCTGATAGAAGTGATGAAACCATGGTATGATAACTATTGCTTCTCAGAAGAGGAGTACGGCAAGACAACCATGTACAACTCCGTGATGGTACTCTACTTTGTAGATAATTACATCCGCAACGATTATGATATTCCGAAGAAACTGGTGGAAACCAACATCCGTATCGACTACGATAAGATTCGCATGCTCATCCGCCATGACAAGGAGTTTGCCCACGATGCCAGCATCATACAGGATATTGTAACCAAGGGATTCACCACGGGAACCCTGATGGAGAATTTCCCCGCCGAGCGCATCAACGACCCGGACAATTTTCTGAGTCTGCTCTTCTATTTCGGCATGGTAACGATAGGCGGCACCTACCAGGGCAACACCCGCTTTGTGGTTCCCAACGAGGTGGTACGAGACCAGATGTACACCTATCTGCTGGATACCTATAAGGAGAATGACCTCACATTTGAGCAATACGACAAGACCCAACTGGAGAGCAAGCTTGCCTACGAAGGCGCATTCAAACCCTACTTTGCCTACATAGCCGATTGTCTGAAACGCTTCTCCTCCCAGCGCGACAAGCAGAAGGGCGAGGCCTACGTACATGGTTTCACTCTGGCGATGACGAGCCAATGCAAGTTCTACCGTCCAATCTCGGAACTGGACAACGATGGCGGTTATGCCGACATATTCCTCCTACCCCTCTGCGACATTTATAAGGACATGGAAGATTCCTACATCGTGGAGCTGAAATATTGTAAGCCGGGCACCAGCGATGAGCAGTTGAACCATCTCTTCGAGGAAGCCTCTGCTCAGGTAAGGCGCTACGCCGATAGCGACATCGTGCGCGAATCAGTAAAGAGAACGAAGCTTCATCAGCTCGTTGTTATTTATCGTGGCGCAGAGATGGCGATGTGCGAGGAGGTAGAATAAAGAGAAAGGGCAATGTAAAATCAGGATTTATGGCAGAAAAAACAAATAAGGGGATGAACTTTTTGTTCACCCCCACTCTAATAGAATTCGAGAAGACTATCAGCCTTCCCATGCTGTCCAGAAAATTTCAGACGCATCCAGTTCCTGTTCTGTCATTTTTGCCAGATTATCCAAATCAAGGTCTGGATTATCAGCCAGCAAGCACTTATCCGAACAATAAGGAGAATCTACACACGTCCATCCCTCATTCATCAACTTCCCGCAATGCGTGCAAACCCGAAGATTACCAATGTCATTTGCTAGAATTACGTCTTCCAATAAATCCCGCTTGCGAAGCTCCCCAACAAGAAGCAACGCCATGGTTACGGGATGATTCATTGTTCAATCTTCCATTTGCCTTCCCCGTACCATTTAACCACTTGACTTGCGGTATAAGGCTCAAAATCCCAGTCGCGGGAGTGCATGAACATGTTTGTCTCGGGGTCCCAATACCAATAATGGGTGGAACCTAGACCATAGCCCAAACTGAGTCTGCATTCTTTCTCCTTATTAGGATGTTCCTTCAGATAGTTAAGCAGCTCAATAGTTGAAATCCATTGTTTTTCCATAATTTTCGTTGTTAAATTCTACAATATAATTATCAAACACGTTGCAAAGATAGATGATCCTATCGAAATGAACAAATCAATTAGATCTTCTTAGATCGATACCCATGGGATTTAGATCTTCTTAGATCCAACTAAAAATATAATTACAAAACAACTTATAAATAAGACAATAAATATGGCAGATAAGAATATTTTTAAATTAGAAGGGAAAAGCCAGGAACAGGTAAAGGAAGCCTTTCTGGAATTTCTGAAAATAGACAAAACCAAGCCCGGTGGCTATGCCAGCGTAGGCTCAAACAAGGTTATCTGCAAGGTAGCGAAAGAGGCTTGCGGGGTAAACTCGGTATTGGAAATCAAGAAAGCAGAGGATGCCACAGAAGTGAGCAAACTCCTGACAAGCAGAATAGACGAAGAACTGGACTACGGCAAGAGGCACCAAATGACAAGCCTGAGATGCCACGTAAGAAAATACATCGAATTTCTGAACTTCTGCGAAGGTCTGAAAGGCAAACCTGTTTACGAGTTTGACAAAAGCCATTCATCGGCGCCAGCCAATTCAAGAAGATTGTTTCCCTGCTGAAGGCAAAGAAGAACAGCTAGCCATCGTGGATTACGCCCTGCGGCGCCGGTTCCGCTTCTGCCCTATCAAGCCGGAATTCAACGAAGCCTTCATCAATTTTTTGGAAGAAAAAGGCATCAGTCAGAAGAATGCGGAGCTGGTAGTGAGCAAGGTAAAATCTGCCAACGAGGTAATTTCTACCATCGACCGAGGGCTGGAAATCGGGCACAGTTATTTCTGTCAGGCAGAGGGTTGTGAAGATTTTTCTGTCTGGTGGAACGATATCTGTGAGTATGAATTGTTTCCGTATCTTCGTGAAATCTGCTTTGATGATGAGGATAAATATGAGTTAATCTGCAACAAACTGAAGTTCTGAAATGCAACAGAAAATTCCAATTGAAAATCTGTATTATCTGCTCTGTTATGCCTGGGGTGTAAGCGACCAGCTTGACAAGGTAAAGGTGGATGGCGAGAAATGCCATTCGCTGGAGAACCTATTGTCCATGGTTTTGTTCAACGCCTGCGATAGGCTTTTGCGCCAAGGACTTTTGAGAGCGTATCGCTTTGAGGAGCAGGAAGTGGAGGGCGTTCGCGGCAAGCTGAATCTTGCTGAGACTTTGAAAAGCGGTAAGCAGCTAAAAGGCAAAACCATCTGCCAGATAGATGAGCTTACGCAGGATGTAGTCATCAACCGGGTTATCTTTTCTACCTTGAAGAGACTGATGAGGATAGAGGGAATTGATGAGAATATCAGAGCCAGGTTGCGAAAGACTTTGGCAAAATTTCCTCATATTGAGGAGATTCGGGTTACAGAAGGTTTGCTGGGGCGGCTTCGTCAGCATAGGCTTAGCGGGTTTTATAAGCTGGTTCTTAATATCTGCCGGTTGATTTGGGACTCTACCCTTCCCTGCAAGGATAAGGATGGCAGACTGGAGTTTTTGGATTTCACGGAGGATGATTTCCGGATGAACTGCATCTTTGAGCGATTCCTCATGAATTTCTGCAAGCAGAATTGCCGGGATGAGTATCCTGAGGTGCATCGGGAATATATTGATTTCCAGCTTTCACCTTTCGGGATGATGTTTAAGGAGGCTGGCGAGGCTTTACCGATGATGGAAACCGACGTGACGCTTTTTAATCCGAATACGCAGGAGAAGCTTATTCTTGATGCCAAGTTTTACCGCGAGGCGCTGGTTTCGAAGTTTGGCGGCAGGGAGAAGGTTCGTAGGGACCATCTCTCGCAGATTCTTTCTTACGTGATGAACCAGGAAGACCGGAGCAAGCCGCATACTATGAATGCTTGCGGAGCTTTGGTCTACCCTACCATGGATGAGGATTTCGACTTTTCTTATAGGTATAAGGAGACGGGGCATCGCATCTTTGTGAGGACGGTAAACCTGGGGCAACCTTGGAGGAAAATAGAGGAACGGGTGAAGGAGATTGTGAAGGGAGAAGGCAGGGATGAATGGTGAAGATTGGCGATGAGGGACAAGCGATGAGGGACAAGCGATGGAATCGCTTGGAACGGGGGTGAGATGGGGACTGCTCCCTTCTTTGCTTCTTTGCTTCTTTGCTGGAGGGGCGGGCTTGCAGGAGAAACGGGGGCGGGAGCTTTAATTATTTACTTTTTTACTTATTTTATTATGGATAGAGATGAAGCTATAGCTAGAGGATTGAGGGTGCATGAAACCCAGCACTCCATGAAACGCAGAAGCCCATGGCATGATTACCATGGAAGGGGTACTTATATGCTGACGCTTGTGGTGGAGGGACGCATGCCTCTGCTGGGGAAACTGTGGGGACGGGTGGATGCCCGTCCTGGGGATGGTGATGCGCCGAAAGTGATGCTTTCTGAACTGGGGATTGCCATCGCGAAGGAGGAGATTCCGAAGATTCATAAATATTACCCCCAGGTGGAGGTTTGGAGGGTTTGCATCATGCCTGATCATATTCACCTGATTGTGAGGGTGAAGGAGGACTTGAGAGGGGGACAAGCGATGGAATCGCTTGGAACGGAGGCTCGAGGGGGACAGGCTTCGGCTTTGACCAAAGAAGCTAACTTAGCTCAAACTAAAGGGGCTAACTTGGCTCTGGCTGGAGGGGCTAACCAGGCTCAAATTGCAGAGAATGAGGCGGGCTCGATTGGGATGACGGCGAAAAGAGAGAAAGAGATGGGTACGCTGGGAATGGTGATAAAGGGGTTTAAGATGGGATGCAACAAGGCTTACTGGAGGATTTATGGGATGAATACGGCACCAAGGAAGGGGCTCTTTGAATTGGGGTATAATGACAAGGTTCTGCTACATGAGAGACAACTGGAGGGATGGAAGAAATACTTGGATGATAACCCGAGAAGACTGATGGTGAAGAGGATGAACCCGGGGCTTTTTACCGTGATGCAGAATAAAGAGGTGGCGGGTCGCAGATGCCAGATGGTGGGCAACTGTTTCTTGCTCGATATTCCTGATAAGGTGGCGGTCGTTGTACATCGCCGGTATTCTGAGGAGGATTTGAGGCGCTTGCGCGAGGAATGGCTGGCTTGCGGAGAACGTGGTGGCGTGCTGGTGAGTGCTGCTATCTCGACTAAGGAGAAAGAGGTTTTGCGCGAGGCTATGAACCGGGGGTACCGTATTGTACTCTTGAGGGAGAACGGGTTCCCAAGGTTGTATAAGCCTTGCGGGGAGAGCTTTTATGCCTGCTCTGAGGGGCTGCTGCTTCAGATTAGCCCCTGGGATTACCATATGGAGAAGAAGACTATTACCAGGGAACAATGCTTGGAACTGAATGAGATGGCGGAAAGGATTGCGGAATGGAGATAGGGAAAATAGAGGCGCTTGGAGAGGAGGCTGGGTGGAGGGAGAAGGGATAAGGGACAAGCGATGGAATCGCTTGGAACGGAGGCGAGAGGGGGAATCAGGATGCGACTTAGGCTAAACCAGACGTAAAAAATACGAAGAAACTGACAAGAAATAAAATGTTTTTTTATTTTTCACCAAATAAAAACAAAATCTCTCTCTTTTTTATTTCCATTCCTTATTATTTTACAATAATATTTTGTTAATTAAGATGTTTTTATTACTTTTGTATCTGTAAAGCATCGTTTACCCTTGCTAACTATAAAATAATAACAAAAATGAAGCAACAGAAATTTGTTTTTTATAGATATAGCTTCCAGGAAGATCCTGATACTATACCTGAAAAGAGAGTAGCTGAAGAAAAAATCAGCACACATTTTGGTAACCTATTTCATGTCGGAGAGAAGTTAACCATGTATATGAAAAAAGGTAAGGCTGACGTCAGTTTGCGGAATGATACCTTTGCCGTATGCAAAGATATTATCGTGTTTAGACTCAACGATGACAAAGATCTGAAAAGAACCTTGCCTACAGGTACCACAACCAACGCTGTTGATGACTATGCTGAAACTATAGAACAATCATTTCCCCATTGCCTAATCATCTTTATCAATCAGCCAGGATTGCATTATGTAGCCATTGAGAAAAAAGCAGGTGCGTTCTATGGAAAAATAGACAAGATAACCAAGATTTTAAAGCAGAACTTCGATCGTATGATCAAGCATCTTGGCTATATGGTCAACTTTGAAGAAATATATATGCAAGCAAAAGCATGGGATGTTGTAAAAAGAAAATGCAGAGAAAACAACGACTATGTAATCCAGGTTTGCCTGACGGCTAAACGTGATAAAGAAAACACTAATCATTCAGATTATACCCGCAACAGCAATATCAATGGCTTTATAGAAGATGGCATGGAGAATGATGCAAAAGAGGTGTTTGCCGGATACAAATACGATAAAAATGCTAGCGACCAGAGCATAAGAAATACTATAGATAAAGTGTTCTATATCAATCAGTTTATAGAAAACAATGAGTGTGAGATAAAAGTAAAGTTGAGCAAAAGCGGTATCATATGCCTCAACGAAGAAGTAGTGCCTATGTACTTTCTCCCAGAGAGAGCTATAGAGAATTTCCAGATAGGTTCTTCTATAAGTGAAACCGAAGATGTATCCACTCTAGAAGAATGGCTCAAGAATAGTATAAATGACATAAAGAGAACTACAGATGCAACAACGCCTCCTAAAAAACTCTCAAGACCTCGTAAGTAATTCGTTCAGGGATCATATCATCTTAAAAGTGATTGAGAAGAGTTGTAAGCAATATGAGAGCCGCATGAATACCATGCGGTTCTCAACCATCGAATTTTTCGTAGAAGTAGTAAATATGATAGACGATATCAGGGAGCACTCTGTAGATTATGACTTTGAGAATGCTTTCGACAATCTTTTCTGTCGCCTACGTGAATACGACTCTAGCGCAAATAATGCCGATGCAAAAATAGCCACGAGTGTAAGTATAACATGGGTAGCCTATCTGCTTTTCCTATGTTATGACAAAAAAGACGACTACGACCATTGGGCACATCGTCTGACTGGGAATCTTAAATCACATGATATAAATTATCGTCAGATTCTCGAAGATATTAATTCAAAACTTCCAGAACATCAGCACGAAGAAATCAAAATCTACATACTGGGCTATATAGATAACCCCGACAAATGGTTGTCGCAACTGATTGAAGATACCATTAAGTATGAGGGTATGAACAGAAAACTCATCCAAGACTTGAAACCATTTTTCTATACAGGCGAAGACCAACTGGCTCATATCATTGCCTATATAAAAGAGGTAAAAGCCACCAGTTCTGATCCTGCAATAGCCAGAATTACTGCAAAATATATCCAAGGAAAAAAGATTTCTGACAATAATAAATCCATCAAAGGTCCTCTGTGGGAGATACTTCACGAACATGAATTGTATAAGACCAAGAAAGACAATTGGAACAAGGCAATAAACAATGCTATGAAACTATAACCTTTCATCTTCCTTGTTGGAGCCGATTATATTCCAAGTATTTCCGCCAAAATCTCCCGATTTTCCGCACAATTTCCCCGTTTTTCCGCTCATTTTCCTCGATAAGATAGAAAATCTGAGCGGAAAAACGATGTTTTCTCCTATAAAAACTGAAAAACACAAATTCATCAGAGTTCATTCGTAACCATCTACTTCTCCATATTGCCCGCTAAAAAATAAGTATTACCTTTGCTGCCGATTAAAAAATGGTAACAAATGGAAAATAAGAAGAAAGCAAAAGTTGATTACGCAGCCATCATTCGTGAGTTCGAGATGTATGGTCGTGGTCGTTCTCTCAAACAATTTTGTGATGACAGTAGTTATGTTTATCCTAATGTGCTTCGATACTATCGTAAGTGTTTTTGGAATAGCAAGTCTAAGTTGGCAGCTTCTCCTAATGGTGTCAAGTCTCTTGTTCCCTTGGAGATTGAGTCGGCAGCAAGTGTCAACTCAGCTTCTTCAAGTGTGGACTCTTGCAAGCCAGAAGAACCGACCATGCCTGTGGCTGCTCCTTCTATCCCGACATACAGTATCGTCTCGATGCACATATCGTTCAGCAATGGGATGGAGTTGTCACTTTGCGAGACAAATGTAAATGAGATTACAGCTTTGTTGCACAAAATAGTTGGCTGAAATGATATCCTTTACAAGTAGACAGAAGTACTATTTTTATTCTGGTCCTATGGATATGCGTAAGGATATCGATACGCTCTCAGAAGTAGTTCGTAGCCAAATGGGGCTTGATCCTTATATCGAGGAATCGGTTTTTATATTTATGTCGAAGAATCTTCGTACAATGAAGATTCTCTATCGTGGTCGCCGCCGCTTTGAATTGACAAAAATCCGCTTGGATGATGAAAAATTCTTTTTGCCTGTATTCGACGAACAGTGTTCCTGCTACAAAATTTGCTGGAGCGACTTCGTTACGCTTACAGAGGGTGTTCAAGTCACTAAAATGCAGATAAAAGAAGATGTTGCTTGATGGCTTAACTATCTGATTATTAGTGTTTTAGTTATAAAAAATATTCAAAAAAACTTGCATATGTCAGAAAAAAGTAGTACCTTTGTAGGCATGAATGACGAAATGAAGTTACGTTTGGCTTATGCTGAGATAGCTCGTCTCAAGGATGAGATGGCAACAGCGAATCGTGGGCAGGTAGATTTGATAGCTCACGATCAAGCCTTGCGTGCCGATTTCGAACGTCAGCGTGAGGAGGATCGCCAGTTCTTCAAGGCTCAGCAGGACAATATGAAGGAGTTCTATATGCAGCAGATGAAGGAACAGGCTGAGCGCCATAAGGAGGAACTTAAGCATCTGCGAGAGGAGAACCTGGAAAATGTAAAGCGTATTATGAAGGATAGCGCCAACCACCAGAAGGCATCGGATAATTTGATAGCTTCCTTGAATGAGAAGATTACAAAGCTCACTTCGATGCTTGAAAAGTCTTCGCTCTCTGCATCGGAGGCACAATGGCTGGCCCGTTATCGCCAGCGCCAACGGTTCAAGCGTAATGCGGAGCAAAAGGATTTGCTGAAGTCTGGCAAAGAGGTTACGAGAGAAGAAGAAAAGTCTGATTGGCCTGAAGATTCCAATGATGACGTTCCATCTACTCCGTCTTCTGCATCAGGTGACCAGACTCCTGCAAAAAAGAAGAAAAAAGCATTGGACAAGCGTTCTACTCGCACAGATTATCAGAAGAACAAGCCATATACGACTGCTCCTATCTATCATATGCTTCATGAGTATTTTACCCTTCCTGAAGGAGGACACTTTGTGAAACGCGATGGGGAAGTGGAGACTTGGTGGTATCGTGAGTTGATTCGTATTCCTGAGCATTACGAAGAGCATTTCTACGAGGTGGCAAGCTATTATGTTCCTGGGCATGGAGGTGGAGTCACTCGTCCTAATACCCGCTTGATTAAAGGTGTTTCCTTTGACTTGGAACTGATAACTTATGTTCTTACCGAGCATTTCGCTTACAATACTCCATTTACGAGAATTGTAGAGAAGCTATCTCATATGGGATTGAATATGAACGAGAAAACCTTGGGAGTCATCGTACATAAGATAATCTCTTATATCCGCAAGGAAATGAAAGATGTCTGGGAGGCGACTATTAAGAAGACTCACAATTGGATGATTGATGAGACCTCAGGTCTTGTTGGTGTGAAGACAGATGAAGGTGTCCGTAAATACTTGAAGCGTTATTTTTGGGGAATCAAGGCTAATGTTCAGAAGCTCGTGTGGTTTATATACGAGCATGGGAGTCGTGGCCTCAAGGCAATCCGTCAGTTCTTGGACAACTTTATCGGCTTCTTTACTACTGACGGTTATGTAGTATATAAGGTGTATGACGATGATGAACTTCATCCTGACCAACATCGTTCAGCATGCCTGACACATATAAGGCGAAAGTTCGTAGAGTCCTTGGAAGAGAATCATTCCTTGTCTATGTGGTTTATCGATGAGATAGGTAGACTATTTGGAATCGAGCATGACTGCAAGAAGGCAGGTTTAACAGCCGACCAGGTTCTTGTGGAAAGGCTTCAAAGGAGCAAGCCTATCATGGACCGAATCAAAGAGAAGTTTGAGCGATTTGCTAGATCGAATTACAAAGGCTTGGGCGCTTTGACAAAGAAGGCTCTTAAATATATCAAGACTGAATGGTCGGCAATGCAAACCATTTTGCAGGATGGCAACCTTGAGTTGTCTAACAACCTGGCAGAACAAATGATGAGACACATCAAGCTGAATCTTAAAAACTGTCTGAACATCGGCAGTGAAGATTCTGCGCTTGACTATGCCTTCATGTTTTCTGTCATAGAAAGCTGTAATATGAACAAGTTATCTCCTGGGTGTTACATCAAGGAGCTAGTTAGTCGTCTTACTGCCAAGCCTGTTTGTACAGCAGAAAAAGTGGCACTTTTGCCTTGCTTTATGCAAAAATAAATGTTAAATCCAATCATTTTTTATTTTTAACATCTCTTGAATCGCCTTTAAATAAAGGCGGTTCAGAGGGTGTATGGAAATATAGATGGTTACAGTTCATTCCCCTTATTTTCCTTGATTCTTTCCTTTTCCATTCCTTTTCATTCCTTTTCATTCCTCAGCCTGGCGAAAGAAGATTTTTTCGGCCATGAGCATTTCCTTTTTTCCTATCTTTGCACCCGTCATCTGATAACAAGATGACTACCCATCAGGCGAGTTGCAAATCACAAAATGGGGAATGATGGTACTAGAAAAGATGACGGGGAAACCTCTTCGAACGTCATCGTACCAGAGAGGCTTATTTAATACTCAAGTAAAAATGAATATAGTATTAAATGGCAATATGGACGAAAGTTCAAGTAAGGCAGAAAAGGGATTCTACCCAAACACAGAGTTGGGCATCGACCTCAAGTTGATAACCCGCAAGCCTGGACGCCTGGGCATTGGCGAGTATCTGGACGGAGCCATCACGCACGACGGAGAAGACCACTTCACATTCGTGCAGAACGACTCCGAGAAGAAGAAGGAGAAGGTGGTGCAGAGAAATCCGCACGTGTATGAAGGAAAGTACATCAACGTGAACCGGAAGAAAGATGGTACACTCTACCCTACCTTCAACCGCCCGCAGTTCTCAGAGCGCTTCACCTTCCAGGACTTCTGCCAGGGTGCCGCCAACGAGCTGCGAATCATTAGCGGCAAGAGTGATGACAGATAAACGGAGTTGAGGCTTTCTAGAGGAAATGGGGACTTCGGGGAGGCTGGTAATAGGATTATCCCTACCCTCATTTCCTCTTCAAAACAGTCACAAATCTCAGTCTCAGTTAGGATAAATGTCACAATCCAACTTTAAACCCGCTTCTTAAGTCTTTATAACTTATTGATTATTAATTAGTTATATATAATATATATAGGAAGCGAGACCATAAAAAAAACAACTGAGACTCTGAGACTGAGACTGCAAGCAAGAAAAAATGAACATGAAATTCGATTTAACTCTCTAAAAAGCAATGGATTATAATATTTTTAGCAACATCGCTCCGGCGATGCCAAAACCCAGCAAGGGTACTGAATTTGTAAAATTTGCCATCTCTCAGGCATCTAAAGACATGCAGGAAGTGCTCATTCCGATGGCTATTCCGGCATTAGCGGCTCATCTCACAGACGTAAGATTCATGTATTCCGACAACAAATATTACGAAATGTGCGGGCAAATGGGCCATCTGATAGGTCCATCGGGTATCGGAAAGGCACAGTTGGGTCATCTTGTAGAGGCCATCATGAGACCTTTCAGAAAGCATGATGAGACTGAGTTCAAGAAACTGGTTGACTGGCAGCGACAGATGAAAACCAAGGGCGCCAACAAAGAAAAACCGGAGCGCCCGAACGTGAGTTTCTGGTTTCCACCTTCTGATGTCACCAATCCTGCCTTCATCCAGAACGCTATGGCATGCGAACAGCTGGGCGGAAGAACCCAGTACATCAATCTGCCTGAGGTGGAGATGGCCGACAGAATGTGTGGTGGGCATAAGCAGGTGAGCCAGATGGTAAGAAATATCTTCGACTGTCAGAGGGCTGGAGCCTTGCGCGCCACGGCTGATGGCGTAACGGGCAACCCTCTGCTCCGTGTGAACCTCACCTTTACCTCTACTCCCGAGGCGGCCCGACTCTTCTACAAGAAAGACCTGACCAATGGTTTCTTCGGGCGCATACCTTTCGCCTACAAAGCCCGTGGTGAGCGAAGCGGAAAGATTCCGCGACAGGGAACGTACAACAAAGATTTCCTTGAAAAGCTCGATGGCTACCTGCTGAGGCTGGACAACTGCAAGGGCAGTTTTGTGGTGAAGCCACTCAACAAGATAGCCGATAAGCTGGCAGAGGAAATGGCACGCCTGGCCGACCTTGCTGATGATGATACGCTCTGGGAACTCTCCCACCGCAGCATCTTCTCGGCATGGAAGAAGGGAGCCGTACTGTGGATTCTGAACGACCAGAGCTGGTCGAAATCAATCGGCGACTTCGTTGAATGGTTCTGCTACTACGATTTGTGGTCGAAGGTTAAGGTGTTCGGCGACATGTTTAAAGCGGGCGATGGGCAGGAAGAGGCTCAGAGAAGCGGACCGAAAAACATGCTCGACCAGCTGGAAAATTCCTTCAACGAGCTGCAGTTGGAAACCCTGCGCCTGAGTCTGGGCAAGAATCAGGAAGGTACCAAGCATCAGCTCAACGTATGGAAGAACCGCCAGTTTATTACTTATAACAGCCAGACGAAACTCTATACCAAGACTACTGAATATCTGACGGGTATACCGGCTAAGAAAAAGAAAGGGAAACAGATATGATGGAGAAATATGAGATTCAGAAACTGCGCGAACTTCCGATAGAGAAGGTTGCGAAAGAGATGGGGATGAAGGTGGAGCACCATAAGGCGCTCTGCCCCTTCCATGACGACCACCACGCCAGCCTTACGTTCAACAAGACCAAGAACAGCTGTAGATGCTATGTCTGCATGAGGAGTTCCATCGGCACCATCGACCTGGCGATGAGATACCTGGGGAAGGATTTCCCGGCGGCTTGCCGATGGCTCGCCGGGGAACATCAGATTCAGCTGGAGGAGGATTCTTCTTCGGGCTCTTCATCCGATGGTTCTTCTTCGGGTGATAATTCGGGGAAATCTTCCTTCGATGCAAGCAGGTATGCTAGGTTCTTCGAACATCCCTGGCTTAACCAGACGGCTCGGAGATTTCTCTTCGAGGAGAGGAAGATTGACTGGAGAGTGGTGAACTGGTGTAGACTTACTTCCTGGACGGATAAGAAGGGCATCAACTGGTTGCAGATTCCTTACTTCGATACCGATGGGCGGCTTATAGGAATCCAGAACAGGAATCTGGATTACAAGAAGGAGCAGGATGCTCCCCGCTTCAGGTTCCCTTACGGCGCAAGATGCAGCATCTATAACCTGCCGGTTGTGAAGAGACTGAAAACGGGCGATAAGCTGTTTATTACAGAGGGATGTAGCGACTGCTGGGCGATGCTTTCTGCCGGACATAAGGCGATTGCCATCCCTTCTGCCACGCTCCTCAAGCCCGAGGATAAGCAGCTGCTGACGGATATCGGAAGGCATTATCAGGTGGAATTCCACATGTTTCCTGATCAGGATGTGCCGGGCGAAAGCCTCTTTATGCAACTCAGGGAGATGCTCCCCCAGCTGGTTCACCACCAGTTGCCACCGGGCTGCAAGGATTTTAGCGAATACTATCTTTTAGGGGCTGCTGCAACTTCCGGGAGCAAGGAGCCGATAAACAAATGATTAAAAAAATTAAGATTATGGAAGATTTTATAAACCGTTCGTATACGAAGAAGGAACTGGGACTGATGTACTTTCCCGAGAGTATGCCACGCACGGCCGTGAATCATCTCATGAGTTGGATTCGGCGTTGCCAGCCGCTCTGGGATGAATTGCAGGAGATGGGGTATGAAAAGACTTGCAAGTCGTTCACGCCCAAGCAGGTGAAGGCTATTTTCGATAACCTCGGGGAACCGGGATAGTTATTTGTGTTTAGTGTTTAATGTTTACTTGGCGGGTGACGGACCAGCGATAGAATCGCTGGGAACGGGGGCTTTTTCAATGTTGAATGTTAAGTGTTAAATGGTGAGTGTTTTGAAGAAAATGTGCCGCTATCGCATGGTATCGCACGCTATCGCACACCTGATAAATCGGGATTTCGTATCTTTGCATCGTGATTCAGAAAGCGCGCAAAATCACTTGCCCAGTTGGAGAAAAATATTTCCCTAATTGGGAAAATAAAAAAGAAAATGAAACCAAGACTCCAAGCCTCGAAACGAGTCGTTTCGCAAAGTACTTCTTCTAAGAGGAATCTGAGGAAAGAGGAAAAAGCGAAACTTAGCAGGGGGCAGAAAAAAATCATGAACCAGAACATGAAGGCATTCATCCGGTATCTTATCGTGGCGATCTGCTCAGCCATCGTCACCTTCCTATCCAGCTCCTGCACGGCAGGACTCGTAATCGGAAAGAACCAGCGGCAACATCAGGAGAACAACATCTCCACCAAAGTAGATTCTACCTACTATGTGCCAACCATTACCATCCGGTAGTTTAGAGTTAATAGTTTATAACAATTTAAAATTCAAAAGATTATGGCAATTAATTTGAAAGCAAAGGAGACCCTTATCCAAGTAGGCGAAATGAAGGGTCAGTACAGATTCATCCTCGGTACCGAACTTTACAACAAGCTCTCTGAGAGCAAGGTGATCAAGGAGGCTGCTATCAGAAGCGGCGTTAGCGTGGGCGTGATGCAGGTTTGCTGGGATGCAGCAGGCGAGGTTATCAAGGCGTGGTGTACCGAAGGCCATTCCGTAGCCGTTCCGGGATTGGGAACCATGCGATTCGGCGTAAGAGCCAAGAGTGTGCCTACCGTAGGCGAAGTGGCTACCAGTCTGATTACCAACCGCCGTGTTATCTTCACCCCAAGCGTTGACATCAAGCGCGAGCTGCAGGAAACCTCCATCCAGATTACCTGTTACGACCGCAACGGCAAGGTGGTGAAAAACGTTACTTCCGACGATAAGGGCGATGTGGAAGACCCAGACAACACCCCAGGTGGTGGCGGTTCGGATAACACCCCGGGCGGCGGAAATACCGAAGGCGGCGGAACCACCGGCGGTAATGAGGGCGACGGTTTGGAGTAAGAAAAGAGCCCCTGATGCAAGGAAACGAGCATCAGGGGCTTTTATCTTACTCCATTACATAGAGGATGGATGTATAGAGCTGCATCACGAGAATGTAGAAAAGAAAGCAGGGCGACAGGAGGCGGATGCCTTGATTCATCGCATCATAAACCTGACTGATGCCCTTGATGCTCTCGCTCATGATGCCGTAACTCATGCTCATCACCATGACCGAGAAACAGATGTACGGAATGAGACTATGCGTGAACGGACTCGGAAAGAGGGTTCCTACGGCATTCAGCAGAATGGCATGGGGCAAGAGGGTGAGCGCCAGCATGATACCTGCAGAGATGCACAACTCGATGAGCATCAGGCGCAAGGCCGTGCGCTGGCGATACTGGGTATGGTCGAAATGGAGCACCCTACTCTGCCTTACCACCCCGATGGTGATGCTGATGAGCACCAGCCATACGAGCCATACAGAGGTGAGATGGTCTACAAAATGGCCCGTAAACCAGCGGATGCCCTCGGGGCTGGTAAGCGAATGGGTGAACGACTCGGGCATCGCAGCTGTAAGCAGCCACGAAACCAGAATCACCACTACTTCGGCTATTCCCAACAATAATGCCAGATAGGCCAATACTTTCTTATACATTCTTTAAAAAGCGCTTATTGAAACGAGTTATTCTTCATCTGCCTGCAGATGGTCGATATCGAGGATGCGGAGCTCGCAGGCTTTTACCACCAGGCGGGTGGCGTTGATGCCCATGCCGTGATTGCCGTCAGGGAAGAGTTTCTGAACCAGTTCTGCCTGTCGCTTCTCCAGACTCTTTACGCCGAAAGGCATTCCGCGCAGGTTGGTAATCTGCTCCTTGGTATAACCCAGCGCAAGATGGCGCAGGAAACGCTCGTCATACTCATCAATCTCATAATTCACCAGAGCCTCCTGACGCATCAGCTGGCTGTTTACGCTCCGCTTGAAACGGTCTACTATCTTCTGAAGGATAGGCTGGTTGAACACCAGTTTCTTACCTCCCATGCAGCTCGCCACATCGCCACGCGTAAGGAGTTCGCCACTCTTCAGAATGATGCCGTCGCAGCCCGCATCGAGCACATCTACCCAGAGTTTTTCGTTCAGAATTTCTCCTGTAAAGATGAGCACCTTCACGTCAGGATACTTCTCCTTGGTCTGGCGGCAGATTTCTACGCCTACCGTGGTGGAACCGCCCAGTCCGAGGTCGAGCAGAACCAGATCGGGCAACTGCTGCTTGATGAGTTTCCAATAGGCTATTTCGCTCTCGGCAGTACCGATGATTTCAGCCTCTGGAATATCATTCTTGAAGATACCCTCTGTGCCCTTCAGTTCCAGGGGCACGTCTTCTACTATGATGACTTTAAAATTTTCCATTTTCTGATATTTTTATTTTCTTATGATTTTAAACTTTTCCATTTGATGCGTGCCGGCAGCACGGCCTCTATCCTGAGGCAACCCTTATCGCCCTGGCAAGCCTTGATGCCGCAGCCGCGCAGATTGGTAATCTCGCCCAGTTCCCTCACAATCTGCCGGCACAGGAGATAGCGCAAATCGCCCGTCAGAGGGGTAAAGAGCTGGGCATGGAGCGCAGCATCATAGGTCACATTCTGCTGGTCAATCCAATATCTCACGTAGGCAGAACCCGGAATCTCAGCCACTCCGGTATGGTAATCCTTGGAATTGCCGCGCATCAGAGAAACAAGATAGCGGTTCAGGAAATCATCTGCCTTGATGTTGCCTTCTACCTGCTCCATCGCCTGGGCGCTGAGCAGAGAATAGAGCGATTTATAATAAGCTACCAGTTCCTTGAGCGAATCTACATCATCGGGCTGCGAATCGATAAGCTGGCGGATGCGCGACGGATAATACATCGTTTCGTGCTTGAGCGTAGACAGACAGTTGTCGAGCACGGAATTGGAGATATGAAGCTTATCATTCTCATATTCAGCCCTATGCAGCTCATCGGTCATCAGCTCCAGTTTCAGCGATTCCTGCTCAGCCTCGTCGGTCCGCTTAGCCTTGGTCTGTTCAATCATGGCAAACCGGTAGCTCAGCACGTGGCGGTAATAGAGCAGATAATAAGCCAGCGGCAACTGCAGCAGCAACAGGATGAGCAGCACCACGGCCACGGTCTTCGAGTTCTCGCTCTGCTGCATCGTGTGCACGTAATTATCGAGCGTATTATCGGCACTTATCTCGCGGAACAGCTGGGTATAAACCTTGTTGTTGCTCTGGTAGAGCGACCATTGGTGCAACGCCAGGGCAGCCACGGCACACTCGTTTCTCAGGTCCAGGATGACGTGATAATTGGTTGGCAGTCCGGAGCGCATCCAGGAGAGTTCTGCCGCCATTCCCACCTCCGGATGAGCCACCATGAGATACTTGCCGTCGGGATACTTCGAGAGATAGAAGGCGTTGAGATAATGGCGCGAAGAATCGGCAAAGGCCAGGGTGCGCTGGTAGGTACGGTTGATATTGCTGAAGTAGGCGCTATCTGCAAAATCGTCGGCACGCTGGAGATTGGCATCTACGTTCGTCTTGTGATGATTGTGGCGCTGGCGGATGTCGTTGGTCTTCTTAGCCTCACAAGGCTGGACCGAAGCCGACAGCAGCACGAAGAGCATGATGATGATGCCCAGCAGCTGATGGGTTCGGCGGGCGATGCCCTTAGGCAGACGGAAACTGAAGCGGCTCCCCTCGCCCAACTGGCTTTCTGCCTTAATCTGGCAGCCGGCAAAGAGCGAACTCACCTTCTTATATTTCTCTATGATGCCCTTGCAGTTGAGCAGTCCGAAGCCGTGACCGCCCGTATAGGTCCGGTCGAAGACATGCGCCAGCTGCTCCTCGTCCATACCCTTTCCGGTATCTGAGATGCTGATTTCCACAAAGTCAGAAACCTTGGCGCTAATGGTTACCTTTCCGCCTTCGGGTGTAAACTTGCGGGCATTATCGGCTATGGTATTGATCATGAAGAGCGTAAGGATGCGGTCGGCCTTGACCACGGCATCGGTAGGTTCTACATCGAGTTTCACGCCCTGCATCTGGAAGCTCATCTTTCCCTTGCTTACAATATCGAAAAGCTGCTGGAGCGGGAAACTTTCGATACGCAGGCTGAGTGAGCCCTGGCGCATCTGAATCCACTCCGTAAGCACGTTGTTATATTGGTTAATCTTATCCGTGAGTTCGGCGATATACTGGTAACGTTCCTGCCGCACCTCATCGCTTTCGCCCCCTTCGGAGAGTCGGTTTACCTCGTGAATCATGCGGTCGATGAAAGGCGTAATGCTGTTTACGAGCGAAATCTTAGCCCTTTGTTCCAGATTGCGTTTCTTGTTTTCTTCGATATGCAGTCGGGTTACGTTCAGGTCATCCTGAACCTCCTCCTGCTTATCTTTTAATTCGTTGATTTTCTTAGTGTTATTCTCGCTCCACTCACGCAAAGGTGCAAGCAGTTTATCCATCGACTGGTTCTTCATCTTCTTGCGCTTCATGTGGTCGAAAACGTAGAGTAGAACCACCACGAGCACAATCATCGCCACCACGGCAGCAATCATCAGGTTGAGCTGCTGGGCGTTCTCGTCGAGTGCCGCGGCACGTGCCTCCAGCTGGCGGTCCTGTCGCGAACGGTCCTGCAAATCCAGATAGATATTGCGGTTGTAATCGCTCTGCTGCTTATCATCTATAGCCGAATAAACCAGACAGAGTCTTTCACGTATCGACGCTACGAGGTCGGGTGCCTGCTCGATGGCCTTGTTGTCGTTCAGGGCATGATTCAGGCAGTCGAGCGCAGAAGAATAATCATGGATATCCCAGAAACATTCAGCCAGCGTACGGTTGGCTCCGGCAGTCTGATAAACATCTCCGTAGCTCGAAAAGAGGTTGAGGGCACGCTGGGCAAAGTTGCCTGCCAGCAGATTGTTTGGCATCTGCTCGATGTTGAGATACTGGAAGGCAGGCAGGTTGTTGCGTATGAGGAAATCGCTCACCTCTCCTTTTCTGAGGTGCTCGCTAATAGACTGCAGGGCGTTAGCCTGCCAGTAAGGATAAGGATGGGCAGGGTCGCTAGCCAGCATGTAGCAGCTGATCAGCCGGTCGAATTCCGCCTGATTGATTTCGTTTTCGGTTCCCTTGACGATAGCTCCGCCCGAACCTATATTATAAAGATAGTTGAGATATTGTGCCGAATCCTGTTCCAGCTCATCTGGGTCCAGACGGTTAAGCTCCTGAAGCATCGGCTCGTCTAAGCCCACATAATAAAAATAGGTGGCGGCCACAATATAGAATTCAGATTTCGCATAAATCACACGTTTGCTTTCCCTCGGGGGCATGGAATTCACCTCTTCGCGAATTCTGCGCAAACGCCTCATCGCTTTTTCGCGATAAGCATAAAAATCTTTGTTGTGCGATTCTCTCTGGCAGAGTCGCATGTTCTGAACATCGGCAATAGCGAGTTCTATCTGATTATCGCTCTCCTCTTCAATCTTCTTCAGCCATCCCTTGGCTCCCTTGTAATCCATCTTGGCTATACATACGAAGGCAAGGTTGTTATAGGCTTCGGAACGGCCTGAGGGATAATCTTCTGAAAGCTTCAAAGCCCTCTCAGCCAGCACTTTAGTAGAATCGAGGTTGCGATAATGATAAGCATAGGATTGCTCGTTCAGCTCATCTACCCTTGCCTTATTCGCAGGAGAACAAGCTGAAAGAAAAAATGCCGCCACCACCAGAATTGATGATGGCGACATGGAAAAAAACGATGCGAAAAACTGCATCTCTAATGAAAAATAGTCTAAATTAAGCGCGAGCCTTCGCGATGTAACCGAGAGCCTCCTGACACTTGGCTGTGATGGCAGCCCAGTCGCCAGCAGCAACTGTCTCCTTAGGGAAGAGCTTAGAGCCCATACCTACGCAGAGAACGCCAGCCTTGATCCAAGGAGTAAGATTCTCCTCTGTTGGCTCTACGGCACCTGTTACCATGATGTTGCTCCAACGCAAAGGTGCCATTACGTTCTTGACGAATGAAGGACCGCCTACATTACCTGCTGGGAATACCTTGGTTACGTCGCAACCGGCAGCCTGAGCATTATTGATTTCAGTTACAGAACCGCAACCTGGTGAATAAGGAACCAGACGACGGTTGCAAACTGGAGCAATATCTGGGTTGAAGTTAGGACCTACGATGAAGTTAGCGCCGAGCTGGAGATACAGAGAAGCTGTACCGGCATCAACAACTGTACCTGCACCCAAAATCATCTCAGGGCAAGCCTTGTCGGCCCACTTTACCAACTCTCCGAAAATCTCGTGAGCGAAGTCACCACGGTTAGTAAACTCGAAAACACGTACGCCACCCTCGTAACAAGCCTTGATGACGTTCTTGCAGATTTCAACATCCTTATTGAAGAAAACAGGTACCATACCAGTCTCTTTCATGGCTGCCATAACCTGCATTTTGCTAAACTTTGCCATTACCTTATATTAATTAACAATGAATAGTTTATAGTTTATAGGAGCTACGCCGTAAGCAAGACAGTCTATAAACTATCAACTATAAACTATAAACTTTAAACTATAATTATCTCTGAACTCGACCATTAGCGTTACCGCCAGCCAGGCTTTCTACCTCGTCAGCAGATACCAGGTTGAAGTCGCCAGGGATAGTATGCTTCAAAGCAGAAGCAGCTACCGCAAACTCAAGAGCCTCGCCCTGAGTCTCCTTAGTAAGAAGACCGTGGATCAGACCACCAGAGAAAGAGTCGCCACCACCAACGCGGTCGATGATAGGGTTGATGTCATAGTGCTTGCTCTGATAGAACTCCTTACCATCATAGATAAGAGCCTTCCAGCCGTTGTGTGTAGCAGAGAGAGATTCGCGGAGAGTAGAAACAACATACTTGAATCCGAACTCCTTCATCATGCCCTTGAAGATTCCGTAATAACCCTCAGCATCAGTCTTACCGCCCTCTACGTCAGCATCTGGCTTGAAGCCCAGGCAGAGCTGAGCATCTTCCTCATTACCGATGCAAACATCAACATACTTCATCAGAGGACGCATAACAGAGATAGCCTTCTCTGAAGTCCAGAGCTTCTTGCGGAAGTTGAGGTCAACAGAAACTGTTACGCCGTGACGCTTAGCAGCCTCACAAGCCAACTTGGTAAGTTCAGCAGCCTTGTCGCTAATAGCTGGAGTAATACCGCTCCAATGGAACCACTGGGCACCCTCCATAATCTTATCGAAATCGAAATCAGATGGGTCAGCCTCAGCAATTGCGCTGTGTGCACGGTCGTAGATTACCTTGGATGGGCGCATAGAAGCACCAGTCTCGGCATAGTAGAGACCTACGCGGTCGCCACCACGAGCGATGAACTCTGTGTTAACGCCGTAACGACGGAGACCGTTGACAGCAATCTGACCGATCTCGTGCTTAGGGAGCTTAGATACGAAGTAAGCATCATGACCATAGTTAGCCAAGCTTACAGCTACGTTAGCCTCACCACCACCAGGGATGATGCGAAGTGATTCACTCTGAATGAAACGATCATTGCCTTCTGGTGATAAACGAAGCATGATCTCACCTAATGTTACAATTTTTGCCATGTTTGATAGTTTTAATTTTTTTGTTTTTATTTTGTTTGTTATGAGTAACAAATTAAATTCCACTTTTCAGTAGAGAAATGAAGTTCAATTATCAGTTGTCATTCAATTTCGAGGGCAAAAATAACCATAATTTCTCGAATAACGAAATAAAATTGCATTTTTTTTTGTTTTTCGTGCAAAAAAGTTGCTGTGTCTTCGCACAATTCAAAAAATTGTTGTATATTTGCGGCAAAATTCGTACTTGTGGTCGCACACAACAGAATTGCTTAATACTAATTGTGGTCTGTGCACAGCTAGGAAGTACCTGCGACGTTTTATCTATCGTAGCCCCCAGGAGAGGCTCCTTATATAATAAGTACACGCGAGGCAACCAGACCCGTAATGCTAAAAAACAATGGCCGAAAAAATCAGAATCAAGGATATTGCCGAGAGAGCTGGCGTATCCGTTGGAACCGTAGACAGAGTTCTGCACGACCGCCCAAACGTGTCGAAACCAGCACGCGACAAGGTCGAGAAAGCCCTCAAGGAAATGAATTATCAGCCTAATGTGTACGCCAGCGCTCTGGCTTACAACAAATCCTATACCTTCTACCTGCTGATTCCGAAACACGAATCGGAGGCTTACTGGGAGGAGATAGAGGAAGGCGCAAGAAAATGTGAAGATACCCGACGTGACTTCCATATCGATGTAGAGATTCGTTTCTATGAGCGTTCCAGCGAGGAATCGTTCCGCGAAGAAGGCAACAAGATTCTTGAGGCCAGTCCGGAAGGAGTCATCGTGGTGCCTTCATCGCTCGACGTAACCCGCGAGTTTACCGAGGCGTTGCACCACAAAAGCATCCCGTTCATCCTGCTCGACTCCTACATGCCCGATCTGCGTCCGCTCTCTTTCTTCGGCCAGGATTCGTTCTGTTCCGGTTTCTTCGCAGCCAAGATGCTGATGATGCTTGCAGCAAAGGAAGATGAAATCCTGCTCATGAGGCAGACCAAAGACGGAAGAGTGGTCAGCAAGCAGCAGGATAACCGAGAGGTAGGATTCCGCCATTACATGCACGACCACTTCCCTAACGTGAAGATTACCCTGCTCGACCTGCCGTTGAGCGGCACACGTGCTGAATTCGTCAAAATGCTGGAGAAGTTCTTTGCCGGACATCCGAACATCCACCATTGCATCACTATGACTTCGAAGGCGCACATCGTGGGCGATTTCCTGCTGAAGACCAACCGCCGCGACGTTCAGATCATGGGCTATGATATGGTGGAGAAAAACGCCCGCTGTCTGCGCGAAGGAAGCATCTCCTTCCTCATCGCCCAGCACGCCTACATGCAGGGTTACTCCTGCGTAGACACGCTCTTCCAGGCCATCGTGCTGAAGAAGAAAGTTACGCCGGTAAACTATATGCCTATCGAGCTGCTGATGAAGGAAAACGTAGATTTCTATCGCAGAACCCAGCTCTAAGGCTATCGGGCAGAACAGGGTTTCCGCATGGAAGAATATTCTTACAGGAACATTATAAATTATAAACAATAAATAAAAAACAGACTACGTATGGAACAATCAAGTTTTATCAAGATTAACCCTGCCGACTCGGTAGTGGTTTGCTTGCGCCCTATGAAGAAGGGTGAAACGATTGAAGTAGATGGCAAGACCATCACATTATTGCAGGATACTCCTGCAGGACACAAGGTGCTCATCGACGATGCTACCGAGGGTACAGACATTCTGAAGTATGGCTACCCTATCGGTCATGCAAAGACCGGTCTCAAGGCGGGCGAATGGGTAAACGAGAACAACCTCAAGACTAATCTTGCCGGTACGCTCGAATATACCTACAACCCGGTTAACGAGCAGCTGAACATCGCTAAGGAAAACCGCACCTTCATGGGCTACGTTCGCAAGAATGGCGAAGTAGGCGTAAGAAACGAAGTATGGGTAGTTCCTACCGTGGGCTGCGTTAACGGCGTGGCTGAGAAACTGGTAGAACTCCTCAAGAAAGAAACAGGCTGCGAAGGCATCGACGCCATCCATGCATGGCACCACAACTTCGGTTGCTCACAGCTCTCGGGCGACCATGAGAATACCCGCAAGGTGCTTCGCGATATCTGTCTGCATCCAAACGCAGGTGCCGTGCTCGTTCTCTCGCTCGGCTGCGAGAACAACCAGCCAGATGATTTCATGAAGATGCTCGGCGACTATGATCACGACCGCATCAAACTTCTTGTAACACAGAAGGTTGAAGGCGACGAACTCGAGGAAGGCATGAAGATTCTGCGCAATCTCTATGCCCTGGCTAAGGAAGACAAGCGCGAGGAAGTTCCGGTAAGCAAGCTGCGCGTAGGTTTGAAGTGTGGCGGTTCTGACGGCTTCAGCGGAATTACAGCCAACCCATTGGTAGGTGAATTTAGCGACTGGCTCGTAGCTCAGGGCGGTACAAGTATCCTGACAGAGGTACCGGAAATGTTTGGCGCAGAAACCATTCTGATGAACCGTTGCGAAAATAAGGAACTCTTCGACAAGACCGTTCACCTGATTAACGACTTCAAGGAGTACTTCCTGAGCCATGGTGAACCGGTTGGCGAGAACCCTTCTCCAGGTAACAAGGCAGGTGGTATCTCAACCCTCGAAGATAAGGCTTTGGGTTGCACCCAGAAGTGCGGCCGTGCTCCGGTAAGCGGCGTGCTCCAGTATGGCGACCGTCTGGAGACAACCGGTTTGAACCTGCTTTCAGCTCCGGGTAACGACCTTGTAGCAGCCACAGCTCTGGCTTCAGCAGGTTGCCAGCTCGTTCTCTTCACCACAGGTCGCGGAACCCCATTCGGAACCTTCGTGCCAACGATGAAGATTTCTACCAACAGCAATCTGGCAAAGAACAAGCCAAACTGGATTGACTTCAACGCCGGCGCTCTGGTAGAAGGTGTAGAAATGAAAGACTTGGTAAGCAAGTTTATTGATAAGATTATAGCCGTAGCAAGTGGCGAGGAAGCTCGCAACGAGTATAATGGCTATCGTGAAATCTCCATCTTCAAGAATGGAGTAACTCTTTAATTAAAAAGAAAAAAGAAGTATGAGTAATAAAAAAGGTTTGCTGGCGTTGTCGCCATTATTTTTACTGATTGTCCTCATCGTGGCTTTTACCGTATATTCGGTAGACAGCAGCCATCAGGACACCAGCCTCTCGCTCACAGTAGCGTTCATGATTTCGAGCATTTATGCCGTGGCTATTTCCGGCGGAATGCCTGTCAGGAAACGAGTGGACACATACAGCAAGGGTGCCGGCGCCAACAACCTGATGCTCATGCTCTGGATTTACGTGCTGGCTGGCTCGTTTGCCGCATCAGCCAAGGCGATGGGAGCCGTTGATGCAACCGTCAACCTGGCGCTCAGCATCCTGCCAGCCAGCATGATTCTGCCAGGACTCTTCCTGGCTGCCTGCTTTATCTCCGTATCTATCGGAACAAGTGTGGGAACCGTAGTGGCTCTGGTTCCGATAGCCGCCGGACTGGCCCACTCGATGGATGCTAACGTAGGCATGATGACCGCCATCATCGTAGGTGGCGCTTATTTCGGCGACAACCTCTCGTTCATCTCCGATACGACGGTTGTTGCTACGCAGACACAGAACTGCAAGATGAGCGATAAATTCAAGGTCAACTCCATGATTGTGGTTCCGGCCGCCGTACTCGTACTCATCGCCTATTCTGTCATGGGAGTCGGTCTTCAGGCCCCAACCCACATCAACGAGGTAGAATACATGAAAGTATTGCCTTACCTCATCGTCCTCATTACCGCTATTGCCGGCATGAATGTAATGGCTGTTCTCACCCTGGGCACCCTACTCTGCGGCGCCATCGGCATAGGCAGTCATCTTCTGGGCGCATCCGGATGCTACGACCTTTTTGGCTGGTTCTCAGCCATGGGCAACGGCATTATAGGCATGGGCGAACTCATTATCATCGCCATGATGGCAGGTGGTATGCTCGAAATCATCCGCGAAAACGGCGGAATCGATTTCATCATCAACAAGATTACAGCCCACGTAAACAGCAAGCGTGGAGCCGAACTTTCTATCGCCGCCCTCGTTTCGATGGTAAACATCTGTACGGCAAATAATACGGTAGCGATTCTGACAGTAGGAAATATTTCGAAAAAGATAGGCGACCGGTTTGGCGTAGACAACCGCAAGGCAGCCAGCATTCTCGACACCTTCTCGTGCATGGTTCAGGGATTGATTCCTTATGGCGTGCAGATGCTCCTGGCAGCCGGCCTGGCAAATCTCAGTCCGATGGACATTCTTCCTTATCTCTACTATCCGCTGGCGATAGGTGTGGCAGCCCTGCTGGCCATCCTCTTGCGCTATCCTAAGAGATACAGTTAGGAAGACTTCTAAAAATCAGAGGAGGGTCTCCTTCTGCGTTAGAGATTTCTTGACAGGAAGAACAAAACTTTATTATTGACTATTAATAAGAACAAGGCATATGAATTTTCTTCAGCGCAACCTTTTTACTAAGCTCCGTGCCGACAACTTCGGCATCAAGGAAGAAATGGAACCGATGACTACCTTTAAGAAGAAAAAGATAGCTCAGATGCTCAAGAACGTGAATGATGTTCCTGCCGGAGAGGTGAAGATGAACAACGGTTTTCTGAACCGACGGCTCAGCAAGATTCAGGAAGATGAACGCCACGCCATCGATACCTCTATCGAGACCATTTATCTGCTGCGCATCATCGTGGCAAACGTAAATGGAATGCTGGCTAACGGAATCAATCTCAGAGGAATCATCCAGTTGGGAGACTACCTGAGAACCCGAGGCGACAAGGTAGATTTCGTGAAACTGGAGAAGTGGCTTGCCAAGCTCCGCATCCAGCGCATCGCCCAGCTGGAAGGAAGCGTGCTCATCACCTTCTTCGATTTCGAACAGGACGAAATCCCGTTCGTTCATCACATAGAAAGAGGCGCCTACAAGCTGACGCTCCGTTCGCTCTACTATAATATCATGGACCAGCAGGCCATTCAGTTTGAGCAGACCAGCAGCGGCTTTGTACGCACCACGGGGGGAACCATGCGCAAGAATCTGCGCCGCAGCATGCGCTATCTGCAATACGCTCCGATAGAAACCATGAGCAATTTCATGAACAATTTCTTCCGTTCATTATCTGAGATTGAAGAGTAAATTTCAGTAAGGATTGAAGGGGATAACCTGGGATTCATCAGGACGAAGAGTAAAATATCTATAAAATTAATCTCTTAGTAGTACGATTTTCATCTGATTTTCGTATCTTTGCATCTATGAAAAAATTATTTATCTCTATTATAGCATCCATTATTGCCTTGGGAGTCCATGCCCAGGTGCAATGCGAAGACACTTGTCGGCACGTTCACGGCATCGACTTGAGTCATTATCAGGGCAACGTGTTCTGGGAAACCGTGGGCGACAACTCTAAGATGGCTTACGTTTATCTGAAAGCTACCGAGGGAGGAACCAACATCGACAGCAAATACAAGAAGAATATCGACCTGGCTCATCGCTACGGAATGAAAGTAGGTTCTTATCATTTCTACAGACCCCGCATCCCACAGCAGACGCAGCTGGAAAATTTCAAGGCCCAATGCCGTCCGGGAGATCAGGACCTCTTGCCTATGATTGATGTAGAGACGAAAAGCGGCATGAATACAGAAGAATTCTGCGATTCGCTCTTTAAGTTTCTGCACCTCGTAGAGAAAGCATTTAAGCAGAAACCCCTCATCTATACGGGAGCCAATTTCTATGACAACTATCTTCTGGGCAAGCTAGACAGCTACAAGCTGATGATTGCCCAGTATACGAAGCGCATCCCTGTATTGCGCGATGGTAGAGATTTCGAAATGTGGCAATATACGGGTAAGGGCAAACTCAACGGAATAAACGGCTATGTTGACAAAAGCCGTTTCATGGGGCGCCACAAGCTCAGAGAAATCAGATTCAGACATCGATAGTACTTGGAACCCTGAACTTGGAACTTTATGATTAGCTTCAAGGTAAAGAGTAGATAAGGTCTGGAAGTAGAGAAGCATGAATTATATAAGTAAATTAATAAACACAAAATAGAATTATGGCAATTATAAAATGTCCGGAATGCGGACGCCAAATTAGCGATAAAGCACCTACCTGCCCTAGTTGCGGAGTAGAAATAGCAGGCAAAATTACCAAATGCCCAAATTGTGGCGAGATTTATTTCAGCAACCTGGAAATGTGTCCTAACTGCCATGAGCTGAATCCTTCGCTCACAAGAATGACGCCTCCGACAGGAATGAGCCAGCAGACTCCTGCCAGCCAGGCTTCTATGACTCAGCAGCAAGAAGCAGAAAACGCAGCCAGACAGAAAGCAATCAGACAAGAAGAAATCCGCCGTCAGGACGCTCTCAGACAGGACGCTCTCAGGCAGCAGGCTCGTCCTCAGACACCTGTCAGAACAGCAACACCTCCTACTCCACCCGTTCCTCCGGTTCGCCCACAGCAATCTAATTCTCAGAACGGCGGAAACGGCGAGGGAACCCAGGAAAAGAAAAAAAGCAACCGTGGCGTCATCATCATCTCTCTGATTTTCGCCTTCCTCGTTTGTGGCATTTTCTACTATTTCTATGATAGCGCCAATAAGAATAAGGAACTGGAAGCTTACGAGTATGCGATGCAGAGTAGCGACCCGATGGTTCTGCAGAGTTACCTAGATACTTACAAAGATGCTGACGAGGCGCATCGTGATTCCATCATGGCTCACCTCGAACTCCTGAAACAGACCGATCAGGACTGGACCAACGCCGTAGTAAGCGGTTCGAAAGAGGCCCTGCAGGCTTATCTCGACAAATACCCAAACAGTCCACACAAACAGGAGGTTTTGAACAAGATAGATTCCATCGACTGGAATGTGGCCAAGAGTGCTGATAATGTAGAAGCTTACCAGGCTTATCTCGCCGCTCATGCTGACGGTTCGCATATCGAAGAGGCTGAGAATGCGATGAAGAAAGCCAAGAGCAGAGATTTGCAGCCAGAAGAGAAAGATATGGTAAGCAGTCTGTTCCGCCATTTCTTCCAAAGCATCAATACCCGCGATGCTGATGGTTTGCAGGCTTCATGCGAGGACATTCTCTCTTCGCTTCTGGGCAAGAATTCTGCTACCAAGGCAGATGTTGTTACCTTTATGAATAAGCTTTATAAGGAAGATGTGACCAACCTGAACTGGTTCCTCACCAACGATTATAAGATCAAGAAGCGCGAGGTGGGTGACGAAGATTATGAATATCAGGTTCAGTTCTCAGCACGTGAGGAAGTTCAGCTTACCGACGGTACTAAGAAAACCAACCATTTCAAAATCAACGCAACCGTTTCGCCAGACGGCAAGGTTTCTGCGTTCAACATGTCGAAGATTAATGCCGCAGAATAGAATAAAAAACGCCCTGCAAGATCAGGAACTTCATTTCTGAATGTTCCCTTCTTGCAGGGCGTTTCTTTTTACCTTCATGTTTCGGGAAGGTTCTCATGTCCGAGAAACCCGTTCCCTTCTTTTAGAAATTACTTTGCATCCTTCATCTGACGGAGCAAATCTTTCTGCTTATCATTCAACCCGGTTGGCAACTTCACGTTGTAAGTAATCATCAGGTCGCCAAAGGTTCCGTCACCTCGGTCGTATCCTTTTCCGCGAACACGAACCTTCGTGCCATTCTGCGTTTCCGGCTTAATCTTCAGTTTGATTTTAGAACCATTACTCAATTTAATGATTCCTTCGCCGCCCAGCAGAGCCGTATAAAGGTCGATATTCACATTCATGTTCATTTCGCCGTTATTGGCACGACCATTCTGGCCGCAACCGCCGCCACAACCACCAGTACCGAAATCAGCACCAGCTCCGTAGCCAGCCCCATTAAAGCCGCTACCATAACCGGCAGAACCATTAAAACCGCCGAAATTGCCGGAACCGAATCCTCCAGCCGACTGCTGGCTTCTGCCACGACCTCCGAAGAGATTTTCGAAGAAGCTGGAGAAACCTCCGCCTCCGCCAAACTGGCTGAAGTCGAAACCCTCGAATGGATTTCCACCTGCTCCACCATAGCTTCCGGAACCGCCTGCACCACCAGCTCCGCCGAAACCGCCGAATGCATCAGCATTCTTCCATTGTTCGCCATACTGGTCGTATTTAGCACGCTTATCTGGGTCAGAAATCACCTCATACGCCTCGTTCAGCGCCTGGAACTTAGCCTTCGCCTTCGGGTCGTTAGGGTGCAAATCTGGGTGAAACTGTTTTGCACGTTTACGATACGCAGCTCTCACATCCTTCTGCGGAATGTTCTTGTCTACGCCGAGAATCTTGTAATAATCAACAAATGCCATATTATAAAACCTCCTATTTTTTAGTTTTTAAAAAATATCCAACAAAAAGTATGCCTATTTAAGTTCTTTTTTGTACTTTTGCAGAGAAAATAAGAAACAGAGCTCAACTGATGGGCTTTCATTACTCAAAAGTAATACATTAATTAATATGAAACAATTATTTGCTGCGCTTCTTCTGGCGCTAACTTTCAATTCACAAGCGATGGCACAACAACGTACCGTAAAACTGAGAGTGATAGAGACAAGCGATGTGCACGGCTCTTTCTTCCCTTACGATTTCATCAACCGTAAGCCAAAAGCAGGAACCTTGGCGCGCGTTTCTTCCTACGTCAATAATTTGCGAAAAGACTACAAGGATAACCTCATCCTCTTGGAGAATGGCGATATTCTGCAGGGACAGCCTACCTGCTATTATTATAATTATGTAAACACAGAGGCTAGAAACGTGGCTGCCGAGGTGGTCAACTACATGAAGTATGATGCGCAAGTGTTTGGCAATCATGATGTTGAAACGGGCCATCCAGTTTACGACAAATGGATAAAAGAACTCAATTGCCCAGTTCTTGGTTCCAACATCATCAGCACTTCTACAGGCGAGCCATACGTTAAGCCTTATCTCATCCTGAACCGCGAGGGCGTGAAGGTGGCTGTCTTGGGAATGCTTACTCCTGCCATTCCAAACTGGCTCACGGAGAATCTCTGGAGCGGACTGAAATTTGAAAATATGGTAACAAACGCCCGCAAATGGGTGAAGTATCTCCAGGAGAATGAAAAACCGGATGTTATCATCGGCCTCTTCCACAGCGGAAAAGACGGAGGCATCCAGACTGCCGAATATGATGAAGACGCATCTATCAAGGTGGCAAAAGAAGTGCCAGGCTTCGACCTCGTTCTCTTCGGCCACGACCATACGCGCGACAACGAAACCGTAACCAATACTGATGGAAAGCAGGTGGTTTGCCTGGATCCTGCCAACAACGCCATTAGCGTGGCTGATGCAGAAATAACCCTCACCCTCAACAAGAAAAAGGTGAACGGAAAGAAGCAACTAGTGGTAACTGACAAAAAGGTGACAGGCAAGATTGTGGATGTGACAGATTGTCCTATCGACGAGGATTTCATGAAAACTTTCGAACCTCAGATTGCGGAAGTAAAGAAATATGTGGGCAAGCAGATTGGCAACTTCAAGACTACCATCTACAGCCGCGACCAGTTCTTCGGCAGTTCTGCCTTCAACGATTTCATCCTCAACCTCCAGTTGCAGATGACAAAAGCCGACATTTCGTTCAACGCTCCCCTTCAGTTCAACGCGGTTCTGAAAGCCGGCCCAATCTGTGTGAGCGACATGTTCAATCTCTATAAATATGAGAACCAGCTCTACGTAATGCGCATGACGGGCGAAGAAATCAGAAAGCATCTGGAAATGAGTTACGACCTCTGGGTGAACACCATGAAGAGCCCGGACGACCATCTCCTGCTGCTCGATGAGAAGACCGTTGGCGACCAGCAACGCCTCGGTTTCAAGAATCTCTCGTTCAACTTTGATAGTGCTGCGGGAATCGATTACGAAGTTGACGTAACCAAGCCAGATGGCGAGAAGGTGAAGATTCTGCGCATGAGCAACGGCGAACCTTTCGATGAGAAGAAATGGTACAAGGTAGCCGTTAACAGCTATCGTGGAAATGGCGGCGGCGAACTCCTAACCAAGGGTGCCGGAATCCCGAAAGACAGTCTTGAAAGCCGAATCATCTATCGCAGCAAGCGCGACCAGCGTTACTATCTGATGGAAGAAATTGAAAAGATGGGAACGGTTGATGCAAAACCAAACAACAACTGGAAGTTTGTGCCGGAAGCATGGACCAAGCCAGCTGCCCAGCGCGATTTCGAATTGCTGTTCGGAAAGAAGCAATAGCTCCTCGAAACGCTTCTGGAAAAGCATATTATAAAGTTCAAAGTAAAAAAGCAAATAAGTTCAAAATAAAGAATGAAGTATTGGTTTATATTTTGCAAGACTGATCTCTTGCTCGAAAAGAAAGAAGACGGAACCTATACGATTCCTTGTTCAGAAGAGAGTCCAATCCCAACAAAGCCTTGGACTCACATTCTCAACATTACCCCGATGGAAGACGGAACAGAGGTGAAGACCTTCACCATTCCTGAGCCCGTTACCGGCAATCCGAAGTACGAAATGTGCGGCTTGCGCCCTAGTTTCTACAAACTCTCTCCTGCCCTTTACCAGAAAGCAGGAAAGTGTCAGGAACTCAACTATTGGGACATGAATACCCAATTCTGCGGCGTTTGCGGAGCTCCGATGAAAATGGCAACCGACATCAGTAAGAAATGTACAGAATGCGGCAAACAGGTCTGGCCTTCGCTTGCCACAGCCATCATCGTTCTGATTAAGAAAGATGATCAGGTCTTGCTGGTACACGCTCGCAATTTCAAGGGAAATTTCGACAGTCTCGTGGCTGGTTTCGTTGAGACTGGCGAGAATCTGGAAGAGGCGGTTCATCGTGAAGTAATGGAAGAAACCGGTCTGACTATCAAGAATTTGAAATATTTCGGTTCCCAGCCTTGGCCTTATCCGAGCGGTCTGATGATTGGCTTCTCGGCAGAATATGTAGATGGAGAAATTCATCTTCAGAAAGAAGAACTCTCTCGTGGTAAATGGTTCACGAAAGAGAATCTCCCTATTCTCCCAGAGAAACTTTCCATCGCCCGAAAACTCATCGACGCCTGGCTGGCGGACAAACTCTAATAATGAGGACAAACTCTAAAAGTGAGGATAAACTCTAAAAAATGATGAAAGAGAAACTTTGGAATGCAAACTACATCAAGGTGATGACTACCAACTTTCTGTTGTATTTCGCCTTCTATCTGCTCACACCTTTGCTCCCTCTCTATCTGAGCGAAAATTTTGGAGCCACGAAAGATGTGATTGGAATTGTGCTGAGCGGCTATACAGTTGCCGCCCTCATCATTCGTCCGTTCAGCGGATATGTGGTTGACAGCTTTTCGCGCAAGAAGGTTCTGATGGTCTGTCTCACGGCCTTCGCCATCTTCTTTGCCGGCTATATTGCAGCCAGCACCATCCTGATGTTTGCCATCTGCAGAACCCTGCACGGAGGTCCGTTCGGAGCCGTAACGGTTGCCAACAGCACCTGCGCCATCGACGTTCTTCCGGCAAGTAGGAGAAATGAAGGAATCGGACTCTACGGACTGAGCAACAATTTTGCCATGGCAATTGCTCCATCCATCGGAATCTATCTCCATAATGCGGTAGACAGTTATATGATTCTCTTCTGGATAGCTTTCATCGTGGCGATTGCCTCAGTTGTGATTGCAGGAACCATCCGCCTCCCCGAAAAGGAAATCGTTAAGAACAAGGAGAAGCTTTCTCTCGACCGCTTCTTCCTGACGCGTGCCTGGCTCCTTGCCATCAACATCGCCATGTTCGGTTTCTGCTGGGGCGTTCTGAGTAATTATCTCGCAATCTACAGCAAGGAGGAACTCGGAATTACGGGCGGAACGGGCACTTATTTTGCCCTTCTTTCCATGGGTCTGTTCCTGTCAAGATTGCAGGGAAGAAAAGCCTTGAGCCAGGGAAAACTTACCCAGAATGCGGCCGAAGGAATGCTGCTTTCGCTTGTTGGTTTCATCATCTTTGTTGCCGTCAAGCACCCGGTAGCCTATTATCTTTCGGCTTGTCTTATCGGCCTGGGCAACGGTCATCTTTACCCAGCCTTCCTCAACATGTTTATTAATGTGGCTCGTCACAACCAGCGTGGAACGGCAAACAGCAGCATTCTTACAGGTTGGGATTTGGGCTTCGGAATCGGCTGTCTCTTAGGCGGAATTGTGGCAGAACATTTCGGTTACAACGGAACATTCTGGATGGTTGCTATGGAAAATGCAGCTTCCGTTCTCCTCTTCTTTGCCGCTTCGAAACAATTCTTTGAGAAGAGACGCAGAGAATAGAAAACAGTTGATAAAGAGAAATATGAGATTATGAATAAAAAAAGAGCACTTCATCCGAGACAGAAGAAAGTCTCAGGCGAAGTGCTCTTATTTTTATCTTACTTTTCTGTTTTTAGAAAGGAAGATCATCTGCGCTACCACCCTCTGCTGCAGGAGCTGCAGGCTGAACTGGAGGGAATGCTGCAGTTGCGCCATTAGCAGGAGCTGCTGGCTGAGCAGGAGCTACAGGAGCACCTACTGGAGGAAACGCACCTGGCTGCATTCCGCCCATAGCACCAGCTACGGCGTTAGGGTCAACACGCTGGATATTCCAGGCACGGATGCTGTTGTACCAACGGCCCTGATACTCGTGAGCATCAATATCGAAAGAAACCAGAAGTTCCTCTCCACTCTGAATGTTGAACTGAGCCAGACGGTCTGCTCCGAAAACATCAAAGCACAATTTCTTTGGATACTGCTCGTGGGTTTCAATTACGAACGACTGAGCTTTCCACTCTCCTCTTGCAGAGACGCCGCTTTTTTCAGGCAAAACGGCAATAACTTTTCCTTGTAATTCCATATGATAATATTTAAAGTTTTTCCTTTGTTTAAAGGGTGTTTTTTTCTTTCTGACTGCGAAATTACTAAAAATAGTTCAAAAACTAGAACTTTTCTCCAATTATTTTTGCTTATCAGCGATATTTTTTGTATTTTTGTGCTCAATTAGGTGATATTGCCTAATTAAATTAAGGTGAAACAGAAAATAAAATAAAATTTAAATAAAATACTCATGAGATTTACAGTATCAAGTTCTGCATTGAGCAGCAAGCTCAACATGCTCGCAAAAGTGATTGGAAGCAAGAATTCGTTGCCAATCCTCGATTGTTTCCTTTTCCAAGTTGCTAACGGTGAAATGAGCATCACGGCTAGCGATAGTGATAATGTCATCAAGAGTACACTCGCTCTTACCGACCACGATGGAGAAGGTGAGTTTTGTGTGCCTAACCGCGTTATCCTCGATGCGTTGAAGGAACTGCCTGAGCAGCCTCTTCACTTCGATGTGGATGCTGCCGGAGAAGCCGTTGCCATCAAGATTGTTTACCAGAACGGTCTTTACAACTTCACAGGTCAGAGCGCAGAGGAATATCCTCGCACACAGAGCATGAACGATGCTTGCACCACCGTTTCTTTGCCTACAGAAATGCTGATCAACAACATTTCACGCTCACTCTTCGCTACAGCCAACGATGAGTTGCGCCCTGTCATGAACGGTATTTATTTCGACCTGACAGCAGATGCTCTCGCTATCGTAGCAAGCGATGGTCACAAGCTGGTTCGCAGCAAGAACTTCACTATCAAGAGCGAATCTCCTTCAGCATTCAACTTGCCTAAGAAGCCAGCTTCTCTGCTGAAGAACATTCTGAGCAAGGACGGCGACGACGCTATCATCAAGTTTGATGACCGAAGCGCAGAAATCCAGTTTACTGACGGCGTTATGAGATGCAGACTGATTGATGGCCGCTACCCTAACTACAACTCTGTCATTCCAAACAACCCTAACGAGGTTACAGTAGACCGCAGAGGCTTGCAGAGTGCTTTGCGCCGCGTATTGCCATTTGCAAGCGAGAGCAGCCAGCTCATCCGTTTCCACATCGAGTCAGGCCGTTTCGAGGTTTCTTCTGAGGATATAGACTTCTCAACATCTGCAAAGGAACAGTTGTCTTGCGAATACAACGGCTCTCCTATCAGCATCGGCTTCAAGGGAAGCAGTCTGATGGAAATCCTGAGCAATCTCACAAGCGACAACATCATCATCCAGCTGGCAGACCCAAGCCGTGCCGGAATCATCGTACCAGCAGAACAGCCTGAGAACGAAGATATTCTGATGCTCATCATGCCTATGCTCCTTAACGACTAAAGGAGCACGGGCTTTCTCTGAAACAACAAAAAGAAAAGTATTTCTACAAAAATGAAACTCAATTTGACAAAGCCTCTGATCGTGTTCGACCTGGAGACAACGGGTCTTGACATGATCAAAGATCGTATTATACAGATTTCTTACATCAAGGTAATGCCTGATGGAACTGAAGACCGCAAGAACCTCTTCGTAAATCCTTGCAAGGAGATTCCTGCCGAAGTAGTTGCCCTTACAGGCATCAGCAACGAAGATGTAAAAGATGCGCCAACCTTCAAGCAGCTGGCTGCCACATTAGAGAAGGAATTTACAGGTTGCGATTTCGCAGGCTACAATTCCAACCACTTCGATGTACCAATGCTCGCAGAAGAATTCCTGCGTGCTGGAATCGACTTCGATTTCAACAAGTGCCGTCTCATTGATGCGCAGACCATCTTCATGAAGATGGAACGCCGTAACCTGGCTGCTGCCTACAAGTTCTATTGCGGCAGAAAGATGGAGGAAGATTTCGAAGCTCATCGTGCAGATCAGGATACAGAGGCTACTTACCGCGTGCTCATGGGCGAGCTCGACAAGTATGCTCCAGGCGTGCAGGATGAACCTGAGCGCGTGCTCAACAACAACATGGATGAACTAGCCGATTTCTCTAAGCAGAAGGATAATGTAGATTTCGCCGGACGCATCGTTTGGGAAGAAGTAAAAGACGCCCAGGGCAACGTTGTAAACGATGAGAACGGAAATCCTTTGAAGCACGAAGTATTCAACTTCGGCAAATACAAAGGATGGGATGTGGCTGAGATTCTGACCAAAGACCCGGGGTATTTTACATGGGTCTTGGGAAGCGATTTCACCAACAATACCAAGCAGGTGCTTACCCGCATCCGCCTTCGTGAATTCAACAAGAGAATGGGAAAATAATTGTTACCGGGCTTTCGCAAGCAGTTGAAAACAAACCTTGCGAAAGTCGGATTTATTTCTTAACAGTTAGAAAAATTCATGTTAAAAGGAAAGAAAATCGTATTGGGCATTACGGGCTCTATTGCATCCTACAAGTCTTGCCTCATCATACGAGGTCTCATCAAGTGCGGAGCCGAAGTGCAGGTGGTCATTACGCCTGCAGGAAAGGAGTTCATCACTCCCATCACCCTTTCGGCTCTTACGCATAAGCCTGTGGTAAGCGAATTCTTCTCGCAGCGCGATGGAACCTGGAATTCGCACGTAGACTTAGGTCTGTGGGCCGACGCCATGCTCATCGCTCCTTGCACAGCCTCTACCATGGGAAAGATGGCTCACGGAATTGCTGACAACATGCTCATCACAACCTATCTGTCGATGAAAGCGCCTGTTTTCATCGCTCCAGCCATGGACCTCGACATGTATAAGCATCCTTCTACCCAAGCCAACATGAAAACACTTCTGGGCTATGGAAATCACATCATAGAACCCGAAGTGGGATTCCTGGCAAGCGGACTGGAAGGAAAGGGACGCATGGAAGAACCTGATATTATCGTAGAATGCCTTGACAGATTCTTCGATGAACAGGCTCAGCAGAATGCGAAGACCGATGAAGCTGCATCAGAAAACTGCAAGGAAAAAGAAAGCGATAAGCTCGATTTGAAAGGCAAGAAGATCATGATTACAGCCGGACCAACTTACGAAAAGATTGACCCGGTACGTTTCATCGGCAATTATTCTTCCGGCAAAATGGGCTTTGCCCTTGCTGAAGAGTGCTGCCGTCGTGGTGCTGAGGTTACGCTGGTTGCAGGTCCGGTTTCGCTCAGCTGTTCCGAAGCCATTCATCGCATCGATGTAGAAAGTTGCGAGGAAATGTATCAGGCTGCCACTAAAGCTTTTGCCTCAACCGATGTAGCCATTCTCTGTGCTGCTGTTGCTGATTTCAAGCCAAGCGAGATTGCTGACAGGAAAATCAAGCGCGAGAAAGATGATCTGGAACTCCGCCTCGTCCCTACTCACGATATTGCTGCAGCCCTTGGCAAGATGAAACAAAAACATCAGAGAATTGTGGCTTTCGCCCTGGAAACCAACGATGAAGAGGCTAATGCACAGAAAAAACGCAAAAAGAAAAATGCCGATTTCATCGTGCTTAACTCTACTCGCAATCCGGGAACCACATTCCGTACGGATGACAACCAGATAACGATTATTTCTGAAGAGGGTAAGAAAGAATATGAGAAGAAACCGAAAACTGAAGTGGCTCGTGACATTATCAACGAGCTGGCTCATCTCTTGTAGCCCCATCACATCAGCCGCTCAGGAGTTACAGGCTAAGATTACCATCAACCATGCCCAGATTCAGGGCACGGAAAACCGGATATTCGATAATCTGCAGCAAACTCTTGAGCAGTTTGTGAACGACAGGCAATGGACGAATCTTCAATTCAGGAAGAACGAGCGCATCGTGTGCAACTTCAATATCACGGTAAGCAAGTATGATAAAGACCAGAATATCTTTACCTGCAAGGCGCTCATCCAGGCCAACCGTCCCGTCTACAATTCAGCCTATACGTCCACCTTATATAATAATGTGGATGAAAACTTCACGTTCAAGTTTGCCGAGTTCGACCAGCTGGAGTTTACCGAAGAGCGGATTGACAACCAGCTAACGGCTCTGCTCGCCTACTATGCTTACCTCATCATCGGTTTAGATCTTGACAGTTTTGCGCCTAAAGGTGGTGAAGACATTCTGCAACGTTGCATGAACCTCACCAACAACGCCCAGAATCTTGATTTTCCGGGCTGGAAAGCGTTTAGTGACAACAGAAACCGGTTCGCCATCATTTCCGATTATCTCGACGGAGCCATGGAGCCTTTCAGAATGCTGCAATACAACTATTACAGAAAAGGGCTCGATGAAATGGCGAATAATGTGGAACGAGGCAGAACTGAAATCACCAACACCCTGCTCCAGGATCTGAAGAAGGCACGTACAGACAGACCGCTCAGTCTGCTGCCACAAATCTGGACCGACTATAAGAAGGACGAGCTTGCTAACATCTATCAGAAACATGGCACTCAGAAAGAGAAAGAAAGCATTTATGAGCTGCTCTTCTCCATTAATCCTTCTCAAAACTCATATTGGGACAAAATCAAGGAATAAGGCTACATGCAGAATGATTCGAGGCAACTTCCCGGACGATAAAGCAAAGATTCTTCATAGGTAGGTTAAGTTCCTTTAAAACAATAAGATAAGAAATTATGCTCAAGCAATTATACATCAAGAATTTCACGTTGATTGACGAGTTGGACATTCCTCTTTATCCAGGATTCTCAGTCATCACGGGCGAGACGGGTGCCGGAAAGAGCATCATTCTCGGAGCCATCGGACTGCTCCTGGGCAATCGTGCAGACAGCAAGGCCATCAAGGCAGGAAGAGACCGATGCGTGATTGAAGCACACTTCGACCTGTCAAAATACGGAATGCAGGATTTCTTCGATGCTAACGATATTGATTATGATGCAGAAGACACCATCATCCGCCGCGAACTGACTGCTGCCGGAAAGAGCCGTGCCTTCATCAACGACACGCCCGTCCCCCTGAGCAAGATGAGAGAACTGGGCGAACAGCTCGTCGATATTCATTCGCAGCACCAGAACCTCCTGCTGCAGAAGGAAGACTTCCAGCTCAGCGTGGTCGACATTATTGCCCACGATGAAAAGCAGAAGAAGGCTTATCTTGCCGAATACAAGAACTATAAAAAGGCTAAGCAACAGCTGGAAGACCTGAAAGCGGAAATCGCAAAGAACAGGGAGAACGAGGAATTCATGCGATTCCAGTTTAAGGAACTGGATGACGCTAACCTGCAGGAAGGCGAACTTGAGCAACTGGAACAGGAAGCAGAAACCCTGAGCCATTCTGAAGACATCAAGACTGCTCTCTATGAAGCAGATAATGCACTCTCGGGCGAAGACGGCAGTATTCTCGACAAACTGAAGAATGCAGCCCAGCAGATTGACAACATCAAGGAGGTTTATCCGGATGTGAAAGAGGTGGCTGAGCGAATGCAGAGCAGCTATATAGAACTCAAGGATATTGCCCAGGAAATAAGCGGAAGCGTTGACAATATAGAGTTCGACCCGAACCGGCTTGAAACCATCAATTCCCGGCTTGACCACCTCTACTCGCTCCAGCAGAAATTCCATGTGGAAAATGTAGAGGAACTCATCGCCACTCGCGAGCGAATCAACGAACAGCTACAGCACATTGATAATGGAGATGAAGACATAGAAGAGCTGGAAAAGCAAGTTGCCCTTCTGCTTGCCAAGGCTGAAAAGCTGGCTGGTGAACTGACTGCCATCCGAACAAAATCGGCTAGAAAGATAGAAGAAGAAATGAAGAAACGTCTCATTCCTCTGGGAATTCCAAATGTCCGCTTCGAAATTTCATTCTCCGCCAAGCCGCTCAGTTCTGATGGTGTTGACAAGGTCAATTTCCTGTTCAGCGCCAACAAGAGCACGCTTCTCCAGCCGGTGAGTCAGGTTGCTTCCGGTGGAGAAATCGCCCGCGTCATGCTTTCTCTGAAGGCTATGATCAGCGGCGCCGTAAAACTGCCAACCATCATCTTTGATGAAATCGACACGGGAGTAAGCGGTAAGATTGCAGAAAAGATGGCGGAAATCATGACAGAGATGGGCAATTTGAACCGTCAGGTTATTTCCATCACCCACCTGCCTCAGATTGCTTCCATGGGAACCCATCATTACAAGGTTCTGAAAGAAGAAACCGAAGAGGGAACTCTTTCTCACATGAAGGAACTCAACGAGCAGCAGCGTATAGAAGAAATCGCCCAGATGCTCAGCGGAAGCGACATTACGCCTGCTGCCCTGGCAAATGCTAAGGAGTTGCTCAATAAACACAAGCAACACAAATAAGATTATGAAAAAAATAAATATGATCATGATGGGACTGATGCTCGGAGCATCGTCCCTCTATGCCCAGCCGGGTTCGGTCCAGAAACTGGCTAAGAGCGTTTTCACCTTGACTACTTTTAATCAGAAAGGCGACATTATCGCCTCTACCCAAGGTGTTTTTATCGACAACAAGGGAACGGCTATCAGCACCTTCAAGCCATTTGTCGGAGCTGTAAAGGCTAGCGTTGTTGACGCTTCCGGAAAATCGATTCCTGTTGAGGCCATCATGGGAGCCGACGAACTCTACGATGTGGCTAAATTCCGCATCAACGCCTCTACAGTTGCTGCCCCTATTGCAACCAAGGAATCGGCTGCTGGCGACAAGGTCTGGCTGGTTCCATATTCTATCAAGAAGCCGGCTTACCAGCAGGAGGACATCAGCAGCGTAGAGAAGTTCAAGACTACGTACAACTATTACATCTTCTCGAATAGTGCTCCCGAAAATGCAGTAGGTTGTCCGTTTGCCAACAAGAACGGTCAGGTCATCGGTCTGATGCACAGCAATGGTCAGGTTACGGCCATCGACGCCAACTACGCCAAGCAGCTGAAGGTAACCGGTCTTTCGAGTCTTGATGCAGCACTTCGCGAAACCACCATCCGTACAGCTCTTCCTGATACAGAGAACGAAGCGATGACGATGATGACTCTGAAGAAAGGCCAGACTACAGCTGATGAGTATGCGAAATATAGCGATGAGTTTATCAGCAAATTTCCTACTTCAGCCTTCGGTTACAAGGAGAAAGCCGCTTATCTGACGGATAAGGCAGAATATGATGCAGCTGCCAAACTGATGGAAGAAGGCATTAAGAAATCGGCTGCCAAGGATGAGGCTCATTCCAACTATGCCGACCTGATTTATCAGAAGATTATTTACAAGGGCGATTCTGTTTATAAGGACTGGACGCTTGATAAGGCCATAGCTGAGGCTCAGAAGGCATACGAAATCAAGGCTCTGCCTATTTACCGCCATCAGGAAGCGCAGATTAATTTTGTAAAGGGTGAGTATCAGAAAGCTTACGATACTTTCATGGATTTGACCAATACTTCACTTCTCAGCGGCGAACTCTATTTTGAGGCTGCCCAGGCTAAGAAGAATCTCAAGGCTCCAGCCAAGGAGATTGAGGTTTTGCTCGATAGTGCGGTAAGCGTTGGAAACAAGATCGGAATGGTTGCGAATTATTATCTGGCACGTGGAGAATTTCTGAAGGAGCAGGGTGAATTCCGCCGCGCTATTCAGGATTATAATATGTACGATTCCATTGCCCGTCCTGTTTCGCCAGCCTTCTTCTACACCCGTTACCAATGCGAAACCAAGTTACGCATGTGGCAGCCAGCCCTGCTTGATATTGCCCGCACCTGTTACCTGGCTCCTAAAGAGCCTACTTATTTTGCAGAATGGGCAAGTCTCGACTTGCGTGTAAAGCGTTATGATGAAGGAATCAGCGCAGCCACCCATTGCATAGAGTTGGCTCCTGAATATGCTGACGGCTACCTTCTCTTAGGACTGCTCCAGAAGGAGAAAGGAAATAAGGAAGAGGCCATCAAGAACCTGAAGAAAGCCCAGGAACTCGGCGATTCCCGCGCTGGAGAATATCTCAAGAAAGTGAAGTAATTATTTTAGTAATAAGTAAGAAAGTCCGTAGGCATTTTAACAGAACGCCTACGGACTTTCTTTTACATTTTAGTCATGTGGTACCCCAGCATTTTAAGCTCTACGGCTATTCCCATAAGGAACATCTGGTGAAGGGCGGCAACGAAACCACGGAAGGCTTCCTCGCTTTCAGGCTGCAGATTCAGATGAATCAGCTTGCTGTAAGAGCGCGAAGCACATTCTGCCACTACATTCGTAACAGCCTTATGCGCTTCCTCATTCAGCAGCAGAACCTTTTCGCAGATGTAATCATCCATGTGGTCGAAATCTATCCTGTCACGAAGATATTCATAATGATTCTCTACCTTGCTGTAGAGTTCCCAATCCTCATCCCAATACTTGGCAAGCGCCATTCCTACATACATGATCCAACCCAATGAAACCGTAGGATATTTGGCAAACTCGCGAATCGCATCAGGCAGATAACTCTCGCCTACTTTCTGCCACAGCTCTTCCAAATCCGGAGCTTCCGGCAAATGAGCGTCTACCTTATCAATACCCAGCAGATATTGATAAAGATCTTCCTTGAAGACAGCTTCAAAATTCTTTTTCTCTTCCATTTATCTTTTCTTTTTCTAATATTTTTTTACTGAACTCTGCAAACCCTGATTCCTATTTGCACCGGATGTTTATGCATGTAAGTATAAAGTGTCATCGGTTCATCAATCACCTTCTTGTGAATGCTGCTGGCGTTGAGCAGATGCAATCCGTCTTTGTGCCAGGAGGCAATACCGATGTGGGTCGTGTCGAGCCCCTTCTTGTTGGTAATGATGGCGATAATGTCACCATCGTGAATAGCGTTGCGGAAAACTGCCGTGTTGGCAATCTTACCCTTCGGAACATAACGGTAACGCTTGCCGTTCACACTCTGTTCCAGTTTTCTGATTCCCGATTTCCATTCCGGATGAGCCTTAAGCATCTTATAACTCGAAACATGCGTACTCATCCAGTTGATGTTCACGGTCTGAACGGCCGAGAAAGGAGGATTGGGCGCAATATTCTTCACGATTCCCTCGCGCTCGTTTGCATCCATCCAAATCGTGAAATAATGCTGACGCTTCACATAGGAAATCTCTCCGCCCACATAACGCACATTTCGGAGATGTTCACAGAAAGCCGAGAAAGAAGTCTCGTTCTTCTTGGCGCACAGGGTGAGCGCCGTAACCATCTCTACGTATGTGGTGCAGTCCAGCTCACGGGTGTTCACGATGAGCACCTCTTCCTTCGTCCGGTCCAGCGTGCCGCCCACATAAGGAACGCCCGCCATCTGCTTGCCAAACCAGAGCATCCAACTGGCAGGTTTCTTCTTCATCGCCCTTGCCTGCTGCAGCAGTCCTACAATCCGCAGACTGTCCTGCCGCTGATAAACCACATTCACCCTGGCTTCTCCCGGAACAGCCAGCACGCAAGCCAGCACGACAGCTGCCATTTTCGTAAATATTTTCATCTCTTCTCTTTTAATATGTTAATGATGACGTTTCCTGCCGAAGTTCACACCCACATAAATATTGAGTGAGCCAAACGAATTGTTGGTAGAAAACTGTTTTTTCTTATAGTTGTAGGAATGGATGATGGTGCTGGCGCCCGCGTACCAATGCGTGTTGTTCCACACAATACCGAAGCGGCCTATTCCATCCAGGTTCACATTCTTGAAACTGAAGTTGGTAATGTCCAGATGTTCCCTTTCATTATCCGATTTCGAGCTGTTGTAAGCCACACCTACCGAGAGCGAAGCGTTGAAGAGCCAGTTCTTGGCGAAAACCCAGTTGTAAGCATAGCCGCAGGTTACGTTCACATCGCTGTATTTCACCTTACTGAACATCAGCGAACTGTCTATCTTAGCTTCCGGAGTTCCCCCGTTTGTCAGATTTTTATTCAGCTTTTCATCTACAAGATTGGTCAGTTTATCCCAGTTCACCTCCAGTTCATGCTCCGTGTAACCGATTCCCAGAAGCATGGAACCGGCACTTCTCCGCTGCACCGTACTCTGCGAATAGGCGGCAGGATAAGAGAAGCGGCGATGGTTGAAGATGTAATAAAGATTGAATCCCTTGATGCTCGATTTGAAACCGTCGAAAGGAGCCTTGCGGATAGGGTCACAATCGATGTGCTCACCCAGATTCATCCGCAGAACATGATAGTCATTTCCCGTCTGTCGCCAGAACAGGTCTATTCCCAGCAGACTGCTGTAGAGGCTCAGGTCAAACTCCTTTTTATTAGTGTGGTTATTCCTGAAATTAATGTGTTTCAGGTCGAACGTATAACCCAGAAACACCCATCTCCAGCCCAGATAAGGCCCCAGGCGGTAAGAAGGATCAGGCGAGAAGGAAATGCTCTGTCCTTCGCTGTTTCTGAGCGTATATTCCTCGTAGGTATTGGTGTTCTGCAGCATCACCGTATAATTGTAATGCTGGTCTTCTATATAAGCCGAATCCGTACTGTTGAATTCTCTGAAGAACCGGGTGAACACATCTCCCACCTGATGGAAGAAGGTTTTGCGATGGCGCTCTTTCACGAGGCTGTCCTGGGAATTGGACATGAACATCGTCTTGTTGAAGAGCGTTCCCAGCATGGTAGAATCCACGGGCTCCCCTGCCCTTGCCGAAGTGCAGACAAGGGAACAGATAAATCCTACTATACAGAAACATCTCTTCATAACTTACGCTCTAATCCTGATGATGATTTTGTAAAAAATCAGTTCTTCCACAATACTCGGTCCAGCACCCAGTTGACAGCCGTAGCCGAAACGCTGGTGCAGTCGCATTTTCCTATTCCCTGCAGATGCTGAATCACACTCTTGATGAGCGGCAGCTGCACATAAGGCGGATTCGGAACCGTAATCAAGTTCTTTCCTTCGCTCGTAATCACTTCTATCGGCTGGTAAGTGAACACCGAGAATGAGAGCGAACCTTTCTCGCCAATCACCTCGATGCAGTCTTCCTTCGCACTCTCATGTCCCACGAAGCACCAGCTTCCGCTGCCCGGAATTCCGCTCTCAAAGAAGAAGCACGCCGAGAGCGTATCTTCAGCCTGATAAAGATGCGCTCTGTTGGCAGGATAGCCGTGCGCACGGGTAATCACACCAAACAGATTCTGGAGCAAATCTATCTGATGAGGAGCCAGGTCGTAGAAATAGCCGCCGCCCGCAATATCCGGCTGCAGTCGCCAAGGCATTTCCTTGCCGCTCTGAAAGTCGAGATCGCGCGGAGGAACCGAGAAGCGCACCTGAACATTCACCACGTTACCGATGGTTCCGCTCTCGATAATCTCCTTTACCTTCTGGAAGTAAGGAAGATAACGGCGATAGTAAGCTACGAAGCAGGGAACACCCGTCTGCTCGCTGATGCGGTTGATGCGGATGCAGTCGTTGTAGCTCGCTGCCAGCGGTTTCTCTATATAGCAGGGTTTGCCCGCATGCATCGCCATGATGGCGAAGGTGGCGTGAGAAGAAGGTGGCGTGGCGATGTAAACAGCATTCACATCGGGATCTTCTATCAATTCCGATGCATCCGTGTACCATTTGCGCACATGATGGCGCTCGGCATAGCTGCGTGCCTTGTTCTCGCTTCGGCTCATCACAGCCACCACCTGCGAACCCTCCACTTCGTTGAAAGCCGGTCCGCTTTTCTTTTCGGTTACTTCTCCGCAGCCGATAAATCCCCAGTTTATCTGTTTCATTCTCTATTGGTTTATTCTCTCCCGAAAGATTATTCTCCGGCGAGCGATTTGTTGATTTCGTCAATATAGTCGAGCACCTCGTCGCGTCCCATCTTCTTTTCACTACTGGTAATGAAATAAGGTGGAAGTGCTTCCCAGCGGTCTTCCAGCGCATGCATCCATTTCTCCGCATTCATGCGAGCCTTGACCGGACCCAACTTGTCGGCCTTGGTAAAGACGATGCAGAAAGGAACGCCGCTCTCGCCCAGCCAGTCTACAAACTCGCGGTCTATCTTCTGCTGCTCGTGGCGTACGTCGATGAGCACAAAGACATTAGCCAACTGCTGGCGCTGCAGAATATAACTGCTTATCATTTGTTCCAGCTGCTTCTGTACGGTCTTCGAACGCTTGGCGAAACCATAGCCAGGAAGGTCAACCAGATACCATTCGTTGTTGATGATGAAGTGGTTGATAAGCAGCGTCTTACCCGGTGTGGCTGAAGTCTTAGCCAAACCCTTGTGGTTGCAGAGCATATTGATGAGGCTCGATTTTCCCACATTACTTCTGCCGATGAAAGCATATTCAGCCTTCGTATCTTTCGGACACATGCTCACTCGTGGAGCCGATATTGTAAATTCTGATTTCTTAATTTCCATTCTTTCTATTTTCTTTATTATTTTTATTATTTTCAAGTTTCGCAAGTGAGCTCCACACGCCCTTTCAGGGCGAGAGGCGTTAGAACTTTTGTGCCTTCAGCCCGTACTTCTAAGTCTAGAGCATTTCAGCCAGTTCCAGCCATCTCATTTCCTTCTCATCAAGTTCATCCTTGATTTCAGGCAGGCGCTTGCTTTTCTCCGTCAGTTCCTCAACCGATAGATTTCCGCTGCAGAGTTCCTCTTCCAGCTTCTTCTGTTCCTCGGTCAGCGCATCTATTTCCTGGGTCAGCTGCTCATATTCGCGCTTCTCCTTGTAGCTCATCTTGCGCTTGTTCTCAAAATTGGCGTCGCGCTTGGCCGTGCCTGCTCCGTCGCTTTCTGCTGTTGCATTTCCGCTCTTTGCCGGTTTCGCCTGTTCTGCCTCGTCCTTCGCCTGCATCCGGCTCCATTCCCTGTACTGCGTATAGTTGCCTGGGAAATCCTGTATTTCGCCTTCGCCCTTGAAAACCAGCAGATGGTCTACTACCTTGTCCATGAAATAGCGGTCGTGGCTCACTACGATTACGCAACCCGCAAAATCCTGAAGATATTCTTCCAGTACCTGCAGCGTCTGGATGTCGAGGTCGTTGGTCGGCTCGTCCAGCACCAGGAAGTTCGGATTCCTCATCAGCACCGTACAGAGGTAAAGCTTGCGCTTCTCGCCGCCGCTCAGCTTGTAAACGTAGTTGTGCTGCTCCTCGGGCGTAAAGAGGAAGAACTGCAGAAACTGCGAAGCCGTCATGTGCTTGCCGCCCAGATCTATGTAATCGGCAATCTCCGTAATCACGTCAATCACCTTCTGGTCTTCACGGAATTTCAGTCCCTCCTGCGAGAAATAGCCGAAGCGAACCGTCTCGCCGATGTCAAACTTGCCGCTGTCGGGCTGAACCTCGCCCAGCAGCATCTTGATGAAGGTCGATTTTCCCGTTCCGTTATTACCCACAATGCCCATCTTCTCGAAGCGGGCAAAGTTGTAGTAGAAGTTGTCGAGAATCACCTTCTTCTGTCCCCTGTCGTCGAAAGCCTTGCTCACATACTGGCATTCAAAAATCTTCGAACCTATATAAACAGTAGAAGCCTTCAGCCTTACCTGTCGGTCTTCTATACGCTGCTTTGCCACCTTCTCCAGCTCGTAGAAAGCATCCTCGCGGTATTTCGCCTTGTGTCCGCGAGCCTGAGGCTGACGGCGCATCCAGTCGAGTTCCCTTCGGTAGAGATTCTTCGAGTGCTGAATTTCGGCTCTCAGATTGTCCATTCTCTCCTGCCTCTTCTCCAGATAATAGGCATAATTGCCACGATAGGTGTAGATGGTGCGGTCGTCGAGTTCCAGAATCGTATTGCACACCTTGTCCAGAAAGAATCGGTCGTGCGTAACCATGAAGATGGTCTTGTTGCCGCGGTTCAGATAACCTTCCAGCCACTCTATCATCTCCAGGTCCAGATGGTTGGTCGGCTCGTCCAGCATCAGAAAGTCGGGTTCCGTAATCAGCACATTCGCCAGCGCCACTCGCTTCTGCTGTCCGCCGCTGAGCTGTCCCATCGGCTGTTCCAGGTTGGTAATGTGCAGCTGGGTGAGAATCTGTTTCGCCTTCAGCACCTTCTCCGGATCATCCTCATGATTGAAGCACGCCTGCAGCACACTTTCCTCCGGATCAAACTGCGGCGACTGCTCCAGATAGCCCACCTTCAAGTCGCGTCGGTAGATGATGTCTCCGCTCTCATGTCCCTCTTTATCCATCAGCACCGACATGAGCGTAGACTTTCCCGTGCCGTTTCTCGCCACGAGTCCCACTTTCTGTCCTTCAGCGATAGAGAAGGAAATATTATCAAAAAGAACCTGTGCACCAAAGCGTTTGGTGAGGTTTTGAACGTCTAAATAGGGTATTTGACTAGCCATTTTTATTTTTTTTGTGCAAAGATACGATCCCTTTATTTATGGGCTTTTTACGTCTCCACTCTAAACATTTTCGAAACATAAGAACCCACAATATCTAAGTATAAAATCATTTGCGTTTAGGATTCCCTCTGGTATTCTAAACTTTTCTTTTTTTCCCGTTTATCCACTTCTAGTAGGTTAAACAAAAAGGAGCGTCTTGTTTAGAAACTAAGACTATGTTTAGACAAGAGATTATTCCTTCAATCGCTTTTGAAATCATGCTCAATTATTATGCAGCCTTTGACAGGCTGGCTTACCTATACAGCCTTGGATCCTATCTCCGTTATTTTATTCAATAACATATTATAGGCAGAACTCATAGCTGCATACTTTCCTTCTAGTTCATGTTTTTTGGCTTTTTCTTCTTCATACTTTGTTTTCCAAATCGAAATATCGACAATTTCTTCTTCGGAATCCTCAGTTTTTCCATCAGCAGCTTTACTTTCTCCGCCAGTCTCTTGACTTTTAAAGAAAGGACTATATTTAGTACCTTTATAAAAGTTGTCAATAGTAAGACCAAGACTGTCACAGAGTTTCTCCAAATAGCCAGTCTTTACATCCTTTACATTTAAGACTTGATTGACTTGCGTTAGCTGAACGCCAAGAATCCTTGCCAATTCCGACTTTCTGATCTTCATGTCAGACAGTATTCTTTCCAATTCTTCACCTGTCATACTCGTATCTGTTAAATATGTAGTATTATAGTTAAATATAGCTAAATATTATATTAACATATACCAACTTATTATATTTTTATATACCTTTGCACCGAAGATGCACCGAGTGCGCAACTAGTGCGCACATATTGCGCACAAAGGTACGATTATTTTTTTAATAAAACAAATTATATGAAGGAAAAAATAAATTTGTTGTCAGAAAGAGACAAAAAAAGACTCTTGATTATAGATACATATAAGAAAGAGTATCGTCCTCTCGTTGAAAACGGAGAGGTTACGCCAAACCGAGTGTTCATCAAGCTCGCTGAGGATTTTTCATATTCACGCTACGGAATAACAAGAATCCTTGCGAATGCCGGTTTATACAAAATGAAGAGCAAACAATCTTTAAATTCATAAATATGGAAGCAATTATCATAAGTGACAAAGCCGTGACATTTCAGGAGTTTGTTTCTGAACTATCTGAGGTAATAGCTCATAAGCTAGCCAAGCAGATGAAGGAACCTGCCAAGGTGAGAGTCTCCCAGAATGAAGCCTTCCGCACCTATGGCAAGGGGAATGTACAAAGATGGATTAGAACCAATCGTCTCAAACCAGTTGCCAAGCATCCTGGTAAAATTGAATATTTAGTAGCTGATTTGGTGAAGCTAAGTAATGTTGAACAAGATTATCTTTATGTATGACATACAAAATAAAAAGAAGTATGACTTATTCACAACATTTGAGACCTTCGTGGATAGTCATATTACTATATGAAGTACCACCTTTTGTATATGATACTTGTCAAACGGTGGAAGAATGTAGAGACAAACTTAAAGTCATTCTTAAAGTAATTAATACAACAGAAGTTATATATACAAATAAGAGGCAGGCACTTAGAAAGGTCAAGCAAATTGAGCTTCGTGAAGACAGGATTGAGATCCGGTCCTCATACGGCAAAGTGCAATTGGTATTTAAAATTGAAAAGATTAACAAAAATGAATGGTAATAATACATGGATTAAACTGCCAAGGAACTTTCAAAACTGGCGTTGGTATAAAGAATCAAATATGGTTCACTTATACCTGTATCTCGTTATGAATGCCAATTTGCTGTCCGAAAATTACTTTGACATTAATATAAAAAGGGGAGAAATTATGATATCTCTTTCAAGACTTTCAACGGATACTAATTTATCTATCAAGACACTTAGAACTTGTCTTGATAGGTTGAAACGTACTCACGAGATAGAATACCGCAACCTCAACCATGGCAGAATCATAATCATAGTCAACTACGATATGTTTCAGCCAATAGGAATTGATGAAAGTGCCCCAGACTGGGTAAAGCTCTACAGAAAGATAGAGCAATGGCGTTGGTACACTCACCCTAAAATGGTACACCTGCTGATTCATTTCCTTATTAAGGCAAAAGCGATTCTATCGGGGAACGATTTTACTTTTCAACTGGAGACAAGCTATAACTTGCTCAGCAAAGAAACAGGAATATCTGTTCAAAGTGTGAGAACATGCATAAAAAAGATGCAGTCAAGTGGAGTTATTGAGTTTCTGCCATCACCAACAAACCTCTTTAGTACCATAAGGGTTTGCAACTACGAAAATTACCAAGTAACCAACAAGGTAAGGGGCGTAATAGACAACCATAGCTATGGCAACAAGGGCACGATATCAGGTGAGTTAGATGTTGATTTTGAAAATAGCAAAAAATCAACAAACCTAAATATCTCCACAAGTCATTGTCCTCCAACGTCTTACGAGAGCACAAAAACCTCAAAGGGCACAACAAGGGCACGAGAGGGGCACGACAAGGGCACGACAAGGGCACAACAAGGGCACGACAAGGGCACGACAAGGGCAACACTAAAAGAATATAATAATATAAGAAATAAAGAAATAAAGAATATCAACTACGACGACGCGCGTGAGGGAGTTGTTTTCGTCGAAGCAGAGGAAGTCAAAGACGAGCAGAAAGAAAACCTACAAAAGAAAGCAGGCAAAGAAACCTACAAAGAAAAACTTCTTGAAGATGGGGTTTGGATGACGGCCATGGGAAAGATGTTTCATCTTGACCAAGGCGAAATAAAAAGACTGCTGGACGATTTCGATTTGGAACTCATCTGTCGAGGGAACAACGAAGACAAAGGCTTCAAGGATTACAAGTGCCATTTCTTCGACTGGCTAAAACTGAGAAGCAACACCCTGCGCACCATTTCGTCTTCCACACAAGCCAAAGGTGAAAGGTGGGAAGGAGAAAAGTTCGTTCCAAAAAGTTCGGAAGGAGGTATATATGATGGGCCTTTCTGATTTAAGCTTTGACGAAAATTACTGCTACAGATGGCTAGTGCATTTGTTTGCGGTAGAAGTTAGAAAGAGAAATAGAGAATACGAAGCCAACCAGGAACAGCAAGAAGCCATAGCAAATGTTGCAAGTTGGCTGGCTAACTCCAAGAATCACTTTGGTCTTGTCCTTAACGGTATAACCGGAAACGGTAAGACCACCCTGATAAAGGCAATGAGAAGCTTTTTCAACGTATGCAAGATTAAAGATCCTATATGCGAAGAAGGTGAATCATTAACCCTTAAAGCTGGAATATGGTTTGTGACTTCAAGGGAATTGTACCATCTCTATTCCTCAAACAGGAAGAGATTTGAAAGATGCATGAACACTTTCATCCTTGCAATTGACGATTTTGGAACCGAAGAATCTGAATTTTGCCAGTATGGAAACAGATACAAGCCGCTCGAAGAGCTGCTGTCCTATCGCTATGACAGGATGCTGCCGACCATTCTGACAACCAATCTTGGCGGAAAAGCCATTCGTGACAAGTACGGAGACCGTTTGGCCGACCGATTCAACGAAATGATGCAGGTGATTACTCTTCCGGATATTAATTTTAGAAATATTAATCAAGTATGAGACAGACAGAATTAAGTGAAATACTCAGCAGAACTAGCGGAGGACTTACCGTTTTCACACACTATCTTGGAGAGAAATGCCTTTCTAAGAAGTTCTGTAATCCATTCAGGGAAGATCACCATCCGTCCTGCAGGTTATATCGTAACAAGGCTGCCGACGGAACAACGAGATACTACATGAAGGATTTCGCCAATGATGACTATTACGGAGACTGCTTCTGGATGGTCAGCAAATATCTCAATCTATCCCTCTCCCAGGACTTCAAGTCAATCCTGGAGACGATAGATCACGATTTGTCATTAGGAGTCTTTGACAAAACGCCTAAAGCAGTCAAAGGTACCATTGACTACGCTAAGAGAATGGAAGAGAAATACAAGAGAATGGAGAAAACGTCGATTGGGTCTTTTACTCTTAAGACAAGAGAGTTCAATCAGCCGGAATTGGATTACTGGATGCAGTATGGCATAACAGTGGAGATTTTGAATAGATTCAATGTTAAAGGTGTTGAATCCTGTACAATCGAAAAAAAAGATGGGAAAAGCTTTTCGGTTTTCTCGTCTATATACCTTCCGATGTTTGGTTATTGCTTTGACAATGGGAAAGGGTATAAAATATACAGACCGAAAGCAGCTAGCAGGTTTATGTATCTAGGCAGGTTGCCAAATCCGTATATATTCGGGTGGGAGCAACTTCCGGCGAGTGGAGATATGGTCTTCATAACCGGTGGTGAAAAAGATGTCATGTCTCTAGCCGCCCACGGATTCAACGCAATATCGTTTAACAGCGAGACCGCCAAGATTCCTGCAGATGTCCTGAAAGATCTTTCTTCCAGGTTCAGATCCATTATTGTTCTGTTCGATAGCGACGAGACAGGAATTAAAGAGTCTGCATCACGTTGTGAGGAGAATAAAGACCTTGTATCTATCAAGCGTGTGGTTTTGCCGCTGAAAGGAGACAAAACGGAAAAAGATATAAGTGATTTCTTTAAGATTGGGAGAACCGCAGAAAATCTTTTAGAGGTTATAAACTCTCAATAAACGCCCTATAAGGCGAAATAAGGGGTATAGAACGGAATATTAATTAGTAAACGGTAAATGATATGACAAACAGAAAAATAACGTCCCATAGGCCAAAAATGGAAAGAAACACCAAAAAGAAGGCTATGGGGTATGGGAAAAAGATAGAAATTAGCATTCTGTCTCCCGAAGACGAGAAGATTCTGAACACTTTTGGAATAAAAGGAAAGAACTGTCTTTCCGGATTGTTCTCAATGGAGTTATATTCCCTGTCTGGAGTTGAAAAAGGCATCGGAATGATAAATACCAATTATGGATACGAGTTTCTTAACCAAGATACAAAGAAACAGCAATTTGGGCTCGTAAAAACCGGATACGTGTTTATAGGAGCACAAGGTAAGAAAAGAACGCAAGATTGCTGCGTCTTTTTCGATTTAAAGGATTATCTGTCGTATCTGGGCATTAACCAAAATAGTCCCCTTAGCTTACCTAAGGGAACCGACTGTTTTATTTTATGCGGAGCGACCAACTACTTCGGACTCGTTGTTGATACAGATGAATATGAGAATATAAATGTATTCATGCCAAATTCGGTATTTGGAAAATCTCTCGTAAAGACCATGCAAGAGAGGAATCCGGATCACATAAAGAACTACGATGTTTTTTATGGTGGATACAAAACTCTCTATGAGTATTATAACAACATAAAGAACTAGCCAATGATAATAATTATTTTTTCAGTCTTAATTGTAGTATTATTAATCGCCATCATCTATGAGATAAAATACACTTATAGAGACGGTGGGTTGTGGAAGTAGATTAACAAAAACTAATAAGCAATATGGAATTAGAATTTTTAAGTTTAACAAGAAGCGAGAAAAATCTAGAAAAGCTGGACGAATATTGGGAATCATCCAGCTATGAGGATAAGTTTTTCTCGATATCCCGGGAATTTTACAAGAAGAAAAAATATACTCCTTTAGGTAATATGAAGTTGTTCAGAGTGTTGTCTTTTTACATTAAAGCTTCCATCACCATGGAAAATATAAGATTACTCTGCAATGTGATAAGAGCAAAATATCAGATTGAGTGCTTTCAAATATCGATTGATAGAGAAGATAACAGAGTGTATCTCCAGTTTGTCTGGCTGAACGAGGAATATGACAGCATCATCCTCACACCATTCGACTGGAAGAAAATTACGGTTCTGATTATTAGATATCTGAATCTTCCACGTCCAGCTAGCACCAAGCCGTTAGTAAAATACTATCTCAAAGATGCGTATGAATACGATCAAGAAATCTTCAACAAGCAACTAGAGGTACTCTTCCAAGCAAAAGTAAAGGGATTGAACTATGGATTGATACAGGATGCCCTGCAATATGCAGAAGGGATGTGTAGAGGTGAATTAAAGTAAACGGAAGATGAATTGCTCCATATCAGAAGTAAAAGGCGATCTAATGTTCGCCAATACAAATGTAGTAGTATTGCCGGTCTCACCAGATGGGGCCGGTAATATTCTCATAACACGTAGATTTATGAATAAATTACCTATTATGAGACAGAAGTACGAAAATTTCTGTAAGGGGAATCTGTTTTCTCCCGGAAAAATTTGGATCTACAGAACTTACACTAGGAATATTTTGCTGTTATCCGTTGAAAATCAAGAACAGGAATCCGATGAAAAGACGTTTTGTTTCGTTCTCAAAAAAATAAAGAGTATATATAAAGAAAGAGAAATCTCTTCAATATCCTTCTCTTTGTCTTCATTTTCAACCATTCCATCTGAAAGGGTAAAAGAGTTGATAATTAAAGAATTTACAGACACGGATCTTATTATTGAATTTTATGTTGAAAGCGAATTGTCTTCCACAAAAATCATATCAGCACTAGAATCCTTGTGTGCTCCAATTCCAGAGGAGACAAAGATTAGAATCAAGGAAAAAATATGTTTTGAAATATAAATAGCCCCGGTATTCTTGTACCGAGGCTATTAAACTTTTGAGTATCAGAAACTCACTCTATCAAACAATCAGTTCGAAATATATTCTTATCTATCTGGTCTGAAAGAATCACCAGAGTGCTTCATTGCGTTGCCAAACCCCTTGAAGAAGTTAGCAAAAAACAATAACAAAAAAATAGCTCCCATATATTTGACTTTTAAAATGGTTTTGAATAACTTTTGATTCTTACTTTACCGAGAAAGTTGACGGATGATTGATTTCCTTGGTGATTACGGCATATTCACCTGGTTCAAGCCCCTTTACGGTAAGAAGGAAGGATGATTCTCCATATTTCTTTGCCTGAAACTTAATGTCGCCAATATAGGTTTTTACATTTGTTCCGCCAAAAAGAGCACTCTCGGCCATCATCCAACGACGCTCCTTCTTCTTTGTCTCGAATTTGATGATACCAAGCAGATGATTTGGATTATCGTTGTGATTATCCACTCTAACTATGAAGGTAACATCCCTTGCAGGTAGTTTTGTAAGTCCTTCCCTACCCTTAACGGCAAGGTAAGACTGACCTTTGGCCAGGAACATTCCTGCTACCGGTACAAAGGCCAGACTATTGGATTTCGCCTTAACATCGGCATCCTCGGTAGGCATCAGCGTAGTTGTGCTATCTGCATTAACGATTGCTACCTGACCATTGTACTCTGGTTCTACAACATTCCCAGCATTTGCACCTAGTGTAAACAGGGAAACTAACATCGAAAAGATAATTTTCTTCATAACTTATGTTTTTATATACTTTTATCTATGTTTTTACACTGCAAAGATACGAAAAATATTTGAAATATGCAAATTTCTAGCCAAAAAATTTGGCTGAAACTTATATTTTTATTATCTTTGCACCATATTTAACGATATATGTATATATTTATATAAGTATATACCTATATAAAGGAATAAAACGTGGTAGTTATACCACTGGTATAAACATTAAAGTAATAGTTATATGAAAAAAGGTACAAGAATCATTGCAATTGCCAACCACAAGGGAGGTGTGGGTAAGACAACAACTACTGCTAGTATGGGAGCAATTTTGTCACAGAAGGGCTTTCATGTGCTTCTTATTGATCTGGATGCACAGGCTAACTTAACCTGTTCACTTTTGAAGCAAGAGGTAACAACATCCGTGTATAACGCATTCGTGGAATCAACAGACTTACCTATTTATAATATAGGAGAGAATCTAGACCTGGTTCCTTCTTCGCTGCAGCTTGCTCAGGCAGACCTTCAACTCGGATCAGCACTAGCAAGAGAGAGATTGTTAGAAGATCTCCTCTCTCCAATCAAGGAGAGATACGACTATATATTGATAGATTGCCCTCCAAGTTTATCACTGATGACTCTGAATGCGATAACTGCTGCAAATGAAGTTATCATACCGCTTGTTGCAGAAACCCTACCATTCAAGGGATTGACAATGATTACCAACTTTGTTAAAATGGTAAAAGCAAAGCTCAATCCGAAGGTAGATGTCGAAGGCGTTCTGGTTACTAGATACGAGAAGTCGAATCTCAGCAAACAGATAGAGAACGGTTTGCGTGAATCTCTTGGGGATTTGGTTTATAAGACCAAGATACGCAAGAACATCACTGTTGCCCAAGCACCTCTAGAAGCTACAAATATTGTAGATTACGACAAAAACAGCAATGGAGCTATTGATTATGTGTCTTTCACTGACGAATATCTTTCTCGTACAGCTGTAGATTAATGTGTAACAATTGAATTTAATCAAAGATGACAAAGAAAATCAACGATGACGCTATGTCTTCACTGCTTAATGGACTTTCCGGCGGTGATGCAGTTCCGGCTGTAAAAGGAGAAGTTGCCGAAGCAAAAGCAATTCCCCAAAAGGTTAATTCCGAGAAAAGCTCTATCGAACGAGAAAGAATCTGCACTCTCATAGAGTCGGATGTAATGTCGAAGGTAAGAGCAATATCTGAGAAGGAAGGACTTTCTATTGCATCCATCATCAACCTTGGACTTAAAGTTGTTGTTGAGAATTACGAAAAGTCTCACGGCAAAGTTAAGGGCAGTAATTTCAAGAAGGGTAAGATTGATGAAGTCTTTAATATTTAAAACATCACGAAGAAATCCCTGATGAAGAATCATCGGGGATTTTTTCGTGTTACACGAAAGGCGGTATTTCTTTAAAATATACCATATACTAAACATTTGGCATTTTAAAAAAAAGAAAATGGGAAGAAAGATAATACATGTACACTTTTTGGCTAGTCACAAGAACTATTATTTTGGCAGCGTGAGTGCCGTTTACAAAATGTTCACTGCCCAGGATTTGGGAATCAACGAATCCTATTTGAGACATATACTTACTGAAGACGGCAATCACCATCTGACAGACAAGGTGTTGATTATTCGTTCCAGACTTCTTGTCTAAAACAATTGCATTTATGTGGTTGGTGAATTGTGTTATCACCAACCACATATTTATTGTTTTCTATTATTCTCTTCAATATCTCCAAAGTCTTCTGCTTCGATACGCTCACTATCATTACCCATCGCCACTGCTTGTTGTTCACCAGACAGACAGGAAGACCATAACAAAAGATCTTCTGCAAAATCCTCGATTTCTATTTTCGCCTTGATTTTATGGCTCCAGTAAACGGAAACCAGGCAAATCACCTCCATAGCCTCTTTGTTGGAGAGCATAGAAATTACGCCCAGCAAGTTGACGATTTCATGATCATAGTAGAACTCTTCGGCACCATCACCCATGTGAACGTAATGATCAATCTTGTTAAAAAGAATATCAGAAGCCTTAGTCATATCAATATTATTTGGCAAAACACCCTTGATGGCGCAGATAATAACCGCCAGGTATTTAGCATCATGCAGCAACCAGATAGCACGGCAACGAGCAGACACGTTACATACGGCTACATCCAGGGCGTTTTCTCCTATCCATTCCGTGATTTTTTTCAACGTCTCGCTAACTTCTTCCTTCTTCTCCTCTCCCTTCATAGTATCCGGAACATACAGGCTATTATCCATATAACATCCTTCAAGAAAACTTACACTTATGCCAGATACATTATCTTTCACCTTCCATCTTATGGAGTTTGTGATGCTAGGCTCAATCGTAAATCTATCTTTCTGATTCATAACATTGACTTCACCGTGCTGTCGAGGGCTTAATATGTTAATAAGTAACTCCGTAACCTTCGTTGTTGTCGTACTTAGCGAGCAAACAACCGCCACTATTATAGTAACATGTGATGCCACCATCTTCTTTGGTGTAATCATCTTGTTCCAGGCGTTCATTCATGAAGTCGTCAAACTCTGGAAATGAAACAAAAGCCTGTCCTCTATCATTAAAATCTAATGTACTCATAAAGAAAAATTTAAAGGGTCAGTTCTTCGAGAATAGCCTCACTAATGAGATTGGCAATATCTACAGGTATCAAGATACCTATAGTTTTTCCTGTATCATCCTTGCAATAGCAAATCGGTTCAGCCTTTTCGTTTAAAAGATACAACTGCAATTCATCATCATAACCATCTATGTCATAAGAAGCAGTAATATTGCTTTTCACTTCCATCCCTTTGATGGAAAGCTCGCATTGCCAATAATCGAAAGGTTTCTTCTTACCTTTAACCATTTTTCGACCACGAACGACAATCAGAGTGACTTCTTTGCCGCTTTTGGTAGTGAATGTAAAGTCCGTTGTTTTTTCTATCTTTTGTGTAAAATCTTTCTGATTCATATAAATTCGCTTCACCGTGCTGCAATAGGGCTGAAATATCTTAAAAAACATTAATAATCCGGGTGAAATAATACGCCGTATTGTTTTATTTCTTAAATTTGCACCTGTCTTCGGAAGACTTTAATCGAACCTTTATGGAATTGAAATAAAAATAAACTTCCGTTGACGGTCAATTCTTCGGAATTGCGGATTTAAACGCTCATAAAGAGCAAATTTCTACTATCGTAGATGTCAGACTGTAATGGTCTGTGGTAGCCCCGGCTTAGGTCGGGGCTTTTTCGTTCTACTGCATCCGTAGAGATTCACTTTAATTGCTTTTTGAGCAAATTAAATATCATATTTTCCTCTGCTTCGTCGAGATTGTAACAGGCGTGAGGGAGGATGGTAGTTTTCTTGTTATCTCGATGCAAATAGATAATATTCGCATTCTCATGCCATGGACGTGATCTATAGCATCGATTCACCATCTCCGAGAACGATGTGTTCTCATTTCTTGCGAAGCTGGAATCCCAGGCGCCCAGGAGTGCAACGACCTGCTTCCAACTTAATTCGTTTAAGTCGATATTTCCATTTTCCTTCACCGTCTTTTCTAATAAATTCTCCATATTCTTTTCGCTTATCCGTGCTGCGTAGGGCTGAATAATATTAATTTATAAAGTTTCAAAATGTTTGTTCACGTATACTTTCTGAAACTCCTGCTTAGGCTGATGATCTTTGTATTTTTTCAATAGAATTTCCAGGTATGTTTCACCTTGATGAGCAAGTTGCTGTACATCGTAGGATTCTACGGTTCTATGCCATTCAGTTCCGTCTTCGAAGTAAACGTTTACCTTGCTATTGTTACCATTGTTGTGATAATTAAATAATCTCACCTTCTTCATTGATATTGACTTAACCGTGATGTCGAGGGCTGAATGTATTAACTTTCTATACTCATTATCTATCAAGGAAGATCTTAACCCAGGTTTTCCAGTTCCATTTCCTTTTTGAATTTACGGATTAACTCCATAGGAGAAAGTGAAACTTCCCATTCGTATTTCCTTGGTTCAATATACTCTCTGTTGTCTATCCAAAACTTTGCGCTGGTCTTGTTCGTCAGCAGATTGTTCATAACCTCGTAAAATTCAGGTAAGAACTTTTCGAACTTAGTTAGTCGAGCGTTTTTTTCCTCCTCGTTTTCAGAAAAACGCTCTATACGGTCTCTTTTTTCTTTTATCTCAGCTTCAACATTCTTGACGAAAGTATAGCGCAAGTCTATTGCCCATGTCACTTGCTTCTCTGAGCCTTCAAGCTCCGGATAGTCATTTGTAGCTGCATCCGCAAGAGCTTTGTCATGATGAATCTTTCGCTGACAGGCAGGACACAACTGTTCCTCTGCCCAAGAAATATAGTTCTCACGCTCGCTAATCTTGCCGAAAAGTTGCTTTTCTACTTCGTGACCGCACTTGTATGTAATCCAATATTTTGCCATATTAGTTCCGCTTCACCGTGCTGCGGTAGGGCTTATATAATTTATAACGTTTTTAAATCAGTTATATTATTTAAATATCCTTGTTTTTCCCATTTTACGGCTTAATAGCTTAATCTAGTTTTTCGCAATTGGACAAATGGTCTCCTTTTTTGGGAAAAAGTCTATATTACTTTAACATCTATCAGTTTTATAATAAAACCTCGCTTAGAGGAACTTCCTCAAATTCCCATTCATAACCAACATCGTTACATTGGCTCTGATTCATTTTTTCAAGCTGCTCGGCTTGTTCCTCTGTCATAGGATGGTTAGCCAATCCTTTGAGAGCCTTTATAGCCTTCTTCTTATTTTTAGTAACCATAGCAATCTCCCTGCTCTTAGTAGAATGCCAATCATCAGTTTTATATATAACAAAAACATTCATATTGTATCTGTTTAAAATTCATAATAGCCGTTCACAGTCTCATAAGGAAGTTCTTCTCCTGTAGTAAAGCTGCAAAGCTTGTACTTTGGTTTCTTCCCCTCCTTCAACATCTTGTCTATCGCCTTTTTGCAAAGCCAAAAGCTCTGAATCCAGGTACAACGATTGCACCAGAAGTTAAAGAAGCAATAATCGTCAAATACAGCTTCACTGCCGGTCAGATTGTAATACAGACGGCGAAGTTTAGCCAACGTTTCTTTATTTACTTTCATAATCTATATGTTTTTTTGAAGTTCAACATTCTGTTAATTCACACTATCTCGGATATATCGGGTAACCAGATTCCTGTCTAGCCTTTTTTATGATTTCTCATTTCCTTCGATCCGAGATTT
>ENA-ORMS01000158-ORMS01000158.1-human-gut-metagenome-genome-assembly--contig:-NODE-158-length-76254-cov-11.533970_pt1 | contig 76254 bp, 69 predicted proteins | sample MGYA00242104_ERZ508997 | MGnify/ENA primary metagenome ERZ508997 (study PRJEB26280, sample SAMEA2338704) | human gut metagenome | biome: human gut; feature: human-associated habitat; material: faeces...
CCCCCAGCCGTAAAGACACGGCTCGTGCTGCCACTGATACGGAGAACGCCCCAGTACCAGGGACTGCTTTTTCCAGATACAGCAGCCGGAGAGGTAGAAGCCCGCATCGGCGAAGGCTCTGCGGAAGTTCAGCCCCTCGGTGTCAGCGTGGAACACATAAATGGAAGCATCGTCTGCCATAGCCTTTTCCATGCAGGAGAAGGCATCGAACAGAAACTGATAGAATTTCTCGCCGTCCATGTTGTCGTTCTTGATTTTTCCGGCGCTGCCCTCATAGTTCACATTGTAGGGCGGGTCAGTAATAACGAGGTTTGCTTTGCGGCCGTCCATGAGGGCGACGTAGGTTTCTTCACGGGTAGAGTCGCCGCACACAAGGCGATGCCGTCCCAGAATCCAGACATCGCCGGACTTGGTGAAGGTCGGCTTCTGCAGCTCGGCATCTACATCGAAATCGTCCTCTTGGATGTCCTTGCCGTCATCGAACAGCTTCGACAGCTCCTTTTCGTCAAAGCCGGTGAGCAGCGGGTCAAAGTCTGCCGCTTGCAAGGCTTCGATTTCCACACGCAGGAGTTCTTCATCCCAGCCTGCGTCCATCGCCATGCGGTTGTCTGCGATGATGTACGCCTTTTTCTGGGCTTCGTTGAGGTGGTCGGCAAAGACGCACGGCACTTCAGCGATGCCTTCCTCCTTGGCGGCAAGAATACGACCGTGACCGGCAATAACGCCATAGTCACGGTCGATGATAACGGGATTGATGAAGCCGAACTCACGGAGAGAGGAGCGCAGTTTGTTGATTTGCTCCGGCGAGTGGGTCCGGGCATTGTTGATATAGGGAACAAGTTTTGCAATGGGGACGAGCTTCATTTCGGTAGTCGTTTTCATTACACAAGCCCCCATTCCGCAAACTTCTCAAAGCCGCCCAGGTTGCAGATATAGTTCCGAGCGATTTCCACGATTTCGGAATACGGTCTGCCGTCCACGGTATCGTCCCCAATGGCACAACAGAGAGCGACCGGCTTTCCGGTTTCCTGTGCTTTGAGGAAAGCGTAGATGTTCACGCTGACATCTGCTTTGGACAGGTCTTTGCCGTGCAGACCGCCACCGGTGACAGAGTCTGCCATATCGCTGCCCAGCTTACGGTTGGTTGCGCCGGTATCCACATCCGTGCCGCCCGTCCAATCGCCAAGGGGATTGATTTCAGCATTGGGATAAATCTCACGCAAACGCTGTGTCTCAGCGTTGCTTTGGCAGAGGATGAGCCGGTCACCGTCCAAAATGTATTTGCCGTCATACGGATATGCGGAGAAGATGCTCTTCGCAATTTCAGACAGCTTTTTCTGTTCTGCGGTCACAGGCATTCCTTTGAAGATGCCGTTATCGCCGCAGCGGATTCCGTTTGCCTGGTTATCGGCAAGGTGTCCGTCCTGCGGCACTTCCATGTAGTCTGTGTGCAGATTTCTGGCAATGCGGTGAACGGCGGCGGTCACATCAGCTTTGTCCAACGGAGCGGAAGTTTCCGCAATGATGTGGCACACACCATGACCGATAAGGATCTCCACGGCAATGCGGGGATTCTCTGATTTCTGGTATGCCAAATCCACCAGTGCACCGGCAATTCGGTCTGCCACCTTGTCCGGGTGGCACGGATTGACTTTTTCAAACATGGCGTTACCCCTTTCTCGCACGGAGCAGGCGTTCCATCAGGTCATCCTGCGGCGTTGATTCGCCGTATTCCGTGCTGCAGTTTTCTTTTACGATTTGGAAAATCTCATTCCAGAGCCGCACCGCCTGGTTCATGTAGTTGATACCGATATTGATGAACGGAGACGGGATTGGCTTTCCCGTGGTGGGATGCTTGGAGAGAAAACCCATGCGGTTGGTCATCTCCTCGCACTGAACCCAGCGGGCAGAACACATGGCATAGCGTTCCAAAAGCTGCGGTGACACCTTTGCGGCGCAGCCGATGCCTTTGAGCCATTGCCAGGTTTCCGTGTAAATTTCCTGTGCCTGCAGGACGCTGCCGTCCCGCTGCTCGGCGGACAGGAAATCATGGGGTTTCGGCATTTCAACACCCTCGACTTCGGGAATGTCCAGCACTTCAAGTTTTCTGCCGCCGGGATTCCCGTTTTCGGCTTTGTCCTTGACTGCGGATTTCTTTCTTCCCGCACCGGGTCTTGCACCGCCTCTGCCGCCTGTGTTATTCGATTTTGTGGGCATCCAAGTTCACCTCTCTTAATTACCCTTTTGATTTCGCCTTTTTTGCGCACGTGACCCCGGGCCGTTGCCCGACCGAGAGGGTCGTAGAGATTTGACCGCCCCTACCCGGTGGGAGGTTGCGCATAAAATGTAGGCGCAACCTCAACGGTCGCCAAGGTCATGGTGTATCTTCGTGTGACAGGACTGGCACAGACTCATGAGATTCTCTCTTGCGTGAGTGCCACCCTTGGAAACGGGCAGAATGTGGTGTACTTCCTGCACCGGAGTCAGCCGACCTTCCTTGAGACACTGTTCACACAGCGGATGCTCTGCGGCGTAACGGTCACGGATGCGCTTCCACGCTCTGCCGTACTTGCGGTTGACGTCGGAACTGCGCTCGTATTTATCGTATTTGCGGCGTTCCTCCGTGCGGTGCTGCTCACAGAACTGCCCCTCACAGAGGTTGGGACAGCCGGGATGAGAGCATGGACGCAATGGTTTCTTCGGCATCGTTTCACCTCCTCGCAGTCAAAGAGGTTAGTGTTAAAATGTATGCGAAACCTCTTTGCATAGGAAAAGCCCCACGGGATTGCTCCCATGAGGCTGTCCTGGATTCTTTTTCGCTATTATAATGATACTACATTTAGGATGGGAACTCTACGGAACTATCGTGTACACTTTTGGCTTTCAGAATATCTGCCACCATATCCAAGGCACGGTCGTGCAGTTTCTGTATCCATTTTCCGCTGTAGTGCATATCCACGGCAATCTGCTCCCAGGTGTGGAAGCACAGATACCGCTTTTCCAAAAGGATCTGATACTCGGTGTTGTCTACGGACTTTATGACCTCTACAATCTCACGCTTCAGATCCACAAGCCGGTCGATGTCCCTGTTGATTTCTTCCTGCAGGTCAATGATCTTGCACACGGCATCTGCCATTGTGGAGCCGCCGCGATTGGGGTTTCTCGGCATACCCGTCAGCGTGGTGGTACACTTGGTGGCGAGTTCATTCAGCGATGCGACCTGGGCAATTTTTGCGTCAATGCGCTGGTCAAGGCGGTGCGCCTGCGAGAGATACTCTTTTGCTGTCATGCCGCCACCTCCTTATGCACCATGCGGCGCACACCTGTCATGAGATATTCGCCGTCCAAGTCGGTCAGCATCCCGTACCAGCCGGAATGGAAGAACCGCTCCAAGGACGTCACGGCATCGGCATAATCTTTGTTGTTCGGAAAGCGGTAATGCTGTTTGAGGGCTTTTTTGTAGTCTTTTACGGCCAGTTCTACAATGGCGTTGGCTAATGCCTGATAGGGGTTCATATGCGTACCTCCGATATTTTAAGATCCTCGGATTGGCACGGATTTTCATTGATTGTCTTAGATTCTCAAGTCCGCTTTTACGGCATCGATCAGTGCCATCTGTGTATGCTCCTTTTGGGAGAGGGCTTTCATGATGCGGTTGTCAATGGTGTCCTTGGTGACGATGTGCTGCACCACCACAGTTTTGGAGGTCTGTCCCTGCCGCCACAGACGGGCTACTGTCTGCTGATACAGTTCCAAACTCCAAGTCAGCCCAAACCACACCAGCGTAGAGCCACCGGATTGTAGATTCAAGCCGTGTCCGGCAGAGGCGGGATGGATAAGTGCTACGGGAATTTCTCCGTTGTTCCATCTGCGGATACTGGTGGAGTCATCCAGACGTGAGAACGGAATATGCAACTTTTTCAGCCGTTCCGAGATACGGGTGAGGTCGTGCTTGAACCAGTAAGCGACCAAAATCGGCTTGCCGTTAGCGGCTTCGATGATGTCCTCTAAGGCATCCAGCTTGCGGTCGTGAATCTGAATGACTTCACCGTTATCATCGTAGATAGCACCGTTTGCCATCTGGGACAGCTTGCCGGAGAGAGATGCGGCATTTGCAGCAGTAATCTCGGCGTCACCCAGAGACAGCACCAGTTCCTGCTTGAGGTCGGTGTATTTCTGATTTTCTTCATCGGACAGCTGAACGGTGTATTCGCTGCTCATCAGTTCCGGCATCTGCAGGTGGTCAGTGGATTTCATGGAAAGCGTAATATCTGAAATCTGCCTGTAGATAGCATCCTCCGCATACGGCAGCGGCTTGTAGGAATAGATGATTTGACCGTTCCGCTTGTCCGGCTGAAAATAGTCGGTGCGATATTTGGTAATGAACCGACCCAGACGCTGTCCCATGTCCAGAATACGAAACTCTGCCCACAGATCCATCAGCCCATTGGAAGCGGGCGTGCCGGTCAGTCCAACGATACGGCTGACTTTTGGCCTGACCTTCAGTATCGCCTTGAACCGCTTGGTGTTGTGATTCTTGAAAGAGGACAGTTCGTCAATCACGATCATGTCAAAATTGAATGGGATGCCGCTTTCTTCAATGAGCCATTGGACATTCTCGCGGTTGATGATATAGATATCTGCCGGTCGCATGAGGGTGGCCTTGCGTTCCTCTGCCGTGCCGACAGCTACGGAGCAGATGAGGTTCTGAAGGTGATCCCACTTATTTGCTTCAGCTGTCCATGTGTCCCGCGCCACACGCAGCGGTGCAATTACCAGAATCCGATGAACCTCAAAGCTGTCGAACAGCAGATCATTGATGGCGGAAAGGGTTATGCTCGTTTTGCCGAGACCCATGTCCAGAAAAACTGTGGCAATGGGATGTGTCTCAATGTAGTCGATGGCATAGCGTTGGTATTCATGCGGTGCGTATTTCATCAAGGATACCTCCAATTTGTTCTTCGCTGTCCAGAATGTAGACCCGAAAGCCCAGCCTACGCAAAAGCGTGTGGCGGGAAACTTGTAATGCCCGTGGCTTTTCGCCGGGAGCCTTTACTTCCACAAAGGCAAAATGGCAACCAGGCAGAAGAACAATTCGGTCGGGCATCCCATCAAATCCTGGAGAAACGAACTTCGGACAGATGCCGCCCTGCTTTTTTACCATCAGAGTTAATTTACGCTCGATTACTTTTTCTCTCATAATGCTTTCTCCTGTAAGGTTTTAATGGTCTGGGTAGACCTCGTTGAATGTCATTTACTAAACTTTTCCTTATGGCTTTTTATGAAGATTTCCCCTAAGAGGACTTTTTGTAAATGACCTTAATAGAGGTCTACCCAGGAGTGGTTTAGGACAGGAAATCCTCGCCCGCATCGGTGTCAGGCTTCAGCCTCAATCCCGCAAAGTAACGCTTGCCCTTTGCAGAAATGCGTCTGAACCCCGCACCATCCATTGCGGTGTAGAAATCTGCCGTGCTGCGGACATACTCGTTGGTATCCATGCAGTGATTGCGGTATGCCTGGTACAAGGCACTGGAACTTTCACGGTAAGCATTGCCGACCTCGCACTTCTCATCGAGGAAGTTGCCGAACCAGTCATTCTGGCTGCGGTAATCATCTATGGCTTTCTGCACGGTGGCAGGAGTCGGAACTTTGTAATCCAGATCAATGACCTTTTTTGCCCCCTCAATGACCCAGGCCAGAATGCTCTCTCCGGCGTTCTGATAGAGGTAATCGCCGTAGTTCTTGATATCGCTCTTTTGGCGTTAAACGGAATCACGATCAGGCGGCGCCAGGTGCCGTCATCGGATGCGCTGACCTTCGGCAGATGGTTAGTGTACAGCACCAGGCTGTGGCTGGGAGAAAAGCTGAAGGGATCTTTGTACTTTTTCTCCGCAAAAATGTCATCGGTGGAGCAGAGCTGCTTGACGGTGGAGTCGTTCAGGCGAGCGCCTTCCTGCATCTCGGCGGCAATGAGCAGCCGTTTACCCTTGACCTCGGCCATTTCCGGCTTTACATTGCGGCGGCATCCGAAGGTCAGCGTATCGGCAGAGATGTTGCCGCTGTACAGCCCAAGCACACGGGACACAGAGTTCCAGAAGGTAGATTTTCCGTTACGACCACAGCCGTATGCGATGATAAGGGCTTCGACCTCAACTTTGCCGATGGCGGCAAGACCGCAGATCATCTGTACATAGTCGATGAGTTCCTGATCTCCGCAGAAGATGGTGTCCAGGCAGTCAAGCCAGATCTGCTTGCCGCGATCACTGGGAGAAACGGTTGTGGCCTTGGTGATAAAGTCCTCTGCGGAATGCTCTCGTGCGCCCGCCATGCCGAGACGCAGGTCATAGGTTGCATCCGGAGTGCAGAGCAGGTACGGATTGGCGTCCAAGTCCTGCGGCGTGATCTCCAGCATGGGGCGGGACTCCTTCAGCGTGGCGGTGATATTCTTCGATGCGCGGCGCTGGATGACATAGGACTGATAAGCCTTTGCCGCCAGAAATGCCTGATATGCTTCTGCCTGATTCTCGTTCATCATTCCTTCGGCTTTGGCTTTACTGTTGTTGTCCAGGATCTCCTGAGCGCCGCAAGTCTTAAGGGCGGCAAGAGCGTTCATCATATCCGAAGATGCCTCTTTCAGCTGGCGGCGCGTCAATTCGTGGGCAACCGCCTGTGCGCCTGGCTCGGTTTCCTGCCAATATCGACCGTTATAGCGGATGTAGTGAGTTGCCGGAGAATAACGGAGTTCACCGGAAAAGTGCTTTGCCAAAACCTCGGCCTGTCCCACATCGGAGAAATCATCCGGTTTGTAAGAGGTATCATCGTTGTATACTTCGGGTGGAACATATCCGTCCTGCTGCTGAACCTTGGCGTAGAACTTCTGCGCACTGTGCCAGATGGTCATCAGTTCCTGCTGCTCCAACGGCGGCGTGCATTTTTCCGCTTCCTCCATGAAGCACTGGAAAGCCGTGTCATTGTCACCATATTTTTTGATGACGCGTCCAGCAAAGCGGGACATGGTTGCGTTACGGCTGCCTTCGTGAATAACCTGTGCGCCGCCGTGTGTGCCCTGGGGCATATCTGCATCAAAATCATCTGCGGACAGATACTCGCTCAGTGTCATTTCGCCGGGGATGATTTCAACCTGCGGGGCTGTCGTCCCAAAGAAGAATCTGGCGGCGTCAAGAGCTTTGGTGTCAAAATACGGGAAGATGGTGTTGACCAGCTTCTTCATTTCGCTGTAAGCAGATGCATCGGTCATGTATTCGATGGGAAACAGCACATGGAACTTGGGTCGAGCGGGTTTGCCGTTCTTCTCACGCATATGGAAGCGGCTGTAATGGATGGCAAAGGTAATGCCCGGAAACGCATTCTGCACATCTGCTGGGGTAACCCAGTCGGCGGGATTTTCGGAATGGTCGTTGTCGCAGTCCACAGGCAGGCAGTCCGAGCCGAGGAAGTTCTCGCCGTTTCGATAGTGATTCATGTACTCAGCGCAGACATAGTCCGTTTTGACCGCATCTGCAAGCGTGGCGGCGTCTGTGACCTGAAACGGATGCGGATAGGAGCAGTTGCTGGGTGCGCCTAAGTAATCTGAACTGTAAATGGTAAACACGGTTTATACCTCCTCGCAAGTATTGGTAAAGTAGCGCAAGCGGTAGTTTTTCCACTTGGCTCTGCGGATTTCTGCCTCCATGCCGGACGAAATGCGGTCACCAAACACCCAAACCTCGGAGCATTTGCTCATAAGGGCATTCCCGAAAAATAGCCCCAGCTGACGCTCTTTGGAATTGCTGTCATTGAGAAACTGCGGGAACAGCAGATGCGGCGCAACGGGAATATATCCTTTATCCACCGCAAACCGGCTGTAACTTTGAGCGGCGGCAACATTTTTCTCCACATCACCGGCATAGGGTGAGCAGATATACACGATGGGACGGAAGGCACGGAACGCCTTTTCTTCTTTTTCTACGGCTGACATAGCCTCATAAGCGGTGGGATCATAATAGCCCTCGCTGTTGAATTTGTTGATACTCATAGGGTTTCACCTCGTTAATCTTTCTTATAGAAATCCGTTTCATAGCCATCAGCGCGAAGCTGTAAACCCTTTGCCCAAGGTGGAGTCCTGCCCATTTGGTCGCAGACTGCCTGCAAGGACATCTGGGGGTCAGCTTCAATGACCACTTCATCATGGATGTGCATCACGATAGAACAGCAGCGGAGCGTGTTCATGGCATAGCAGAGAATGTCACGGGCGGTTGCCTGGACGATATTCTCTACGAATTTGGGACCATAGCTGTCGAGCCGTTCCCATTTCTTCATGCCGCCGACACCTTCATAGGTGATACAGTCACCGCCGAACTTGTTGGTGCCGATTTTCGGTTTTACATAGGCAAGCTGTCTGCCGGACGGAAGCGTAATGAACAGCATCCCGCTTTTGCAGGAGAATGTGATGCCGTGGGTTTCGTTTGTGCGTTTGAAACGGACGGCTTCCATGACGGCGTGGTCAACATCCCACCACAGCTTTGTAATATTGGGATTGGCCTGCCGCCAGGCATCCACCAAGGGCGGCAGTTCTTCTTCGGAAAGACCCATCTCGATAGCCCCCATTGCTTTTAAGGCACCAACCGAGCCGCCATAGCCAAGAGCCAGTTCTGCAATTTTTCCTTTCTGCCGGAGATGTCCGTTAATGCCGTGCTTTTCGACAGGAACACCGAACATCTGGGATGCCGAAGCGCAGTAGATGTCCTTGCCCTCTGCAAAAACCTTCTGCCGCCAAGTTTCACCTGCAAACCAGGCAATGACGCGGGCTTCAATCGCCGAAAAGTCTGCTACGATAAGTTTTCTGCCCTCCGGTGCAATAAAAGCGGTACGGATAAGCTGAGAAAGGGTATCCGGCACATCCTCGTAGAGCATTTTCACGGCATCGAAATCACCAGAGCGGACAAGGCTGCGCGCTTCAGCAAGATCCTCCAGATGATTCTGCGGGAGATTTTGCATCTGAATGATCCGGCCAGCCCACCGACCCGTGCGGTTGGCTCCATAGAACTGGAACATCCCTCTGGCACGACCATCCGCGCAAACAGCGGTCTCCATCGCCTGGTATTTCTTCACGGAAGACTTGGCAAGCTGCTGACGCAGAGTCAGAACCGTCTGCAGTTCTGGAGGAACTGTTTTCAGCATTTCAGCCACAGCTTTTTTGCCGAGGGTATCTGTTTCTACGCCATTGACGGACAGCCATTGCTTCATCTGCTGTACAGAATTGGGGTTTTCCAAAGAGGTCAGATCCTTCATTGCCTGGGTCAGTTCGGAGCGGGAGCGTCCGTCCATTTGAATTGCCTGCCGCACCAGTTCCATATCCAGCGCAACACCACGGTCGTTGATCTCCTGATCAATGCGGTACTCGTCCCACACGCTGTCCGACACGGGGTATTTGGCAAGCCGCGCTTGAATGGACATCTCCGTTTCAACATCTCGGATGTTGTATTTTTTGAAAGCAATCCACTTGTCTGGGGCATGAGCCGGTAGGTTACGGGTACGCTGACCATTGGTTTTCGTAGGAGCGCATGGCTGGCAGAAATATTTGATGAGTTCCTTGCCTTCGGTCAGCTTCTGCTTTTCAAGTCCAAGTACGGAACCGACACCCTCAAGTGAGAGCGGAAGTCCCATTGTGGCAGCCCAAATCATAGAGCAGCGCCATGATGCCGGTGAGAGATACTTCCCAGTGGGCATCCCCAGATAGCGTGACAAGCAGATGCGCTCAAAGTTTGCGTTGAACGCCCATTTTGTTACGACTTCGTCCGTAAGCGCAGCTATGACCTCGGCAGGTATTTCCTCACCGCAGGCGAGATCCACAAGCCGTACCGGTCTGCCATCCACGCTGTAGGAAAACAGCAATATTTCAAAAACGGGAGACTCCACATAGCGATATACGCTCGTTTTGGTAAGGGGCTGGTCGCTGTAGGTCTCGATATCAATTGAGAGAGTTTTCATAGCGTTCCTGTCTCCTGAGACAAAGCATTTTCCATCCCGTCATGGGCGGCTTTGATCTTACTGGCCCGTCCCGCGAGATGGTTAAGGGTGTCCCGAATATCCGGTGGATTTGTCGAATAGAAGTATCCTTGACTGCAAGAGCAGATGGGAACGCCGAGACATCTGAGCTCGTTCACCATATGGCGAATCTCTATTCCTTTACAGCGGAATATGCCTTCGAGCGTCTTGCTTTTAATTGCGTTATCCCTGCCCATATGCTCATTTTTCATGTATTTTTCAAAAGCGGTCATTATTTTCACCCTTTCATTTCCCCAATAGGGCGGCAGATTGCTCCACCGCCCATGGGGTATTGTGTTTTACTCGTGCAGATTTTTCATGCGGGCTTCGTGATATTCCACCTCACGAAGAGCGCGTTCTTTTTCAAGCTGCTGCTTTTCGGCTTCCCAGGCATCGTTCCTGTTTCTGCGCTTGTGGTCTTCAACGGTGTCAATGACCGAGCGGACGATCCAAAAGACCGCCAACAGGAGATACAGGCTGAGAAGCAGAATGCAAAGAATCGTAGTCAGTTCCATGTTCGCTTACCTCCTTATGCCAGAAAATCATCATCGTCATCGGTCGCAAAGTCGGACTCTGCGCTTGCCTTACCGCCCAGCGGCTCACCGGCACGGATCAGCTGAAGATTGTTCAGACCGCAGGCGATACCTTTGTTTCCGTTGGAGTTGAAGGCGTAGAAATTGATGCTGGCGCGGCCATACACACCGGAGTAGACTTCGGAGCGGGTCAACACGGGATTGCGGTCAGCATCTACGATGCCGGGAGCGGTAGCGGAATTGGCGTTGACAAAGTAGGCGTTGGCATAGGCAGGGTCATCTGGACGTTCCACGTCGCCGTCTCTCAGGGGGTTCTTAATGGCGGCGAGAGGGGGAACGGAACGACCGTTGCCCTTGAGCTTTGCCTGCCCCTCCTGGTAGGCAGCTTCAATAGCCGCCTTGATCTTTGCGACCGTCTTGGTATCGGACTTGGGGATGATGAGACTGACGCTGTACTTTGCTGCGCCGCCGTTGATGGACTTAGGCTCCCAGACGTTGGCGTAGGACCAACGAGTGTCGGGTCCGGTGATGACCTTCATAGGATTGTTGACTCTGGTTGTGTTGTTGGTAGACATATTAAAATTCCTCCATAAAATCATTTTTTGCGGTGTTTATTGCCGGACGCTTGTCGCTCTCCGGCACGAGCGCGGGTTTGCCCTGCGGCTTTTCAATGTAGGGCGAGAGAAGTTCCTCAAAGCGGCTCTTGCCGAGCAGTTTCTGCATAGCTGTGATACCGAGAACTTTACGCTCATACGGGTCGAGTCCTATGCTTTCAACAGCGGCAGCAACGGCGGTATCACTGGTGTACTTGCGGTTGGAACGACCTTCGACCAGCTTCCAGCCCGGCCAGTCCTTTCCGCTGACTGCCTGCTGAAGGGCGTATTCTTTCACATCGGACGCCCAGGCGGTGAGGGCATCGACCTTTCCGAGAATGTCGGCAATCTCCTCATCGGCGAGGAGCGCAGGCGTCTCAAAGTCGTAACGAGCAAGTGCCAGGTTTGCTTCGGCACGTTCTCTACATTCGGCTTTGGCCTTGCAAAACCGGCACCACTCGCCGCAGTGGAACTCGCCTTGACCGTCATAGGCCAGCTTTGCCTTTTCGGATAACTCACCATCTGCCCATTCAAGCAGAGCGTCCTTTTCAATGAAGTCTGTGCTGATATTGCCTTTGCGGGGTTGGAAAATCGTCATGCGGACGGATTCAATGTCATAGATGCCATCGAAAATTTCTAAGGCACCCAAGGCATAGAGTCGCATCTGGGGATTTCCCACAGCGCTGACCTCAACGCCTTTTCCATGCTTGTAATCCACGATGTTCATGACACCGTCGGCAATCACAATGCAGTCTGCTGTTCCGAATCCGTCCTGCACCCATCGGGAGAAATCTACTTTCTGTTCAATGCAGACCACAGGGTCGGAACAAGTCCGCTTTGCCGATTCCAGAAGTTCTACCACATAGGCGGCATAGGCTTCGGCGCAGTCCTCCATTTCTGAGTTGTACCAGGTAAGATTTTCGATGATGTCTTCTGTCGGAATGCCGAGAGCCTGTTTTAGCCGCATCTCGCATAAGGCGTGACAATCCGTACCTTCGGCGGCATAATCGCTGCCTTTATCCTCATAGGCTTCGCAAAGCCTTGCGGAAGGTGGACAGTTAAGCCATCGTTCTGATGACGATGCCGACAAAACGGCGTGTCCTTTAGGTGGCATCTGTCAACACCTCCGCATCGGCAAGGAGCGCCCTGTAGTTTGAGGGGGCTACGCCGGACAGCTTGGCTGCACCATACTTTTGAAGCAGAGCGCGAATTTCTGCGGTATGTCCCTGTCGGGACTTGTCCGCAAGCACGGCTCTGACCTGTTCCAGGGTCAGTACGGGTTCGGCAGGGGTGGCAGCGTCATGGGCTTCGTCAGCCGGAGCGGCGCTGAACATCTCTGCCAGTGTGTCTGCCACATCATTAATAGTGGCTGCGGCGCTGCGCAGATCCTTGATTGCCAGATCCAGTTCGCTGAGTTTGCCCATTGACGTTGCCTCCTTCCTTGATTTGCTTCTGTTTAATAGCGTGGTTGACTTTCTTCGCCAGGTTTGCGGATACGATGATGAAGTCCAAGAGCAGATCAACCAACTCTTCCTCCGGAGTCATCACCGTGATGTTGTCGGACTTGTGCATTCTTTTTCACCTCCTGCAAGGGGGCTGTATCGGGATGCCCCTTACAGTTGGCACTTGGTCAGCACAATTCCGTTTTGACGAAGGTTTTTGAAAAAACTTCAGAAAAATTTTCAGAAGATGTCCGACACCTCTGCATCAAGCGCTTTCCGCAGTTTTTTCAGGCGGGAGAGCAGCGTGGTGCGCGGGATGCCCAATGCCTTTGCAATGACGGCATCGCTCTGTCCCTGCAGACGCAGTTCTCCCATACGAATGGCTTCCGGCATAATCTCGCGGATGCGGTCGAGCAGGATCTGCATTTGATCCACATCGGCCACAACATCCGCAAACAAGGGTGAACCATCGGAAATGACATCGTGCTTGGTCATCTCGCCATCATCGTCATCCGCACCGGGGATAGGCTCGTCCATTGAACAGGCCTTGGGGTTTTCAAAGCGATAACGGCAATTCTCACAGTCGGTATCGCAGTAAAGCCACTTCCGCTTGGGACAGGAGCAGAGTCCTTGGCGCATCTGTCGGCGGCGAAATACGCTCGTTTCCTTATAAAAGGAGTCAAACTCCTCTTTGGTGACTGGGATTTTCTGATTCCCGTTCTGGATGAAGATGTAATACTTGTTCTCATTGATTGTCATAAAAAAGTCCTCCGTTTTTCGATTTCTCGAAACGGAGGACTCTTGGTGCTGCCGCAAAATGGGTATAGGAAACCGACCGCAGTCCTAACGGAGTTCTCCGTTTCGGATTGCAGCAAACCCGCTCAAAAGGCAGCTACAGTATTTATTTGTCCACCAGATACCGTTGAGCCATCGGTGATCGGTCGATGCAGTGCCTGATGGTGGAAACAGTCAACTGCGTTTTGCTGACTGTATCTTAATTATAGAAGAAAGAACTCTGTTTGACCCGGACACGGCTTGTCCGCTGAATATGGGAACAAAAATGTAAAAAGCCCTCTCCAGACGAGTACTATGACTCGTTGGAGAGGGCATAAGACGTGTGCGAGTATGGAACTGCTTCATTTTGCCGGACAGAATGTGTCCGTTTGGAAGAAATATTTTTTTATTTTCTCTGGATGTGGCTTAGTTCGTTTCCTTCAAGCGCAAAATCACACGAGTGTCGCAACATAATATTCGCAAACTCATTCCATTATATTGACTTCTCGAACAATCTGTGCTATAATTTATAAAGGAATCTGCAGTTGCAGAATTACACGAAAGGTGAGGTGTACCATGGGTATTAACTATAAGCGGCTTTGGAAACTTCTTATTGATAAAGACATGACAAAAACTGAGTTAAGGAAGCAAACCGAAATAGCATCGAGTACCCTATCGAAGATGAGCAGAAACGAGTATGTTTCTTTGGAAGTGCTTGTTCGTATCTGTTGCGTATTAAACTGCGAATTAAGTGACATTGCCGAAATTGAAAAATAATGCAAAGGTGTATATAGATATGGAAGAAAGAAAAATTGTCTCCATCAGCCTGTTCTCTGGCGCAGGTGGGTTAGATGTAGCCAGCTTTTTAGCTGGTGTTCCTGTTGTTTCAAGTACTGATTTCGATTCAGACTGTATAAAAACCCTCAAAATGAACGAGTTATTTAAAGACTCTGAAATAATTGAAGGGGATTTGCATCAGATAAAAAGCAGCGTTTTCTCTGATGCCTTGAAAAAAAGAGATTATGATAAGTTTATTGTTATTGGTGGAGCACCGTGCCAACCATTTTCAAAGGCTGGGTATTGGGTCGGAAACAATACGCGGAGGGGAATAAATGATCCGCGTGCCACTTTAGTAGACGAATACCTGCGTGTGGTTTGCGACCTCCATCCCGACGGGTTTGTTTTTGAAAATGTTGAAAGTCTGCTCCATCCGACGAATCGCATCATTGTTGATCGTTTTATCGAGATTATTACAGAGCAAGGGTATAAATATAAAATTGTCCGTGCCAATGCTCTGGACTATGGTGTATCTCAAAAGAGAAAACGCCTTTTTATCATTGGCACCTTGGGCGAATTTCAAAGTGATGCGCCGCATAAAACACACTGCGCACCTGAAGAGTGCGAACGAACCGGTTTATTGCCATATGTAAATGTTGGTAAGGTCATTGCAGGGTATGATGGCCCAGAATACTACGAACCCGAGGAAGAAACCAAAGGCGGAACCTATTATAGTGACCTCTGTGAAGTACCTCCTGGCATGAACTACAAAGCACTTACGGCTTGGTATGGCTATAAGAATCCCAAGTTTGTTGCGGATAAACGTTTTTGGAGTTTTCTTTTAAAGCTGTCACCAGATATGCCTTCTTGGACAATCACTGCGCAGCCTGGTCCGTGGGTTGGACCTTTTCATTGGGATAACCGAAGGCTCAGAGTGCCAGAAATTGCAGCTATTCAGACATTTCCAAAAGGATATAAGTTTTATGGAAGCAGAAGATCTGTACAGAAGCAGATTGGTAACGCTGTTCCTGCACTTATGGGTAAAGCGATGATTGAGTTTGTGAAAGAGAGTTTACAGAAATGAGCATAAAAGTTCTAAGCATTTTCTCCGGTGGCGGCGGAATAGATTGCGGATTCAAAAAGGCGGGCTATGATATATGCTTTTCCACAGATTTTTGGCAGCCGGCTTGTGACACACTGGAAAAGAACAAGGTTGGTCGTTTAGTTAGATGCGCAGATATACGCCAAGTCGACTACGCCAAGGAATTGGCATCTATCGACCTTACTGTCGGTGATATTGATGTATTGGCTGGTGGACCACCATGCCCTGCATATTCCAAATCGCGTTTTTACCGCACAGATAAGAAACGGGCACTTGAGGATGAAAACTCTTTCACCCTGTATGAGTATTTCCGTGCTTTGGATGAAATTAGGCCAAAAGTGTTTTTCTTTGAAAATGTTTTTGGATTTGTCTACAAGCCTCACAAGGCAGCCTTCGATTTGCTGAAAGAGCGAGCGGATACTCTTGGCTATGATATTAGCTTCAAAGTTATCAACACAGCAAATTATGGCGTTCCTCAAATTAGAGAACGATTTATTTGTATCGGTGTAAGACGCGATATCGGCAAACCCTTTGTATTTCCTGAAGAGACGCATTATAATCCCGAAAAAACGGGTGGCGATGCTGCATTAGGAAAGAAGCCGTGGGTTACCTGCGGTGATGCTATCGGAGACCTGGATTATGATCTTCCCGAAGATAAGGATATGCAGGCTGGTTCCAAACACAAAGACTTGCTCAAACTGGTGCCTCCAGGTGATAATTATCTGTATTTCACAGCGGAACGTGGCTATCCAGACCCCATTTTTAAGTGGAGATCTCGCTATTGGTCCTTTTTGCTGAAACTTTCTCCTGAAAAACCTTCTTGGACCATCCAGGCGAGTTTCTCTAACAATATGGGACCGTTTCATTGGAAAAATCGATTTCTGCGCATTAATGAAATTAAACGAATTCAGACTTTTGACGATGAGTACGAATTCTGTGGTGATTTTAAGGATCAGTGGCGTCAGATTGGCAACGCTGTTCCCCCAATATTGGTCGCACAGATCGCGCAGGCTATAAAGGATCAGTATTTTAAGGGGGTTTAAATATGCCAAACACACTACCTTTTGGCACGCAGTTTTCTCCAAACCAAATAGAACTACCGAAATTACTCCAACTCATCATTGATAATGAAGGCGATGATACAGCACCACTGATTACGGCTATTGCGGGCGCTTTTTTCAGTACAAATGCCACGGAACAACAACGGAATATGGCAGGAAACTGCAAAAACTCTTTAGTTTCGTATGGAATTCTTGAAAATGGCGGAGGTGTCCACATCACTGAGTTTGGCAGTACACTTCACGGTATTGCTGATAATAACGAACAGTGTGAGGTTCTGGCAAAACACATACTTAAAAACCTTAATGGTATGATTCTCATCGATGTTCTACGCGGTATGCATCGCAATGGAGAACGGATTTCCAAGGAAACTGTCGTTGAGGCACTGAACTCTCGTGGTTTCGGTCTCAGCAGGACTTCTAATAATGTCCCTGTTATGAAATTGTGGCTAAACAAAGCAGGCGTTCTCTGCGGATGGAGGATTGACGAGCATAAACTGAGTGAATTAACCGAGTTGTCAGAAAGTGAATTCAGATTACTCAGAACCCTGCGGCCCGAACCGTATTATTTTCTCCGTGCGCTTTGTAATACGACCTCAGAAAACTACCAAAAAGCAGCAGATATTCGTCAATTGGCAATGGCGACCTACGGGATAACCTTTACGGAGAGCAATTTCTCTCAGACGGTAATTCGTCCTTTGACAGAAGAGGGACTTATTGAGATTCAACGTGCTACAGAAGGTCGCGGGGCCCGCTCCCCTCTGGTGAAACTCACGGAATTGACAAAGAGAGATATGGTATTACCGCTGTTACAACAATTGGAGGGTATAATCGACAGAGATGTTATAGAATATCTTCAGAAACCGTTGGAAGCATTACGCGCGGATATTGATTCGGCGGACACCTATTTGAAAGGTTTGGCTCTTGAGGCTTTTGCAATTAGAATCATGCGAATCATTGGATTGGATTTTATTCAAACACGCCTTAAGGGTAATGAAACAGCTGGTGCAGAAGTGGATGTTCTCTTTGATTCCAGTCGGTTACTCTATACAAGATGGCAAGTGCAGTGCAAAAACACGCACAAAGTTTCGCTTGATCAGATCGCAAAAGAGGTTGGGTTATCTCATGTCTTGAAGACAAACGCCATTGTCATCATGACAACCGGCGTTGTTTCAGAAAAAGCCCGAGAATATGCTACCCAAATCATGAAAACAATGAACCTTTGTATAATTATTGTCGAAGGTTCTGATATTGACGCAATCATCGAGGAACCCACAAAAATACTGGATATTTTTAATCGAGAGTCTTTGAATGCGAAGCATATAAAAGTTTTTGAATAAGGAGGGATACTATGCCGGAATATAAATGGGCACTTGGCAATGGGGATATTGTGTCTGCAGATTACAACCGAACGGATGACTCACTTTCAAACGAGCAAGTGTTGGCAGAATTACAATCTGCTTTTCAACAGTTTGGCCACTCTGTTCACTGCGAACCGGTTAGTGATCAGCTTCCAGAGGTTTACACAATTACTTTTGACGATGCCACTTTGGAGCGGATTACTATTTGTGCTAAAGGTACAACTCCTGGCGGACGGGCCAACTTGAACGATGAACAAAGAACGCAGCAAAAAAGTAAATATATAAATTATGCATATTCGAAATTACAGGCAGGAGAATCTGCAGTTCAGTTAGGAATATATAGGCGTGACGGTCAGACTGTGTTTTGCGCATGGAAGCTGAAGCAGTCTTCTGCTGGAGCAGAAACCCCTATCTCAAAACAAATTAAGATTACTACTATTGCACAGGCTATGAAAGAGGGGTTCGTACAACAGGACAAGGGTACTGGTGAGTATGCCTGCGCTTTCCGCAAAGAGTTCATGTATTTTTACATTCGTAACGCTGAATGGCTTCACGGATCGCTTGTAACTGAACTGTCAAATCACACCACACCTCTGCCTGACAGTTCGGTTGATAATGAGACAGCTTTTAGGGTTTGGTTTGCAGAATTGGAAAAGGACAATGGTGAACACTACTCTGAAAACACTCAGAATCAGTACACCAGTGCTTTAAAGGCTGTTGGCTTGACTTTTGCAGATGCTATCAGGCCCTTCGCGTCCGTCTTTGAAATTGATGACCTTGGAACCTTTGAAAGAACGGTATCTGCCATTACAGCAGATGATGGTTTTGAACAATTTAATCGTAATCGTGGTAACGGTTCATTGTCTGCTGGTCTGGATCTCTATAAGCGTTTCTTGATTGAACGGGCAGAGCAAATTCCAAATGCTTGTTACAGTACGGGTTATCAGAGTACTTTCCCTCGTAACCGTATCCTCTTCGGCGCTCCTGGTACTGGTAAAAGTTTCACTCTGAATCATGAAAAGGATGTTTTACTTGCTGATGGCGGTGAATATGAGCGCGTGACCTTCCACCCGGATTACTCCTACGCTAATTTTGTCGGCACATATAAGCCTGTGCCGTGTAAGGATAGCGATGGCAAGGATGCAATCACTTATTCCTATGTGCCAGGCCCATTCATGCGTACCTATGTGAAAGCACTCCAAAACAGCAGAACTGATTATTCCAAACCTTTCCTCCTCATAATTGAGGAAATCAACCGCGCCAATGTAGCAGCAGTGTTCGGTGATGTATTCCAGTTGCTTGACCGTGGTGATGATGAGGTCAGCGAATATCCGATCCAGGCATCAGAAGACATTAAAAAGTATCTGGCAGGAGAACTCGGCGGCACTCCCGACGATTATGCTGAAATCCGTATCCCAGACAATATGTTCATTTGGGCTACCATGAACAGTGCTGACCAAGGTGTATTCCCAATGGATACCGCTTTTAAGCGCAGATGGGACTTCACCTATTTGGGTATCGATGACAGCGAAGCCGGAATCGTTGGCAAAAAGGTCATCCTCGGTCGAGACGATTATCGCCGCTGTGTGGAATGGAATGCGCTCCGCAAAGCTATCAACAATGAACTTCTCTCTTATAAAGTGAATGAGGACAAACTGATGGGGCCGTATTTCATTTCCAAGAAGAATATGCCTGAAGGCGAAATGATTGACCCTGCTGTTTTCGCACGTATCTTTAAGAACAAGGTTATTATGTACCTGTTCGATGATGCTGCAAAGCAGAAACGCCTAACATTGTTTGCAGGATGCGAAGATAAAAACAAAAACTTGTATTCTAAGATATGTAGCGAATTTGATGCCAAAGGTGTGTACATTTTCTGCGATAACATCAGCAGTCAGTTTATTGATAGCGTTCCAGAGGATGATGGAGAATGATTTCAGTATTTTTACGCGAACAAAAACGCTATACCCAGGAAGACCTGGTTAAAGAGTTTCACTGCTCCGAAGAAAAGACTGTCCGCATTCTGAAGCGTCTGAAAGAGTATGGTGTTCTGAAGGCTGTAAAAGCAAATGATACCCAGAAAGATCTTACCGACCTCATAGATGATGACATTGAAATTGCTGATGTCGCGGTCGGCGAAAATGAATATTTGTATGTGTTCACTTTTGTGGGTGTTATTACCATTGAAGGTCGCGTATTGAAATGCTACCCGAAATATCTGCTTGATGCCGCGGCTCCGAAATCCGAACTGAAACAAGTACTAAAGGTTCTGGAAAAGTATAATTCCAAGGAGCAGATTATTCGTATGTACAACGATACGAGTGACAGCAGTGCATTTAATATGCTGGCTGTAATGCTGTTCCTCCTCCAGGATTATTTCGAGTATGGTGCCTACACCAACACACAGGATATCATCGAATCCAACGGGTCGGGTGATATCCTGTGGGATAAAACCATTAACGAAACTTTTACCCTCTTAAGCAACAACCGGCCGTATTACCCAGAATTGTTGACTATGAAGCGTGTGAATGACGATTTTGATTTTTTCAAGCGTCTGCATGAATGTATCCTCACTCGCTGCACAGAGGAATTAAGAGATGCCGACCTGTTGGATTTGTTTGATATTATGGGCGTTGACATTTCTGACGAGCAAATCGAGGATTTCGGTGATAAGGAATATGTTCTGGATCGCATTATCAAGGAACTCAATGTTCAGTTCAATACCCGCAAACAGCTTTTGCTGAAAACGCTGTATGCCTACATAGCAAACAGCAGCACACTGGACGATTTGGATTGCTTCAGTATGTTCGGAACAAATAGTTTTAACCTGGTATGGGAAAAAGTCTGTGCAGAGGTAATGGATAACCAGTTGCAGAAACCTATCGGTGGACTGCGACTGCCTGTACCGTTGACCGAGCAATACCGCGATATGCGGCATAAGAAACTCATTGACTTGATTGATAAACCTCAGTGGTCCGGGACTGCGCCGAACGGTGAGCCATTTGTGAAGCTGGCCGAGGATACGCTCATCCCAGACCTCATTTCCATCGTTAATGCCGATGGGGACTATCAGTTTATCATCTTTGATGCCAAATACTACAATATTCAACTGGAGCAAAACAAAAAGTTGCGTGGTCAGCCAGGTATCGAATCCATCACCAAGCAGTATTTGTACCAGCTGGCATATCAGCCGTTTGTGGAAGCGCACCAAATCAGAACTGTGCATAATTGTTTCCTTATGCCCACGGCTTCGGAAGACATTATATCGCTTGGTACTGTTTCTCTGGCTATGTTGAGCAGTTTGGGACTTAAGGATATTCAAGTGCGATTGCTGCCTGCAAAACTGATGTATCAGCACTACATTGAAAACACAAAAATAGACATTCAAGCCTTAAATCTGTAAAAAGGAGGTAAAGCCATGGCGCCTGTTGCTTCACCCTCACCATCAAACAAGAAAGATAATACCGATGACCATGCCTTTACCGAAAAGCGTGTTCTGCGCATCCCAAAAGATCTGGTTCTTTCGTACTATAAACGACACCCCGATTTTCAGAGTGCCATCGATAGCGGAAAGTACATCTATATTGGCGGCATATTTGTCCTTCGTCCTATAGCAATCATCCTATTGGAACGGAATGTTGATGTTCACGCATTTTTCCGTTCTCAAAGAATCTTTGGAAAGAAAAATGGGCTGGCGGCTTTCTGTTTGTGCGAAGAGTATCTATTTGTTGATCGGGCACCAAAACCTGATGAGTTATATCATTCCTCTAAAGAATATAAGGGTAAGCGGATAGTCCATGCCGAAAAAATCGCATCGATCGATACGATTTCTGAGGAAATGTTTCGGATTATCATTTCCGGCGGTGGACAAGAACCTCCACCTAATTTTGGCGGAATGTTATCCTTTTTCATGGAACTGAAAGATGTTACTGAAGAAGGGCTGGCAGAATTGACAGGCATATCCGATCGTACAATTCGTCGATACAAAAACGATGAAGGTGACCGACCGACAATTGAAAATGTTGTTGCCATCGGGATTGCTCTGCACTTGTTTCCACACCAAAGTGTCAATTTGCTTGGTGCGGCGGGTTATCAGTTGCGAAAAAACCCTAAAGAGCGTGCATATCAATACCTTATCGATGTTGCATACAATAACACAGTCTATGAGTGTAATGAGTTCTTAAAAAATTTAGGAATGCTACCGTTAACAAATCTATAGAAGGGGGAATTCCTGTGGCTGACCGTTCGTTTAAGGAATACATCGGCAGTAGATTTTATGATCAATTCTTCAATGCCATAAAATCGTATATCATACAGAACCGTCATAATATCGAACTGCGTTCACGTACGGTCAGTAACGCTGATTACGCAGAACTCTCAGATTTTACAATCAAATCTGTTGGAATCGATGACCGAGATGGTATGGGAATCGCATTTGATGTCCTTGTTGAAGCGGAAATTTACGTCAAGGAGCACCATCGACATCGTGATATTATTGAGGATACCTGTTTTCCATGGCTCATTCTCTCCTGCACAGCTGATCTATCCAGAAATTTGGATGACCTCTGTATTCACCAGGTCGACCAGTACAATCAAAAAAGTAAACAGAGCAAGCCTTTGTCAGATTCTTTGGTTCCGATCAGCTATAAAATCGACCTTGATAAGATAGCTGCGGAATTTTTGAGAAAGCATTACCCAGAAGCATTACGAACCCCTATGCCGGTTGACCCCACGGTCCTTGCCGACAGGCTCGGTCTTTCGGTTGTTACGCAAGAACTGACAGAGGATTTTTCTGTATTTGGACAGATTTTCTTTCACGATTGTGATACCGAAGTATTTAATTCCGGCACTGGGAAGATGGAAACAGTTCACTTTCCGGCAAAGACTATAGTTGTTGATCCCAAGGCGTTTCTTTTGAGAAATCTGGGGTCTGTTAACAACACTATTGTGCATGAATGCGTCCATTGGGATCAGCATAGAAAAGCCTTTGAACTGGAGCGGTTGTATAACCGCGATGCCACACAAATAAAATGTTTGGTTATTGGTGGGTCGAAAGGTTCTTCCGACAGAACTGCTGCCGACTGGATGGAGTGGCAGGCAAACGCCTTAGCCCCTCGCATACAGATGCCGATAGGGGCGTTTAAGACGAAAGCGGCTGAATTTATTCGTAAGTATCAACGAGAAATGAAAGCTGCTCATATCGTGGATGTAATGGAAGCAGTCATCGATGCTCTTGCTGCATTTTTTGTTGTCTCTCGTCATGCTGCGAAAATGCGCATGGTGGATGCGGGTTATGAGGAAGCCATCGGTGCTTTTACCTTTATTGATGGGCATTATGTGAGACCCCACGCTTTCAAAAAGGGTAGTTTACAAAAAGATCAGACATACTGCATAAGTGCAGATGATGCGCAGATTATCGCTTTCAGCGATATGCGTCTTGCCGACCAGTCCCAAAAAGGTTCCTACATATATGTGGATTCGCATATGTGCTTGAATGACCCTAAGTATGTCACCCGAGATGAAAATAACGTCGTGCAGATGACTGATTACGGCCGATTGCACGTTGACGAGTGTTGCCTTGTTTTTAAGCTAAAAGTAAAGGCAACCAATAAATATGGCGAGGAATTTTATAAAGAGTGCGTTCTCTTTAGGGATGTAAATTCCGGTATTATCTTTCAGACCACTTTTGCAAAAGATGTCAGCGAAAATGTTATGGATAAGGCTGACGCAATTCTTGCGCATGAAAACGAGATGCAACGAGTATTGCAGGCTTTGCCTGCAACATTTGGGGATGCCCTTATTTATCTCATGGAATGGGCTGATATTTCCGTAGAGACCTTGGCGGAAAAGGCTTTAATATCGCCCAAAATGGTTCAGCGTATGCGCAATGATCCATCATATCCAAAGAACATCGACAGCGTAGTGGCTATTTGCATTGGGATGAATTTACCACCAGAATTAAGTAATGCGCTCATCAGCAGATCTGGCTACAACCTACGTCTTGCACAGAACGAAACACATTTAATGTATAATTTTTTCCTCAACCATCTCTATATGGGATCAATCCACGAATGTAATGATATGCTGGTAGCAAAAAGTCTGCCGGTGATGACGGGAACAGAATGACTGCTCTTATTCATTTTTGCTGACATAGAGCAAAGGCACAAATGCCGGACTGACATTTAACAGGTGTCAGCCCGGCATTTTTATTTAGCTATCAGTCTCCTCTGTATTATCCGATACAGCGGCCCCCGCAAGAGCCGCCGCGGCAGCCGCTTCTTTCTGATGCTTTACCGTCCAGCCACCCTTGGGCGAAGGCTTGTAGGCCGCATTAACATCGTAGATCAGTGCAGACTCATCCGCAAAATAGATGCCCGGAATATTCCAGTTCTCTTCAACAGACCAATTAGCGGTTTTACGGATAAGGTCCGTAATAGCTGCGCTGCTGATTTTAATCTGGTACTTCTGCTCTCCCTCTGGCTTGGAGAAAGGCAGAGCGTTGGGCGCATCCTTATCACAGGCACGGATAGCAAACTGCTTGTCCTTCGTGTTGATCAGAACCTGAATGTACGGAGCATAGTGCAATTCAGCGGCGGTCTGATTGTTGAACTTCAGAATGTTGCCGGTCACAGTAGCAACAGATGCGGAACGGGTTCTAATGAGGTCAATGACGGTGAATTTCTCTAAAATAGACATGGTAAGTTACTCCTTTTCAATTACAAAGTTTTCGTCCTCCAACACAGTTGAAGGGGCGGTTTCAGTTGTCGTAGCCAGCTTTTCCATAATGCTGGCTACATCTTCTTGTTCCCAGGTGGGGTCTGCAATGAAAAATCCGGCCAAATGGCCTTTTACCACATAACGTGGTTTACACCGCTTGGTCTTTCGTTTTCTATATCGCCGTTCTTTACGGATTTGCTGTGCCAACAGCCAGTCGCTTCGTTCAATAATAGGGGCATGGTGTCCCTCAATGAAATACTGCGTTTCCAGTCCGTTGTTTTTTACACTCTTGTGAGTAAAGAAGTCTATCGTCACTGTTTTTTGACACAAGGCATCGCCACAGTATTTTTCATTGCGTAGAATGCCAAGGACGCTGCCGGAACTCCATGTCGATAGACCTTTTACGGTCAGAATGCCGCTTTTCGTCAGCAGTTCCGCAATCTGAGTGGATGAGTATCCTTCCAGATAGAGACTGTATATCGTGCGTACCACATCTGCCTCGTCCTCATCAATCTCCCAATCACGCCCTTTGTAGCCAAGCAGAGACCAGTTCGGATATATACCCATACCTTGGGCTCTGCGGCGCTTAAAAGACCATTTCAGGCTATTGGACTTCTGCTCTGATTCGCTCTGAGCAACGAGACTTAATACGGTAATGACCATATCGCTGCTACGATCCAGAGTGTTGAGTTTTTCTGTTTCAAAGTACACACCCACAGGTGGATTGAGTTTGCGAAGCATAAAGATGTAATTAAGGCTGTCCAACACATTTCGTGCAAAACGGCTGACCTGCTTTGTGATAATCAGATCGATTTCACCCGCTTTGCATTTCTCTATCATTTCAAGAAAATGTTCGCGGTGCAGGACAGAGGTGCCGGAGATGCCCTCGTCAGCAAATATGCCTGCAAATTCCCATTCGGGGTTTTCATGAATCATTTTAGTGTAGTTTTGCACCTGTAATTCATAGCTGCTGGCCTGGTTATCCTCTTCGGTGCTGACTCTGCAGTATGCACAAACGCGGAGTTTTTTCTTTTCCACATCTGCAATCATGTCCTTTTTTGCGGGAATTATCTGGACTTCTTTTTGAGGGCCATTCGCATACACCTCACGAATCGCATCTTTGGTGGATTGCCTTTTTTCATCGCTTCGACCGCGTGGTCGAAGTGGTTTTTTCTTGGTTATTTTCATGGGGATTCACCTCCTCCTGCTGCATAATTGTAACCACGGCAAGAAATCCGCAGTTTACGGCAGCACGGAGCCGGCGCACCTATATTATACGACAAATGCGTTATTTTTGAGAAATAAATACATCTCAGCTAAGATGTACTTTGGCAAAAAAATAAGAAGCCCGAAGGCTTCCTATCATTCGTTATCATGGCTCATAGCTTTGAGCATATGAATGGCCGCTTCTTTTTGACTTGGCGTCAAGCATATCCAACAATCGAACAGTTCCTTCATATCAGGAGAAAGTTCCACCATGTCTGTATCGGCAAAGAACTGCGACATAGTGATGCCGAATCCTTTACATATCGTCTCAAGGGTCGCAACGGAGGGAACAGTATTTCTTCTGAATATGTTACCGATGGTAGACTGTGCCAAACCGCACTCTTTTGATAGTTTGTACTCCGTCCAACCGCGTTCCCGCAATAACTGCTGGAGACGAGCGTGCGTATCCATAGCATCACCACCTTTCTCATAACTATTTTACTTCCAAAGTGAACCGTAAAATACATACGAGTTGAAGTGAGAATAGGTATGTGGTATGATGTAGTGTTGGATAGATCATACTGCGGAGGGGTACGCATGACCGAAACAGAAAAGCGAAAGCACCGGGTTTGCTTCACCGGGCATAGGCCTGAAAAATTGTCACGATGCGAAAAAGATATAAAAACGGACTTGGAAAAAGAAATCCGTCAGGCAATCGCTGACGGACTGAACGTCTTTATTACTGGCATGGCACGAGGGGTGGATATTTGGGCGGCTCAGATTGTCCTGAAGCTTCATAGTGAAGGGATGAATGTAAAGCTACTATGTGCCTGCCCTTATGATGGGTTTGAGCGAGGATGGAGCAATGATTGGCAAAGGCAGTATACTGATATATTAGGGTCTGCCGATTTCGTAAAATATGTTTGTCCGAGATATAGCCGTTCCTGTTTCCAAATTCGAAATGAGTGGATGGTCAACCATGCTGCCAGAGTGATTGCTGTCTTCAATGGCGAAAAGAGTGGTACAAAGAATACCATTGATTATGCCGATAAAATTGCTGTGCCAGTTGTTCGCATCGAGGGATAATCACGCTGAAACTATTCCTATCACAATGAAACTTTTATAGCCACGCTGAAACTATTCCTCAAAGAAAAGTTTCAGCGTGGCTATGTCTTTGACACAGAAAGGGCGGTTAGGGAGGGGAAAAGCAGCTGCATAAAGCCCACAATGAAACTATTCCAAAGTGTCGCTTTGCCGAAAAGCCTTGTGCCGCAAGCATTTTTGCAAAAAGAATAAGGTTGATAGTTTCAGATACTCTCGTATCAAAACTATCAACCTTATTTGGTCGAGGTGACAGGACTCGAACCTGCGGCATCCTGCTCCCAAAGCAGGCGCGCTACCACCTGCGCTACACCTCGATATTTTTATATCAACTTTTTTCTTATATCTCTGTTTTCTTCCCTGCTTTGTCCGCCCTCTTGCGGTTCCCGTAATCTCTTCGGCTCAATAGTGAGCCTCGACATTCCGACCGCTGCGCCTAAAAACGTTCGCTTTTTCTGCCACCGGCAGCCCTCACGTTTTTTGCCCAAAGCAGGCGCGCTACCACCTGCGCTACACCTCGATACTGCTATTATCTGAATACAGCTTAAATATTATAGCATAATAAATCCCTCTTGTCAACTGCTTTCAATTTTGATTTTGATTTATGATTGTTGGTTTTAATAATGCGTTACAAAAAAGCAAAGTTTCCCGCTGAATAGGACGGATAGGATTTGTTAACAACAGAATTATAATGCGTAATCCCACCTTGCCCACCAAATCTTCCAAAAGAAAAACCCCCTCAATCGCAATGACAGAGAGGATTTACGCATGGCTGGGATAGCGGGATTTGAACCCACGAGTGACGGAGTCAAAGTCCGTTGCCTTACCGCTTGGCTATATCCCAGTATAAACGAATGCCGCCGGCACTATAAGCCAGCGCAGGCGGCATTCGTTCTTAATAAATATGGGGTGGGAGATGGGACTCGAACCCACGATCTTCGGGACCACAATCCGACGCGTTAACCAGCTACGCTACACCCACCATAAATGGCACGCCACACAGGATTCGAACCTGTGACCTACCGCTTAGAAGGCGGTTGCTCTATCCAGCTGAGCTAGTGGCGCATGGTCTGCATTTTCATATTTATCAAAATAAATAAGTTTTCACTTTCGTGAAAACTATGGAGCGGGTGATGGGAATCGAACCCACACAACCAGCTTGGAAGGCTGGGATTCTAGCCATTGAACTACACCCGCATATTCATTAACTGCTTTAAAAGCACGCATCTCATTGACGCTTGTATATTATAACACAATAAAAATGAAATGTCAAGACTTTTTTGAAAATTTTTCGATTTTCTTTTACAGCTTAAAATTGCCGCCATTTCGTGACAGTAAACGTCCCGTAAAGCAGATACATGTTTTATTATTTGCCTCACATCATATCCATCCCTGCCGTTTTAGCAAGGATGGATATGACGTTATCGGCATTTAAATTTCATCGCTTATCAGGCTCTAAAGCCCCTTGGCATCCTTCAGCGTGATACCGTTTTCACCGAGTGTGATTTTATGGTCAAGACCTACGAACTTGCCATTTTCCTGCCACAGAACCTCCTTTACAAATGCGTACTTTTCTTCGTCCCACGTTGAAAAATCATCAAGCACAAGTCCGCCCGTATCACCCGAATTGGCATTGTAGCACCAGAACGTGTGGTTAAGATGGTTCTCGCTTATCAGACGGCGCATACAGGTCATCCATTTAAGATTAGGCTCCTTCATAAATCCGCCCCATTCTCCTATAAGAAGCGGTGCGGTATTGTTCTTGTAGATGAAGAACCAGTTGTCCTGCCAGCAGTCACGCATAAGGCTGTCAAAATCATAGTCGCCCTCAAACCACGGCTGCTGATAAACCGTAGGACCGTAGTCATGTGGAGAATACACCAGCTTGTTCTGATATTTTCCGAGATTTACAGGAAAATCCTTTACGCCCCTGAGGTTACCGCCCCACCAGTTGAAATAGTAATCATCGTCATTTGTCGAGCTGAAATCCTTGTTGCTCTTAATATCTGTCGGATATATCTCGGTACCCTCTACCATTATAAGCACATTCGGATTCTTGGCAAGTATTCTTGATGCGGCAGTTTCGGCAACATATTTCCAGTTGTTAGCCGAATCGGAATCGTTCCATATCGCCGCTTTATCCGCTTCATAGGGCTTGCCGTGCGGCTCATTCTTGAGATCGTACGCTATTATCGTATCATTATCCTTATAACGTTCCGCCATCCACTCAAGAGCCTTGTAATAATCCTCTGCGCTTACCTTGTCGGTATACCAGAGATTCACCGTATGCCCTGAGGCATTGGTTTCGGCAGAATGAATGTCCGGCATAACCTTAATACCGTTCTCCTCCGCCAGCTTCAGAAAATAATCGAATATCTGAAGGCTGTTCATACTGTTAAGCTCTGTGTTGTAGGCATTGTTGTAGTTTGCCTTGGGATATTCTCCTGCCGCCCACGAATTTATAAGCTCAGCCGACATCGGCACACGGATAAGGTTGAATCCGTGATCGGCAATAGCCTTTACGGACGACTTAAGCTCACTGTTCCATAAGCCGTCGAATGTATTCGTGCCGGTATTATATCCAAACCAGTTCACACCTGTAAGCCACACCTGCTTACCGTCTTTATCAAGGATTTTGTTTCCGTCCGTATGAAGCCAGTCGTCACCTTGTTCGCCGTCCTTGCTCCTTTTAAGCAGTGCGTCAACATCTGCTTCGGAAGTGCCGTTGCCGTTTGCATTCTGATTATTCTGATTATTCTGATTTACATTTCCCGCTTTAACAACGCACTGCGTTTTGTTAAGCTCTGCCCTGTTTATTTTCAGTTCTTTGTCCGTATTCAGATTACAGCCGATAACCACAGTGGAGCCGGGCTGAATATCCCCGTTATATTCAGCGTTTGTCACAGTTACTGTATTTCCGTTTTGGCTGTATGTGCCGTTCCAGCCCTCACAGCCTTTAAGACCGTCTATTTCAACGACTAGCTCCCAGCCCGAAATTCCGCTGTTTGTATTGTTGGTGATACCAAACTGAACTCCGTAATTCAGATTTCCGTCGTCGCCCCACGAATTATCTACGGAATATTGCAGGATGATGCCATCTTCCGTTACAGCGCCCTGCGAGCTGTCTGTCGAAATATCGCTCTGCGTGCTTTGTGGTAATGATGAGTTTTCGCTGTTATCTGCGGATGTGCCGCTCTGCGATGATGACGATTCATCGACGGTTTTCCCTCCCGCAAGAATCACTGCGAGCGTTACCGAAAGCCCTATTATCACCGCCGCCATAGCCGCTATAATTACAATAAGCCATTTAGGCACTGCCGTCTTAACGCCGTCTTTTGCCGCTTCGGTCGTGCTTTCATTCTCAGCCGATATTTCAGGGCTGTTCTGCTCCGGATTTTCTTCCGTTTGCGAAACATTTGTGTTCTTTTCTTCCATAATATATTTCCTTTCAGATATTTATTCCGTTACGAAAATCTCGTATTCTCCGCCGTCAATTATATCCGACAATCCGTAAACCACACTGCTCAGCACATATTCCCCATCATTGATATATATTTCTATCAGATTGCTGTCGACATAGATTTCGAGCCTGTTCCCCTCTTTCACAACAGGTGTTTTTGCAATAAGTCTGTAATTTTTATCATTTATAAAAACCGCTGTACGATCAGTTATGATAATATCATCTTCACGGCGGATGATATAACCGCCGATATTTATGCTCTCCCCGTTGTTTATCGCTGTTTTCAGCATATATCCCGATTTATGCGAGGGCTTGCCGCTCTTTTTTGAAAAGGCTTTTCTTATGTTTGGGTGAGGTGAAAAATATATGTGATTATTTCTTATGTCAACCACACGAGGTATACACATCATACCTATGCGTTTATTCTCATTATCGCCTACCGCTTCGGGCATTCTCGCCCACGCAATAACTACACGTCTGCCGTTTTCGTCCGTATTGCTCTGTGGCGCATACAGATCTATGCCGTAATCAAACATACTGTATTCATCGCTCATAGTCATTTTACAGCTTTTTTCGTCAAAATCCGCAAAACAGCATATTGCCGCTGAATCATACGTCATATTATCATCAAGTATTCCGATGGGTGAAAAGATTACTACGCCTTTACCGTTGACTTCAAAATAATCCGGGCATTCCCAGATACAGCCGAATCCTCTTTTTTCGCAATAATTCACATATTCCCAGTTTTCAAGATTTTCGCTTTTGAAAAACAGGAATCTTCCGTTGTTGTCATAGGTGCTTCCGACTATCATATACCACGCATCACTGCCACGCCATACCTTAGGATCTCTGGTGTCGGATTCCGAGCCTGAAGTGCTGTCACGCAAAGGTTGAATTATCGTAGTTTTCGCATTGAAATTATCAAAGGTATATCCGTCTTGCGAAACAATCTTCATCTGTGACGCTATAAAGCCGTAATTCAGTGCGCAGTTGATATTTTCGGGATCTTCCTCACGATAATTTATGCCGGTATAAAAAATGTGCATTTTCCCGTCATGCTCGACCGCACTACCCGAGAAGCATCCGCTCCTGTCATTTTTCTTGGTAGGATAAAGAGCTATCCCCTTATGCTCCCATGTAACAAGATCGTCACTTACAGCGTGTCCCCAGTGCATTCTGCCCCATACCGACGCATAGGGAAAATGCTGATAGAACAAATGGTACTTACCTTTATAATATATAAATCCGTTGGGATCGTTTATCCAGTTTGACGGTGATTTCAGATGTATCTTGTCCACAAAAAACTCCTTTTCTCATTCGCAAATCAATTTTTCCTTACCGTATATCGTCCGATATAACAATTCGCAGAGCCTGCGACAGCTCTGCGAAAGCATTATTGCCTGCTTTATTTTTTCGTAGCGGCATCCTGATTGTCTTTTTTCAGATGCACATCAAGCTGATTATAGGGTATCTCGATACCGTTCCGGTCGAACTGCTCCTTGACCGCTTCGTTAAGGTCAAAGTATACCGTCCAGTAGTCCTCAGCCTTTACCCACGGATAACAGGTTATTCTTACAGCACTCTCGGCAAGCTCGGTTATCCTGATTTTCGGCTCAGGCTCTTTAAGTATAAGCTCGTGAGCATCTGTTATGCTTTTGAGAACCTCCATCGCCTTTCTGAAATCGGCATTGTAAGAAATCGTATATACCATATCCACACGCCTTATTCCAAGCGTTGTATAGTTGGTGACCTTCTTTGATGTTATCTGCCCGTTGGGATAGAAGATAGCTTTATTATCATATGAATGAAGTTCGGTATACCACATATTGATTGCTTCAACCGTACCCTCGACATCATCGACCTTGATATAATCTCCGATCTTGAACGGCTTTGTGAGCATTATGCTGAATCCGCCCGCTATATTTGAAAGGCTGTCCTGAAGCGCAAGTCCGATGGCAACGCCTGCCGTACCTATCACAGCTATTATAGAAGTCATCGGAACGCCGAGAACGGCGAGAACAATAGTAGCAAGCAACGCATAAAGCAGTATTCTGACCAATGAATAAATAAAGCGTGAAACAGTCTTGTCGATAACATCGTGTTTCATACCCCTGCTCATCATTTTCAGCACGAGTTTGGAAATAACTATTCCTACTATCAGTATTATCGCCGCCGCAATCAGCGTAGGCAGATATCCTACAAAAGCGTTTATCATTTGATTGAAAAACGTTTCAGCTTCTTTTATCTGCTCCTGCGCATTCTCAAGCGGATCGGTAGACGTACCGACCGCCTGTGAAAGCAATGAAATATTCAAGAAAACATCTCCGTTCCGATTTTAATCCGCAGTATCCTCTGCCCTCTCGGTTACCTGTATAGATACCTTGTATTCTCCTGTAACCCAGCTTCTGACCTTGGTTCCACGCAACGTGAATTCCGCAGTCATATCTTTAAGTCCTGCGGTAAGCGTAGTTCCCATAAGGTCAACCGTCGCATAAATATCCTTTGACGCAAGCGCCGCTATTTCATCTGCAGGACCCGTAACATTGACGCTGAGTTCGTTTGTAAGAACATCAACATCAAAATTGTCCGGTGCGTTTATAATACGGATATTATCCTTCTGGACAGTATAGCTGAGGAACGTGTAATTCTCCGCATCCTCAAAGGAAACCATAGCGGATGTGTTTCCGCTGATATTCTTATACCCTTCGGGTAAAGCTATCGGAAGCGTCAGCTTCTGCAAATACTTGGTCGTAAGCTGACTGAGATCTATCGTTCCTATCTCGAACTTCTCCTGTGAATCAAGCGAATCGTCGGGTGAAGAAACAGTGAGCGATTCCGGATAGATGCTGTACTTAAGACTGCTTAAATCAAAGTTTGACGGAACGTTCGTAAACTGTACCGTAAGAGGCAGCGTTTTCTGCTTATACAGCGTTATATTCACGGTGTAGCTCTCGTTGTCGTATTTTATATCGGGATTTTCGATTATATCTCCGTTACTGCCAAGCAGAACGATCTGACCTTTTGAAGAAACCGATTCTGAGGTTTCGCCTGCAAATACAGAACGTATCTCGACCGATTTCACTGCGTCTATTGCAGTGCTGTCGCCCGTAAGCGTTATAGTCGAAGGCTCAGCGGTAACGCTGTCTATCTTCATACCCGCCGTAGCGGTAATGCCTTCAGCTACAGCCTTCATACTGCCGTCGGAAATACTGAACGTTTTTGATACCGTCTTTTCGACCTTGAGTTTAACGCTCAGACCCTCATCGTCAACCGTACAGCTGTTTTCCTTTACCGGTGTTACGTTAACCTTTACCTTATATTCACCCGGCGCCGTGATAGCCGACAGATCCGCACTGGCTGTAAAATCGCTTGCAGTAAGGTTTCCTACCTCGTATCTTTTGCCTGTTACCTGTACGGTTATCTTATCAACATAACTGTTCGTTACGGAAAGCGCATTTTCCGTCATATATTCCGTAGCCTTGACTTCAACCGGAATATTGCTGACGTGAGTTGTGACATCGGGGAATATCTGCATTGAGATTGCAAACCACACAATAACGGCAATCACAAGTGCGAATATGATAGTTTTCAAATTCTTGACAAAGTTCTGAAAAAAGCTTTTGAGCCATTCTTTCATTATTTATCCGCCCCCTGTTCTTTTTTCGCATCGGGTGCGTTTTTCTTATGCTTTTTTAAAGCCTTATTCTTCATCTTCTTTGCTTCGGGCTTTTCCGGGATCAGCTTTGCCGTAAGCAGCTTTCGCAGTGTATCCTTATTGTAAAAGCGTGTAAGACTTCCGTTTTCGGCTATAGATATAGTACCGGTTTCTTCCGAAACAACAACTATCACCGCATCCGAAACCTCGCTCATACCGATAGCCGCTCTGTGACGTGAGCCGAGAGCCTTTGAAATCAGTTCTTCCTTCTGAGGCTTAGGCAGGAAGCATCCTGCAGCATATACCTTGCTGTCACGGATTATCACCGCACCGTCGTGCAGCGGTGTGTTTGGGAAAAATATATTGCCGAAAAGCTCAGGGCTCGGCGTTGCGTTGATTATCGTACCGGTGTCTATCTGCTCACCGAGCTTTGTTTCACGCTCGAATACGATAAGTGCGCCCGTAGCGGTCTGCGAAAGCTGTTCGCAAGCCGTACAGACAGCCTCTATACAGTTATGTATGTCGGCGGTCGCCGCATCCGTCTTACTTTCAAAATTAAGAGCCAGCTTTTTTACCTTTGTGGTTCGTCCCATTTTTTCAAGCACACGGCGAAGCTCAGGCTGGAATACAATAAGTATAGCGATAATTCCGACATTGAGGAAGGTTTCTATTATAACCTTCATCGCCTTCAGCTGAAACTGGTTTACGACAAAGAAAAGTATAGCAAGCAGAATTATACCTTTGATAAGTTGCTCCGCCCGTGTTTCCTTGATGATTTTAATGCCTTTATATATGAGATAGGCAAGAAGGAGAATATCAAGATAATCAACAAGTCCCATTGTTGCAAAAACACTCTGTATATTCTCCCAGATATCCTTTAAATACTGGATCAATTTTTCTGCTCCGTTCCTATAACTGCTGTTGCAGCGAATTTCATAGTAAGTTTATATATAATATTGTATCATTAAACGGCGATTATTTCAAGGAGGAGCGGGAAATTTTTTCTTACTTTTCACAAAGATTATCGAAACAGCAGATATCCGCTCGCAGCGGCACAGCCGCCTTCACCGCACAGATAGCGGAAATACGCCTGCCGCATCTTATACATAGCATATTTTTCGTTGCCGGCAGAAAACATTCTTTCAAGACAGTTATATCGGGTTAGCTTAAGCTGACTCAAAAAATTGTACAGGAAACTAAAAAATTCTGAAAATTTTCACTTTTAGAGGTTTACATTCCGGAACGATTATGATATAATACTAAGTTGAAAGCATACGTCTTGTTATGACTGTATGCAAAAACAAAGGAGGACGATTCCCATGGGAAGACAAAAACTTACTATGGACGGTAACAACGCCGCAGGTCACGTGTCTTATGCGTTTACTGACGTTGCAGCGATTTACCCCATTACACCATCTTCAGTAATGGCTGAAGTAACAGATTCCTGGTCAACAGCCGGAAGAAAGAACATTTTCGGACAGGAAGTAAAGGTAGTAGAAATGCAGTCAGAAGCCGGCGCAGCAGGCGCAGTTCACGGCTCTCTCGCAGCAGGTGCATGTACTACAACTTACACAGCATCACAGGGCTTACTGCTCATGATCCCCAATATGTATAAAATTGCAGGTGAATTACTGCCCAGCGTTATTCATGTTTCCGCTCGTGCTCTTGCAACACACGCACTTTCTATTTTCGGTGATCACAGCGATATCTACGCTTGCCGTCAGACAGGCTATGCTATGCTCTGCTCCACTAACCCTCAGGAAGTTATGGATCTCGGTGCTGTAGCTCACCTTTCAACATACGAAGCAAGAGTTCCTTTCCTTCACTTCTTCGACGGTTTCAGAACATCACACGAAATCCAGAAGATTGAAGTATGGGACTATGAAACACTCGACAAGATGCTCGACCACGAAGCTGTAGACGCTTTCAGAAACAGAGCTCTCAATCCCGAGAAGCCCGTTCTGCACGGTACAGCTCAGAACCCCGACATCTTCTTCCAGGCAAGAGAAGCAAGCAACAAGTACTATGAAGCTACACCCGCTATCGTACAGAAGTACATGGACAAGGTAAATGCTGAGATCGGTACAGATTACAAGCTGTTCAACTACTACGGTGCTCCCGATGCTGAGCAGGTAATCATTGCTATGGGCTCTGTTTGCGATACTATCGAAGAAACAATCGACTATATGTTAGCTCAGGGCAAGAAGGTTGGTCTTGTTAAGGTTAGACTTTACAGACCCTTCAGCGTTGACGCTTTCGTATCTGCTATTCCCGAAACTGTTAAGAAGATTACAGTTCTTGACAGAACAAAGGAACCCGGCGCACTCGGTGAACCCTTATACCTCGACGTTGTTGCAGCTCTCAAGCAGGCAGGCAAGTTCCAGGATGTACCCGTATTCACAGGTCGTTACGGTCTTGGTTCTAAGGATACTAACCCTGCTCAGATCATTGCAGTATACAACAACACAGAGAAGCCCAGGTTCACAATCGGTATCGAGGATGACGTTACAGGCCTTTCACTGCCCATCGGTGAGAACCCCAACACAACTCCCGAAGGCACAACCTGCTGTAAGTTCTGGGGTCTTGGTTCAGACGGTACTGTCGGTGCTAACAAGAACTCTATCAAGATTATCGGTGACCACACAGATATGTATGCTCAGGCATACTTCGCATACGACTCAAAGAAGTCGGGCGGTGTTACGATTTCTCACCTTCGTTTCGGTAAGTCGCCTATCAAGTCAACTTACTTTGTAAACAAGGCTAACTTCGTAGCTTGCCACAACCCCTCATACATCGACAAGTACGATATGGTTGAGGACGTTGTACCCGGCGGTTCATTCCTGCTCAACTGCCAGTGGACAGTTGACGAGCTTGACGAGAAGCTCCCCGCTCCCGTTAAGGCATACATCGCTAAGAACAACATCAACTTCTACATCATCAACGCTATCAAGGTAGCTAAGGAGATCGGTCTTGGCAACAAGACAAATACTGTATTACAGTCTGCATTCTTCTCAATCGCTAACATCATCCCTGCTGGAGATGCTATCGAATATATGAAGAAGGCTGCTTACAAGTCATTCGCTAAGAAGGGTGACGACATTGTTAAAATGAACTACGCCGCAATCGAAAAGGGCGCAGGCGAGGTTATCAAGGTTGACGTTCCTGCATCTTGGGCTGACGCTGAGGGTACACTTCCCGTTCACACAGCTACAGGTGACAGAAAGGATCTCGTTGATTTCGTTAACAATATCCTTATCCCCGTTAACGCTCAGAGAGGCGACAAGCTCCCCGTATCTACATTCGTAGGCATGGCTGACGGTACATTCCCCCAGGGCTCTGCAGCTTATGAGAAGCGTGGTATCGCAGTAGACGTTCCCGAGTGGATTCCCGAGAACTGTATCGAATGTAACCAGTGTTCATTCGTTTGTCCTCACGCAGTAATCCGTCCCGTAATTCTTTCCGAAGAAGAAGCTGCTAAGGCTCCTGCAGGTGCAAAGATGAAGGACGCTATGGGTCTTCCCGGCATGAAGTTCGCTATGGTAACTTCTGTTCTCGACTGCACAGGTTGCGGCGTTTGCGCACAGGTTTGCCCCTCTAAGAACAAGGCACTCGTTATGAAGTCACTTGATTCTCAGATGAACGAACAGCCCATGTTCGACTACGCTGTTAAGGAAGTAGCCGACAAGCCCGAAGTTCACGAGAAGTTCAAGGAAACAACAGTTAAGGGTTCACAGTTCAAGCAGCCCCTGCTCGAATTCTCAGGCGCTTGCGCAGGCTGTGGTGAAACTCCTTACGCTAAGCTCATCACTCAGCTCTTCGGCGACAGAATGTACATTGCCAACGCTACAGGCTGTTCATCAATCTGGGGTGGCTCTGCTCCCTCAACTCCTTATACAGTAAATAAGGAAGGCAAGGGTCCCGCTTGGGGCAACTCACTGTTCGAGGATAATGCTGAGTACGGTCTCGGTATGTTCATCGCTCAGGATACATTAAGACACAGAGCACAGGGTCAGTTAAAGGCAATTGCTGAAAAGACTGAAAACGCTGACGTTAAGGCTAAGATCGACACATACTTCGAAACAGCTAACGACGGTAAGGCAAACGCTACTGCTACAAAGGATCTCGTTGCTGCTCTTGAAGCTCTTGATTGCGACTGCGCTGAAAAGAATGCAGTTCTCAAGGCTAAGAACTACCTCGCTAAGAAGTCCAACTGGATATTCGGCGGCGACGGCTGGGCATACGACATCGGTTACGGCGGTGTTGACCACGTTCTCGCATCAGGCAAGAATGTAAATGTATTCGTATTCGATACAGAAGTTTACTCCAACACAGGCGGACAGGCTTCAAAGGCTACAAACATCGGTGCAGTTGCACAGTTCGCAGCAGCCGGTAAGGACGTTAAGAAGAAAGACCTCTCCGGTATCGCTATGAAGTACGGTTATGTATATGTTGCTCAGATTTCAATGGGTGCAGATATGAACCAGTGCTTAAAGGCAATCGCAGAAGCTGAAGCATACGACGGTCCTTCACTGGTTATCGCTTATGCTCCTTGTATCAACCACGGTATCAAGGGCGGCCTTACAATCGCTCAGAAGGTAGAAAAGGAAGCTGTACAGGCAGGTTACTGGCATCTGTTCAGATTCAACCCCGCTGCTCCTGCAGGAACAAATCCGTTCACACTCGACAGCAAGGCTCCTACAGGCGATTACAAGGAATTCATGATGAGAGAAGTTCGTTACAACTCTCTTATGCGTGCTAACCCCGAAAGAGCTAACGTACTGTTCGATAAGGCTGTTGCTAACTCCAAGAAGCGTTACGAGGATCTCGTAGGCCTTGTTGAATACTACAAGAAGGAATACTGCGGCGAATAATCCGCACGAAATAATCTAAAAGCCCAAAAATTTTGAATAGTCGGAATAGAATAGGTTTTTACGCCCCTCCGGGAAAACCGGAGGGGTTATTTTTCGACTTGTATACTTTTGCTTTTAATTATTAACAAGCAGTAACTATTCAAGATTTTATCAGATTTTACTTTTTTTATATGCTATTTTTAATCGGAAATTACCCTGAAATGCCGAGATTATATCGTGATGTGAAGCTTCCCCGTCATAATCGGTGATATTCGGGAATACAATCAATATATAAAACGTACAGGCACCCACGTCTGTGCTTGATGAAAAGGAACAAGTCAGTATGGAAATATTAGAGTGGATAAACGAAAACATAGTATGGGGCATACCGGTGCTTATACTGTTCGCAGGCTCAGGGATTATCTTTACGATAAGAACAAAGGGCTTGCAGATACTGCACTTCCCTACTATAATAAAGCGTACACTCCTTACAAAACAGCCTGAGGCTGACGGAAAAAAGGTTTCGCCTTTCAGAACCCTTACCGCCGCACTCGGTGCAACAGTAGGAACAGGAAATATTATCGCAATAGGAAGCGCTATCGCAATAGGCGGCGCAGGCTCAATATTCTGGATGTGGATCTCAGCGCTTCTCGGTATGGCTACCAGCTTTGCCGAAAACTATCTCGGTGCAAAATACAGAACCGTGCAATCGGACGGCCTTACGGGCGGCGTACCGTTCGCCTACATAAAAAAAGCGTTCGGCGGCAAAAAACTCGGTGCGTTCTTTGCGGGAATGTTTGCTGTCTGCTGTATAGGTGCCAGCTTCGGTATAGGCAATATGGCTCAGGTGAATTCGGCTTCAATGGCGCTTCAGAACTGTCTTGGAGTACCTCTATGGGTATCGGGAATCCTCTGTGCCGCAGTAATTGCCGCAATAGCACCCGGAGGCATTCACCGCCTTAGTAAAGTCACATCGTGGGTAATCCCGATAGCCGCAGGAGGCTATCTGATTGGCTGCCTTACTGTAATTATAATTAATTATCAGAATATTCCGGACGTATTCGCAAGGATATTCACAGAAGCCTTTTCTTTCAAGGCTGTAGGCGGAGGAACTGTCGGCGTAGTAATGCTCGAGGCTATGAAGTGGGGCGTAAAACGTGGCGTATTCTCAAACGAAGCCGGTCTTGGCTCATCAGTAATGATTAATGCAAACTCAAGCGCTGACAAGCACCATACTCAAGGTATGTGGGCAATGCTTTCGGTTTTCATTGATACTATCATTATCTGCACAATGACAGCACTCTGTATACTTTCAAGCGGCGCTGACAAGCTGGTAGACATAAAGGCAGGTGGTTTCAACATGGCTCTTGTTGCCTTTCAGAACGGTCTTGGCGATTTTGCCGGTGCATTCCTCAGTATCGCAACATTCATCTTTGCGATAACAACCGTTACAGGCTGGTGGATATACGGCAGAAGCTGTTTCGTTTACCTTTTCACAAAGAAGTGGGTAGGCGTATATCTTGCAATTTTCATTGTTACCGCTTTCGTGGGCGCAGTGATTAAGGCAACAGTCGTATGGGACGTATCCGATCTTTTCAACGGCCTTATGGCAATACCGAACCTTCTTGCGATAATACTGCTTCGCAAGGAAGTCAAAGCTGACATTTAATTCCTTTAAAATCAGTAGATATTAAAATAGTAAAATTAAAAGCACAAGGTAGCGTGACCTTAAGAAAACCTGTTATACAGCCGTGTAATAAGTTTTCCCGACGTAAATTAAAAAGTCGGTTGCATTACGCTTACTTTGTGCAATTTTTTTGACGAATTTGCAATTTATCTATTGACCTATTGCAAAAAATAGTTTATAATAGTAAATGGGGAACAAGGTACGATGAACCGTATCGATATTTCCCTACCGAATGACTTTCATCAGCATAAGCTGATAAAATAAAGAAAAGGAGAACAATCGGTTATGACAAAGAATCAGAATGTTTTAAAGTGGGTTGAAGAAATGAAAGCCCTCACACAGCCCGACAAGGTTGTATGGATCGATGGCAGCGAGGAGCAGCTCAAGGCGCTTCGTGACGAGGCTATCGCAACAGGCGAGATGATTGAGCTCAACCAGGAAAAGCTCCCCGGCTGCTTATATCACAGAACAGCTGAAAACGACGTTGCCCGTGTAGAAGACAGAACATTCATCTGCTCAAGAGAGAAGGAGAATGCAGGTCCTACAAACAACTGGATGGATCCTAAGGAAATGTACGCTAAGCTGACAAAGCTCTATGACGGCGTTATGAAGGGTCGTACAATGTACGTTATCCCCTACTCAATGGGACCTATCGGCTCACCTATCGCTAAGGTTGGTGTTGAGCTGACAGACTCTATCTATGTTGTACTCAACATGGACATTATGACAAGAATGGGTGCACAGGCATTCAAGAACCTGCCCGATGACTCCAACGACTTCGTAAGATGCCTTCACTCAAAGGCTGACGTTGATCCCGAAAAGAGATACATCGTTCAGTTCCCCGAAGACAACACGATCTGGTCTATCAACTCAGCTTACGGCGGTAACGTACTGCTCGGCAAGAAGTGCTTCGCACTCCGTATCGCTTCTTACCAGGGCTGGAAGGAAGGCTGGATGGCTGAACATATGCTTATCCTCGGCGTAAAGAAGCCCGATGGCGACATCAAGTATATCACAGCAGCATTCCCCTCAGCTTGCGGCAAAACAAACCTCGCTATGCTTATTCCTCCCGAGGGATACAAGAAGGCAGGCTATGAAGTATTCACAGTAGGTGACGATATTGCATGGATGAAGCAGGGTCCCGATGGCAGACTTTACGCTATCAACCCCGAGAACGGCTTCTTCGGCGTTGCTCCCGGTACAAACGCAAAGAGCAACTACAACGCACTTGCATCTACAAGAAAGAACACAATCTTCACAAACGTTGCTATCAACAATGATGATATGACAGCTTGGTGGGAAGGTCTTGACAAGAATCCTCCCGAGAATGCAACAGACTGGAAGGGCAACAAGGTTAACGGTAAGGAATACACAGCAGCAGGCAACAAGCTCGCTCATCCTAACTCACGTTTCACAGCTCCCGCTCAGAACTGCCCCTGCATTTCACCTGAGTTCAACAACCCCCAGGGTGTTCCGATCTCAGCTATCATCTTCGGCGGCAGACGTGCAGCTACAACTCCTCTGGTTTACCAGTCATTCAGCTGGCAGCACGGCACATATGTAGGCTCTGCAGTTTCTTCTGAAACAACAGCAGCAGCTACAGGTGCAGTAGGCGTACTCCGTCACGATCCTATGGCTATGAAGCCCTTCTGCGGCTACCACATGGCTGATTACTGGGCACACTGGCTCGAAATGGGCAAGAAGCTCGGTGACAAGGCTCCTAAGATTTTCAACGTTAACTGGTTCAAGCAGGACGAGAACGGCAACTTTATGTGGCCCGGTTTCGGCGACAACATGAGAGTTCTTGACTGGATCATCAAGAGATGTGAAGGCACAATCGACGCTGAAAAGACTCCTATCGGCTACCTTCCTAAGAAGGGTGACATCAACCTCAAGGGTATCGAGGATGAGGTTACATCAGAAGTTGAAGACAAGCTGCTCGCAGTTGACAGAGACCTCTGGAAGAAGGAAGTAGAAGAGATGAAGGAATTCTACAAGCAGTTCGGTGACAAGCTCCCCGACGGTTTAAAGCAGGAACTCGCTGATCTCGAAGCAAGACTTGGCTAATCCATAACTGAATAAACTCCGATCCCCTGTTAAGCGATTAACAGGGGATTTTCTTATGCTTCATACGTTCTTGGCTGATATGACAGGGCAAATACCGCACTGTTGCCACGGCATTATATACGGCAAAACGGCACCGGAAAATTTCCGATGCCGTTTCTGTATAAAATATATTAACCCAAAATTGTCTTATTCCTTTACACCACCGAGTGAAACACCGGCGATGATGAATTTCGATAAGCAGAAATAAACGATGATAACGGGTATGATCGCTATGAAAATGAACATATAAACCTGACCCATATCAAACTTTAAGAAGTCTGCTGAACGAAGCTGTGCGATCATGATAGGCATTGTCTTCTTTGTTGATGTATCAATAATCAACGAAGGAAGGAAGTAGTTGTTCCATGATGCAACAAAGCTGAATATTGCCTGTACTGCAAGAGCAGGCTTCAGCATAGGAAGAACGATCGTGTTGAATGTTCTGAATTCGCCCGAACCGTCTATTCTTGCCGCCTCGATAATATCAATAGGAAGCGAGCTCTTCATGTACTGAATCATGAAGAAGAACACTGCAGGAGCTGCAATAGCAGGAACTATAAGAGGGATATATGTATCTCTTAAGCCCAAGTCGGTACACATACTGAAGAAACCGAGCGCAGAAACCTGTGTAGGAATCGTCATGATAAGTAATATGAAGTTAAAGATAAATTTCTTACCTTTGAAGTCATATACATGAATTGCATACGCTGTCATTGCCGAGAAATAAATCGACAATATCGCTGTACACGTTGCGATGATCAAGCTGTTGATAACACCGTTTATTACAGGTATCGTTGTGTTTGAGATCGCACTCTGGAAGTTATTGATAAATTGATTTCCCGGCAGGAACGAGAAGCCGGACATAATATCGTAATGTGAACGGCTTGCGTTAACAAGCAGGATGTAGAAGAAGAACAAACACAGGATTGAGAAGAAGACAAGAACGATATAACAGATTATTCTGTGAATAATAAGCGTAGGCTTTACCTTCATATCCGGATCTGTTCTGTTCTGCTGAAGTGCTGAGGTATGTTCAAGTACCTTTTCCTTTTTTGCCATGATACTTACTTACCTCCTTTTTTAGACTTCTTGTTGCTTCTGTCAGCAGCGAAGAAGTAGTAAACAACCAGGCTGAGTGCCGCACATACAATGAATATAATTACTGAAAGCGCACCTGCCATACCATAGTTCTTAGATGTACCGATCTGTTCGTTCAGATACATGATAAGCGTCTTGGTAGTATTATTCGGGCCTCCCTGACCGCCGGTAAGGATCTGCGGTACATCGAACATCTGAAGACCGCCGATCAGCGAAGTGATCATAACGTATACGAGTATAGGTCTGATAAGAGGAAGTGTTATCTTCCAGAATATCTGTGAGCTACTTGCACCGTCGATTTCAGCAGCCTCAATAACAGATTCGTTGATACCCATCATTGCCGCCATCAGCAGAATTGTCGTGTTACCGAACCACATAATGAAGTTCATGAACGCTACAAGTCCCATCGTACTGCCCGTATAGCTGAGAAATCTGAAAGCCTCGCCGCCGGTAGTGTGCTTGATAAGCTCGTTGATAGGTCCGATATCGGAGAATATTGAGAATATCAGCATTGCAAATGCAGATGCCATGATAAGGTTAGGCATATACATTACAGTTTTGAAGAATCCAAGACATCTTAAACGAAGTCTTACATTAGTAAACCAGTAAGCAAAAAGTAATGAAATGATTATCTGCGGAACAAATCCCAGTACCCACATGATAAGCGTATTCCATGTGAGTGCAAGTATATTGTTACCTGAACTCATATCAAAAATTGCCACAAAGTTATCAAATCCGACAAACTCCGGTCCTATCCAACTAAGACCCGACTTGAAGTATTTGAACATACTGTAATAGAAAGTCTGAATAAGCGGCCAAGCCTGGAAAACAAGGAAAACTAATATGAACGGGAGCATGAATATGTAGCCCCATTTTTTATATTTCCCAATTTGTCCTTTTCTGGCTTTTACCGGCGCACTTCCTGCGTTAGCTGCCTGAGCCATAAAAACACTCCTTATAAAAATCTCGGTATATTCTCCATCTTGAGCAGTCAAGTATGTTAATAAGGCGGAAACATCCGTAATTCGCCCCATTAACATACTTGACTGCGAATTCACAGAACCCGCAGTCAAGATGAAGGTCAATATTGTTTAAGCCACAAAGCCTTTATTATGCGTTAGCGGGCTTCTTGAGCTCAGGATACTTAACAATAGCAGCCTCATAGAAGTTCTTGAGTGCTGTATCCTTATCAACAGTACCGTCGAAGTATTCCTTGAACTTAGCCTGGAATGTCTCGTTAAGACCCTGGTCGTAGACAGAAATCTTGCTCATGTCGATCTTGGGAGCTGTTTCAACGAACAGTGCGATGTGGTTCTGACCGCCTAAGAAGGCTGACTTGAAGTCAGAAGAAGCGAGTTCCTTCATTGCAGCTTCGTTGTTGTAGTAGTCCTGAGTATCCTTTGTGAACTGAACGCCGAAGTCCTTGTTGCAGCAGAATGCTCTCATAACATCGCCAACTAATGCAGCGTTATCTGTGCCCTTTGCAGCTGCGAGCCAAGAACCGCCCCAGAAGTAAGCCTGAGGACCGTAGCAAACTGCCCAGTCACCGTAACCGCCGTTACCTACTTCGAGCTTACCGCCTTCTTTTTCCTTAACTGCAAGTGAGTTACCTGCAAGTGTGAAGTTGATGCCCCATGTTGAGTAGAAGAAGCCGAATACCTTACCTTCGGGACCCTGGTCAGCAGCCCAAGCATCAGACCAAAGAGATGTCTTGTTGTTGTAACCCTTGTCTGTGTATGTCTTAGTCTGGTCAACCCACTTCATGATGTTGGCGTCAACGATGATTTCCTTGTTTTCGTTTACCCAAGGAGCAGCAACGTTGTTTGAGAAGGTTCTGTATGCATCATCATAACCTGAGAGCATCTTGTAACCCTTATCAGCAGCCTTAGCAGCTACTTCGTCAAACTTTGTCCAGTCAGCGAGAGCTTCCTGTACCTTATCGGGATCGTCTGTACCGAGAACGTCCTTAGCAATTGAACGTCTGTAAGCATACAGACCGGGAGTTGCCTGCCACGAAACACCCTTCAGTAACTTTGCATCATCCTGAGTTGTGCAAACGTCCTTTGTATACTGATACATACCTGAAAGATCTTCGTCAGTAAGACCGAGTGACTTAACATCAAGTGTATACTCTGAGTTAACATACTTGAGAGCGTAGTCAGCTTCGAATAAGAACATATCGATCTTGTCATCAGCAGATGCAGCTTCGTTCTTGGGAAGGTCTTCATCAAGCTTGTTCTGATAAGCATTGTCCTTGTTTTCAGTGATCTTGAAATTAACTGTAACACCCTCAGGCATCTTAGCCTTTATGTACTTCTCAAAGTAATTCTTGAACTCTTCGTTCCATACAGCGATGTTAAGAGTCTTGCCTTCGCCTTCCTTAAGTGTGAACTTATCGGAAGTTCCTGCGTTGCTTGAATCATCAGTCTTGCTTGAATCATCAGTCTTGCTTGATTCTTCAGTCTTGCTCGAATCTGTTGTAGAAGATCCTGCTGAGCTTGTAGCGTTGCTTGAGCAGCCTGCTACTGCGCCCAGAATTGATGCAGATGCTAATACAGCTGCTAAAATTCTTTTCTTCATTGGTAATTCCTCCAGAAGTATTCATTGTTGTGAATAGCTATTGCTTTCACTGCCTGACCTTGCGGCCTCATTAAAGAGGAGCTGTAAACAATCCCCCGGTAAGAACAGGCTTCCGGTTGAAGCTCCTGCGACATAACGGTATATACTGCCGTATATGTAACAATGGATAATTCACTAAAAAGACCTGTAGCTTGTCAAAAGTTTTGTTCACTTTTTCCTCGTTGACATAATCATATCACAGATTTCACAAATTTGCAAGCATTTTAAGCCCGTAGTTGTGTTTTTTTACCGTAAACGATTACAAAAAATGTTTTTTTGGCACTTTTCCGTCATCATGCACAAAAATCTGTTACATTTTTGTAACAATTCGGTCGCAACTTGATTACTGATTTTCTCTATTTTCCGCTCTGTAATCGGAAATTCTTCAATTGTAACGCTGTGTAAACGATTTTATGCTAATTTAGCTCACAGAAAGTTTGTAAAGTAATTAATGTACATATAGCACAAAAGCAAAGCGCCACTATTGTTGAAAAAGCACAATTTAAGAGATTTTCCGCTTTAGCACTTGAATTTGTTATTAAAATAAGGTAAAATGATATAGTAACAAGTACGGAGGGAAAGCATGAGATCTATGAATAAAATACAGCTTACAACAGCTTTGATAAGCCTCGGTAAATTTTCATATATGTCTTTTTCTACGCCGTATTATAAGAATAAGTGTATTTTTTAAGCTGTGCAATTGGATTACACAGCTTTATTTATTTTCTGAAAGGATGTTCGTAAATGAAAAAAGTAGCCATAGTAATGGGCAGCGATTCCGATCTGCCAATCGTCAAAAAAGCGGCTCAGGTGCTTAAGGACTTCGGAGTTCCTACAGAGCTTCGTGTTCTCTCTGCTCACCGTTGTGCCGCAGAGGTTTCCGAGTTTGCAAGAAATGCCGAGAAGAACGGCACAGGCGTTATCATTGCCGCCGCAGGCAAAGCCGCTCACCTTGCCGGAGCTATCGCAGGTCAGACTCCCCTGCCGGTTATCGGCATCCCGATAAAAGCAAGCGCACTTGAGGGCATAGATGCACTTCTGTCTACAGTACAGATGCCCGCCGGAGTTCCCGTTGCTACAGTAGCTATTGACGGTGCGGCAAATGCGGCATTCCTCGCCGTACAGATCCTTGCGGTATCAGACGATGCCCTTATGGAAAAGATGAAGGCATACCGTGCAGCACAGACCGCAAAGGTTCTTGAGGCTGACAAAAAAATGGAGCAGGTACTTGCCGAGCTTTGATCGGTGTACTATATATAATGTAATCAATAAATACGGCACAGCCGCTGAAGAAAGGATAAACAAAATGGAAAAGAAAGAACAGCTTTACGAAGGAAAGGCAAAGAAGGTATTCGCAACCGATGATCCCGACCTTGTTATCGTATCCTACAAGGATGATGCAACAGCATTCAACGGCCTCAAGAAAGGCACTATCTCAGGTAAGGGCGTTATCAACAACAAAATGACGAACTATATGTTCGGTCTGCTTGAAAAAGCAGGCGTTCCCACTCACCTTGTTAAAGAGCTGAACGACAGAGAAACACTCGTTAAAAAGGTTTCTATCGTTCCCCTCGAAGTAATCGTAAGAAACGTAGCCGCAGGCAGCTTCTCGAAGAAGCTCGGCATCGAGGAAGGTACAAAGCTTCTCTGCCCCACACTTGAATTCAGCTACAAGAATGACGATCTGGGCGATCCTTTCATCAACGACTACTATGCGCTTGCACTCGGTCTTGCAACAAAGGAAGAAATCGACCTTATCTCAAAGTACGCTTTCAAGGTAAATGAATTTATGCTTGACTTCTTCAAGAAGCTCAACATCGACCTCATCGACTTCAAGATTGAATTCGGTAAGACCTCAGACGGCACAATAATTCTTGCCGACGAGATTTCTCCCGACACCTGTCGTTTCTGGGACAGCACAACTCACGAGAAGCTCGACAAGGATCGTTTCCGTCGTGATATGGGCGGTGTTGAAGACGCTTACGCTGAAATTATGAAGCGTCTTATGGGCGAATAATCCCGTAAACAGAAAAGAATCTAACAGGAAAAGGCAGGATAATATATGGGTGGATTTTTCGGTGCGGCGTCAAACAACGACTGCATAACCGATGTTTTCTTCGGAACAGACTATCACTCCCACCTCGGAACACGCAGAGGCGGTATGACCGCATACAGCCCCGACAGAGGCTTTCAGCGTGCTATCCACAGTATTGAAAACTCACCGTTCAGAACAAAGTTTGAACAGGACGCTACAGATATGAGGGGAAAGCTGTGTATCGGCTGTATCAGCGATACCGACCCTCAGCCCCTGCTGGTGCGTTCAAAGCTTGGTATTTATTCGATATGCAGTGTCGGCATAATCAGAAACGCCGAACAGCTTTCAACCGAGCTGCTCGAGAGCGGCTGTGCAAACTTTGAAACAATGAGCAGCGGCAGTATAAACTCCGGCTCGCTCATCGGTGCGCTTATTGCACAAAAGGACAATTTTACCGACGGTATAAGATATGCCCAGAGCAAGATTGACGGTACAATGTCCCTTATCATTCTTACAAAGGACGGAATTATCGCCGCAAGGGATCAGTACGGCAGACTTCCAATAATTGTAGGAAAAAGGAGCGACGGATACTGCGTATCCCTTGAATCATTCGCATTCCAGAAGCTTGGCTACAACACATATAAAGAGCTTCGTCCCGGCGAAATAGATATGATAACTGCGGACGGCTGTGAAGTGCTGAGCGACGGCGATGAAAGCAAAATGCATATATGCTCGTTCATGTGGACATATTACGGCTATCCGAATGCGGTATATGAGGGTGTGACCGTTGAAACGATGCGTACACGCAACGGCGAGATTATGGCGGAGAACGACATAAAGAACGGCAAGCTGCCCGACGTTGACTATGTATGCGGTATTCCGGATTCGGGCGTACCTCACGCAATAGGCTACGCAAACAGGAGCGGCATCCCGTTCGCACGTCCTTTTATCAAGTACACTCCCACATGGCCCAGAAGCTTTATGCCTACCAACCAGACAATGAGAAATCAGGTAGCTAAAATGAAGCTGATTCCGGTCCACGAGCTTATTGAGGGTAAAAAGCTGCTGTTCGTTGACGACAGCATAGTAAGAGGAACTCAGATGAGAGAAACAGTAGAGTTCCTTTATGAGAACGGTGCTAAGGAAGTACACATGCGCAGCGCCTGTCCTCCGATAATGTACGGTTGTAAGTATCTCAACTTCTCCCGCAGCACATCGGAGATGGAGCTGATTGCAAGACAGATAATTGATGAGGCCGAGGGTGCAGATGGTATCAGATTTATCGACGAGTACAGTGACACCAACACAGAGCGTGGAAAGAAACTGCGTGACGAAATATGCCGCAGACTAAAGCTGACATCGCTTGAATTCCAGTCGCTTGACGGAACTGTACGGGCAATAGGCAAGCCACAGTGTGAGCTTTGCACTTATTGCTGGAACGGAAAGGAATGACTCCATTGACAAGCGGTTTGCATGAAGAATGCGGCGTGTTCGGTGTTTTTGCAAAAGAAAAGACCAACGTTGCCGCAACAACATATTACGGATTATTCGCATTACAGCACAGAGGACAGGAAAGCTGCGGCATCGTTGTGAACGATGACGGCGTTTTCAATTCCTACAAGGACACCGGTCTTGTGAACGATGTGTTCACTCCCGAGCGCCTTGACGGACTGGGACAGGGCAATATGGCGGTAGGTCATGTGCGTTACGGCACGACCGGAGCAAATGCACGCCTCAACGCCCAGCCTATTCTGGTAAATCATTATAAAGGAAGAATGGCTCTCGCCCATAACGGAAACCTTGTAAACACTTACGAGTTACGTCACGAACTTGAAAAGCAAGGCTCTATCTTCCATACGACAAGCGACACAGAAGTTATAAGCTACCTTGTAACAAAGGAACGGCTTGAAGCTCCGTCTATAGAAGAAGCTCTCAACCGTGCGATGAATAAGATAAACGGCGCATATTCGCTCGTTATAATGTCGCCTGCAAAGCTTATCGCCGCCCGTGACGAGAACGGTTTCAGACCGCTCTGCTATGGCATAACAAACGAGGGAACATATATAGTTGCCTCCGAAAGCTGCGCTCTTGACTCAGTCGGCGCTAAGTTCGTAAGAGATTTGCTCCCCGGCGAGATTGTTGTATTCGATGAAAACGGAGTACGCTCCATAAAAGATCATTGCGGCAAGCGTCCGCATACTTTGTGCGTTTTTGAATATATCTACTTTGCACGTCCCGACTCGGTCATAGAGGGTGCATCGGTTCACGAGGCAAGACTTCGTGCAGGCGCATTCTTAGCGCTTGAGCATCCCGTGCAGGCGGATATAGTAATCGGCGTTCCCGATTCCGGTATAGATGCCGCCATAGGATATTCTCACCAGTCGGGTATTCCCTACGGCATCGGCTTCATCAAGAACAAATACATCGGCAGAACCTTTATCTCTCCCGGTCAATCGTCAAGAGAAGACAAGGTGCGTATAAAGCTGAACGCTGTTGCCAGCGTCGTAAAAGGCAAACGTGTCGTTCTTATAGATGATTCTATAGTAAGAGGCACCACAAGCGGCAGGATTGTAAAATTACTGCGTGATGCGGGAGCTACCGAGGTTCATATGAGAGTATCCGCTCCCCCGTTCCTCAATCCCTGCTACTACGGTACCGACATAGATTCGAGAGAACACCTTATCGCTTGTCATCATTCGATAAAAGAGATCAGCGACATAATAGGCACAGATTCGCTCGGCTATCTGAGCGTGGAAAACGCAAAGAAGCTTGCGGTACACGCAAACGGCTGTGAATGCGGTTATTGCACCGCTTGTTTCAGCGGAGAATATCCCACGAATATTCCCACGGAAATGCACAAGGATAAATTCGACAGGAAAATCAGCGAAAGCAAAGAAAAAACCACCACATAAGGACATCAGTCCCCAAACGGAAGGAATTATTATTATGAAAAACAGTTTTTCAGAAAGCTATAAAGCAGCAGGCGTTGACGTTACCGCAGGCTACGAAGGTGTTCGTCTGATGAAAAAAGACGTTGAACGCACCAATATCCCCGGTGTGCTTACAGGCATAGGCGGATTCGGCGGTCTGTTCCAGCTTGATATTGCAGATATGAAAGAACCCGTACTCGTTTCGGGTACAGACGGTGTCGGCACAAAGCTCAAGCTCGCAATGCTGATGGACAAGCACGATACGATCGGTATAGATGCGGTCGCTATGTGTGTAAACGATATAATCTGCTGCGGTGCAAAGCCTCTTTATTTCCTTGACTATATTGCTATAGGCAAGAACGTACCCGAAAAGGTAGCCGCTATAGTAAAGGGTGTTGCTGACGGCTGTGTACAGTCAGGCTGTGCGCTTATAGGCGGCGAAACCGCTGAGCATCCCGGAATGATGCCCGAAGACGAATATGACATCGCAGGCTATTCAACAGGTGTCGTTGACAAGTCGAAGATAATTGACAACAGCACCGTAAAGGAAGGCGACATCATAATCGGCCTTGCTTCCACAGGCGTTCATTCAAACGGCTTCTCTCTTGTAAGAAAGGTGTTCAACATAAACAGCAAGGAAGTTCTCGATGAAGTCCTCCCCACAGAAAAAACTCTCGGTGAAACACTCCTTACACCTACAAAAATATATGTAAAGCCCATTTTGGAGCTTATCTCAAAGAAGAACGTAAAGGCTATCTCGCATATCACAGGCGGCGGCTTCAACGAAAACGTTCCCCGTTCACTCCCCGACGGCTTCACGGCAAAGATTACAAAGCACAGCTACGAAGTGCCTTATATCTTCAAGCACTTACAGGAAGTCGGAAACATCTCCGAACACGATATGTACAATACTTTCAATATGGGTATCGGTATGACCGTTGTAGTTGACAAGGACGATGCCGATGAAGCTGTACAGATACTCAGAAACGCAGGCGTTGAAAGCTACTGCATCGGTGAAATAATCAAGGGTGACGAGGGCATCATAATTGAGTAATATGAAAAATATCGTTGTACTTGTATCGGGCGGAGGAACTAACCTGCAGGCGCTTATCGACGCTGAAAAGTCCGAGGGACTCGGCGGAGGTAAAATCACCTGCGTTATTGCGTCAAAGCCCGATGCCTACGCACTGACAAGAGCCGCAGATAACGGCATAAAGACAAGAGTGCTCGCAAGACGTGACTATGCCGATGTTGCCGCTTACAGCAAGGCTATGGCTGACGCTTTAAAAGAAGAGCAGGCTGACCTTGTTATCTACGCAGGCTTTATGACAATACTTGACGAGCAGGTATGCGATGCGTTCAGGTATAAGATGATAAACGTTCACCCCGCCCTTATCCCCTCTTTCTGCGGAAAGGGCTACTACGGACTTCACGTTCACGAGGAAGCACTTAAAAAGGGCGTAAAGGTAACGGGCGCTACCGTTCATTTTGTAACAGCGGAATGTGACGCAGGACCTATCATTCTGCAAAAGGCAGTTGAGGTCAGAAACGGCGACACCCCCGAAGTTCTTCAGAAACGTGTTATGGAACAGGCTGAGTGGAAGATTCTTCCCCGTGCCGCGCGTCTTTTCTGCGAGGGAAAGATAACCGTAAAAGACGGCATAACCGTTATCGACGATTGAACCTTATGTCCGCATTCTCCCGACTAAACGGGATTTTGAGGACGTTATAACAAGTTATATTCAGAAAACTGCGTGTTCCACGCAAAACCGCAACAGGAGGCTATATGGAAGTTGTAACACTTGAAAAAGAGCTTAACTCTCTTGCTTATCACGGCAGAGGCATCGTGATAGGAAAATCCGCAGACGGCACAAAAGCGGTAATCGCCTACTTTATTATGGGCAGAAGCGAAAACAGCCGTAACAGAATTTTTGTAGAGGACGGCGAGGGTATCAGAACACAGGCTTTCGATGAAAGCAAGATGGAAGATCCCCACCTCATCATTTATGCACCCGTAAGAGTTCTCGGCAACAAGACGATAGTTACAAACGGCGACCAGACCGACACTATCTATGAGCTTATGGACAAGCAGATGACATTCGAGCAGGCTCTCAGAACAAGAGAATTTGAAGATGACAAGCCCAACTACACACCGAGAATTTCCGGTATAGTCCACCTTGACAACGGTGATATGAATTTCGCAATGTCTATCTTAAAGAGCGCAGACGGCGACGGCTCATCATGTCAGAGATACACCTACGCTTACAGCAATCCTTTAAACGGCAAGGGCAAATTCATTCACACCTACAAGTGTGACGGCAACCCCCTGCCGAGCTACGAAGGCGAGCCTAAAACAGTGGTTATTCCCGATACGGATATAGACACGTTCACATCAATGGTATGGGAAAACCTCAATGCTGACAACAAGGTTTCACTCTTCACCCGTTACATCGACATTGCCACAGGCAAGTACGAATCACGCATAATCAATAAAAACAAGTAAGCGAAAGGAACTTTACTACAATGAACGAACTTCAGTTAAAGTACGGCTGCAACCCCAATCAGAAGCCGTCAAGAATATTCATGGAAAACGGCAATTCACTTCCTATCGAAGTGCTTAACGGCAAGCCCGGTTATATAAACTTTATGGATGCCTTCAACGGCTGGCAGCTCGTAAGCGAGCTTAAGAAGGCTACGGGCCTTCCCTCCGCAACATCATTCAAGCACGTTTCACCCGCAGGCGCCGCTGTAGGCCTTCCCCTCACAGACACGCTCAAGAAGATATACTGGGTAGACGATCTCGGCGAGCTGTCACCCCTTGCCTGCGCTTATGCAAGAGCAAGAGGCGCCGACAGAATGTCATCATACGGCGACTTTATCGCTCTGTCGGACAAGTGCGATGTTTCAACGGCAAAGATAATACAGCGTGAAGTATCAGACGGTGTTATCGCTCCCGATTACGATCCCGAAGCGCTTGAAATTCTCAAGTCAAAGAAAAAGGGCAACTACAATATAATCAAGATCGACCCCGAGTACGTTCCCGAGCCTATCGAGCGTAAGCAGGTATTCGGCGTTACTTTCGAGCAGGGCAGAAACGAGCTGGTTATTGACGATAAGCTGTTCTCAAACATTGTGACCGAGAATAAGAATATACCCGAGAGTGCAAAGATCGATCTTGCAATAGCAATGATTACATTAAAGTACACTCAGTCAAACTCCGTAGCTTACACTTGCGGCGGTCAGGCTATCGGTATCGGCGCAGGTCAGCAGTCAAGAATCCACTGCACACGCCTTGCAGGTACAAAGGCTGACAACTGGTACTTAAGACAGTCACCTCAGGTTATGGGCTTACAGTTTGTAGATAACATAAGACGTGCCGACAGAGATAACGCTATCGACCTTTACATCGGTGAAGATTATATGGACGTTCTCGCAGACGGCGCATGGGAAAACATCTTCAAGGTAAAGCCCGCCGTATTCACGACAGAAGAAAAGAAAGCTTGGCTTGCAACAATGAAGGGCGTAGCGCTTGGCTCAGATGCATTCTTCCCATTCGGTGACAACATTGAAAGAGCGCACAGAAGCGGTGTAGAATACATAGCACAGCCCGGCGGCTCTATCCGTGACGATAATGTTATCGACACCTGCAATAAGTACGGTATCGCAATGGCATTCACTGGAATCAGACTTTTCCACCACTGATAAGCTCAGTAAACGGGCGGCACGTCCGCCCGTTATTTTTAAATTCCGATAAAGGTATCACTATGCATTTTACTTACACAGATAAAGACATCCTTGACGGCAGATTTGAATTCAGGCAGAGCGGTACGTTTCGGGTACTGTCTGCGTTTGCACATTTGAAAATAATCATATCGTGTATAATCGAAGCGATGATTGCCCCGTATACTCTCAACGTATTATTTAACGGAGGCGCAACATCAAATAACACATCAATCATAATAATCAAAATTGCTCTCGCTGTAATTCTGCCGATACTGCCGATATGGTATATAATGATAGTTGCAGGCGGCGAACAACAGTACAGCTACTATGCCGATGAACGTCTTATGCGTATTGCAAGCAAACGCCATACCTATATTTTCAGATACCCGGATATTGAAAGCGTAACGTACAAGCCTATGACCCTATTTACAAAGCAAAAAGGCTTTACCGTGACGGTTACTACCAAAACTACCACGCTGTTATTCCGATACATAATGCCGACAAACGCAGAATTTTTCACAATTCAGTCCACACCGTTCTATATTCTTCAACATCCGCCGATAAAAGCGGAAGAAAGGAAAGACCGATGAAAAAAGCACTGTTATTGATTTGTGCCGCATCAATTCTCGCAGGAATGTGCGGTTGCTCCAAAACGATTGAAAACCCGCTTGGTATAAATCCGGATAGCCGGACCACATCATCAACAACCCCCGTTCCCCAGACAGTGACACCTCAGACTACCGCAGTAACTACTGCGGCAACATCAACGCAAACTACAAAAGCGGAAACAACGACCGCAAAGCCCGAAACCTCGAACACGTCAATTACCGACAAGTCCGAAACAAAAAAACCGACCTCTGCCCCTGCACAGTATACCCCCGTTGGAAGTCCGACCAAGTATAAAATAAACAAATTTTCTCTGATGTACGATGACGGAGTATACTTCAATACCGGCATCAGCGAATATGAAGAAGATAAAAACGAGCTTTATCTTGTACATTATTCCGATGACGGCGAGGTCACATCCAATATCGTTGCTATGTGCAGCGATGAGGACGAAGATACTAAAGGCAGAACGATAGCCGAGATTGGCGAGGAATTCATGAGTTATTATGTCGTCGGTGATAATGTCGATTCATCGACCAAGAGCATGGTTAAAATCGGCAACACCGACGTATTTTACGGAACTGTAAAATCTTCTGACGGAGATAATTCTGTTGCCGCAACACAGCACATATATTTTGCCCGTCACGGCAATAAAGTGTACACATTGATTGCTCTGCACCTTGACAATAACGAAGAAGCGGTCACAAAGGCGCTTGAATACACGCTCGGGTCAATGTCGTTTGACAATTCGGTAAACACATGACAGCAGAATTAAAGTCATTATCTGCGTCATTGACCGCTCCGAAGCTGCCTGATAATCTTTTTACGGTAACAGATATTGATGCCGAGCTTTCAAAAGTGCGTGATGACGAATCGGATTTTATTGCGGCGGATTTTTCGAGGCTGATATGTGCCGAAACCGATTTTTCGGCTATCTGTTTCAGAAACTGCCTGTTCCACGGATGCCGCTTTACAGCCTGCGATTTTTCCGGATGCACTTTTATAGATTGCGTTTTCAAGGGCTGCGATATTTCAAACAGCGATTTTTCCGAAAGCTATTTCAAAGCCTGCTCGTTCATCTCCTGTAAGGCTGTCGGCACGGCTTTCAAATACTCGTTTTATAAAAACGTCAGCTTTGACGGGGGCAGCTTTGAGTTGTCGGATTTTCAGCGTTCAAAGCTGCAAACGGTAGCTGTGACAGATACCGACTTCTCCTCCGCTCTGTTTTCTTCGTGTGAGATAAAACAGACGGGATTTAAAAACGTTACGCTGGCAAGGTCTGTGTTTTTCGGCACGAAGCTTGCAGGGCTTGATTTCACCTCCTGTAATATCGAAGGTCTTACCGTTTCCGATACGGGAGCGGAGTTAAAAGGCGCAAAGGTCGATGTGTGGCAGGCGGCAATGTTCGCAAAGCTGCTTGGCCTTATCATCGAATAATGAATAAATCAAAAGAAAGAAAGGTATTTTTAACATGAACGTACTTGTAATAGGCGGAGGCGGCAGAGAACACGCCATAATAACAGCCCTTGCAAAATCTAAGAAGGTAGACAAGCTGTATGCCGCACCCGGCAACGGCGGTATCTCGAAATATGCCGAGTGCTTTAATGTAAAGGCAACCGATATTGACGGCTGTGTTGAGCTTGCAAAGAAACTCAGACCCGACTATGTATTCGTAGCCCCCGACGATCCGCTGGTTATGGGTATGGTGGACAAGCTCAACGCAGAGGGCTTCAAGACCTTCGGACCCAGAGCAAATGCCGCTATTCTTGAGGGCAGTAAGGTTTTCTCGAAGGCTCTGATGAAGAAGTACAACATTCCCACTGCGGCTTACGAAACCTTCACGGACGCAGACGAGGCTATTGCATATATCAAAAAGCAGAACAGCTTCCCTGCCGTTATCAAGTGTGACGGTCTTGCACTCGGCAAGGGCGTTATAATCGCAAAGGACGAGCAGGAGGCAGAAAACGCAGTACGTTCAATGCTCCTTGACGGAAAATTCGGCAAATCCGGCAGTGAAATAGTTGTCGAGGAATTTATGACAGGCCCCGAAGTAACCGTTCTTGCGTTCACAGACGGCAAGACAGTAAAGCCTATGATAAGTTCTATGGATCACAAGCGTGCTTATGACAACGATGAGGGTCTTAACACGGGCGGAATGGGTACGATAGCGCCCAACCCCCTCTACACCCCCGACAAACAGCAGGAATGTATGGAAAAGATATTCCTGCCTACCATAAAGGCTATGGCGGCTGAGGGCAGACCGTTCAAGGGTTGCCTTTACTTCGGTCTTATGCTGACCCCGAACGGTGCAAAGGTGATTGAATACAACTGCCGCTTCGGTGATCCAGAAACACAGGTGGTTCTCCCCTTGCTTGAAACGGATATTATGGATATAATCGAAGCTGTCTGGGAAGAAAAACTCGATACGCTTGATATAAAGTGGAGCGATAAATCATGCGCCTGCGTTGTAATGGCAAGCGGCGGCTATCCGGAAAAGTACGAAACAGGCAAGGTAATAAGCGGACTTGACGAAAACGGTCAGTGCAAGGGTGCATTCGTTTACCACGCAGGCACAAAGCTGGAGGACGGAAAGTTCCTTACGGCAGGAGGACGTGTTCTCGGTATTACCGCTTACGGCGATACATTAAAAGAAGCGCTCGACACAGCTTATAAGGCAGTGGATACGATCAGCTTTGAAAAGGCGCATTACCGCCACGATATAGGAAAAAAAGCTCTTTCCGCTTTAAAATAATTCCCGAAAACACTTGCATTTCATTTCCTTTTATGTTATAATAGCATTTGCGTGTTAGAATAATTTTGGGTTTGTACGACAAACAGATCTCGGACTTACCCGTATTCCTATAAGGAGGACATATAAATGGGAATATTAGAAATAATCAGTGCTATTGTTCTGATTGTTGCCTGTGTTTTCATCGTACTCGTGGTACTTATGCAGGATACAAAGCAGGGTATGTCGCAGACGATTACAGGCGGTAGTGCAGACAACTATTATCAGAGAAATTCAGGCCGTTCAAACGAGGCTAAGCTGAACAGACTTACAAAGATTGCCGCAGTGATTTTCTTTGTTGTGGCTCTCGTTGTTAACTTCGTCGTTATGTACAGCGGTAACTTCAGCAAGTCGGATAATTCTTCGACAACAAGCTCCGCAACATCATCTGTAACATCTTCCGTTACAAGTGACGATTCGTCAACTTCATCGGCATCTTCCGCTACTTCATCGACAGATTCTTCCGCTTCTTCATCTGACGCTTCTTCTGCTGATTCCTCAGTAGCTGAATCCTCATCTGAAACAAGCACAGAAACATCTGCAGAATAATTAATGCTTTTAAAAGCTGTCGCACTGCGGCAGCTTTTTTTGTATATGCCTGATTGTTCCGACAACGTTCGCCGGATATAAGTAAATGCTGAGCTGTTGAAAAAAACGCCCTGTTATGGTACAATATAATCAATGATTATTAAAGGCAACACCGCATAATTAACGGCTTTCGCCTTTGCCGCACGCTTGCTTGCATATTTTCCGCCATCTTGCGCAAATTTTGCTTGACAGGCGCCAGCCTGCCCACACTCAATTTATACAATCTGACGAAAAATCTGACTGCGCAATCGCACGACAATAATTATACGGTATAGCCTTAAACAAAACTTACTCGGAGGGGCATCAAATGAAAAAAGGAAGTGCATCGCCATTTGCGGTTTTGCTTTTTCAGCATTCCTTCTCATCTGTATGGTCATAAACTTATTTAAGGGGCATATCGTAGCCGCTGTATGTAGTCTTGGAGCGTGTTTCTTATTTTTCGCTCTGTCTTTATTAACTTATAAAAAAGGCAAAGACAGCAACCAGTAAATCAATCCTTGCAAATCATCCGACATCAGATTTCACACAAAATCTTATACGCTCTAAGGCTGTTCTAAGCTAACCGCACTATAATATCAATATCATAAAGGACGGTGATATTATGAAGCTCCTGTTTGCAGAAGATGAGGTCAGTATGGCTGAGGCTGTAACCGACATTCTGACCTATCATAATTATACGGTAGACACGGTTTATGACGGTGCCGACGCTCTTGATTACGCAAGAACCGAACAGTATGACGGGATAATTCTTGATATAATGATGCCGAAAAAGAGCGGCTTAGAGGTGCTTAAAACACTAAGGAGCGAGGGGAACACCACTCCCATTCTCCTGCTTACCGCCAAGGCTGAGGTCGAGGACAGGATAGCGGGGCTTGATATGGGTGCAGACGATTACCTACCGAAGCCGTTTGTAATGGGCGAGCTTCTTTCCCGTGTCAGAGCAATGCTCCGCAGGAAAGACAGGTTTACGCCAGATATAATGACATTCGGCAACGTGTCGCTCAATCTCAGCAGCTGTGAACTTAAAGGACCGTTGCAGTCTATTGTCCTGCCCAAGATAGAATACAAGCTGATGGAGCTTCTTATGCTCAACAAGGGCATCTATCTTTCCACTGAGGATATTCTCGTAAAGGTCTGGGGCTATGAGAGCGATGCAGAGAGCGGCGCAGTATGGGTATATATATCCTATGTAAGAAAACGTCTTGCCGCTATCGGTGCTGATATTGAAATCCGAGCCAAGCGCAGTGTTGGCTATACTCTTGCAAAGATCGGGGATGCTGACTGATGGTAAAACAGCTGCAGAAAAAGTTTATCATATCCGCTATGCTGGCAGTAACAATTCTGCTTGTCGTGCTTATCGGCGGAATAAACGTTTTCAATTATCTCACCACAAGCAATGATAACGACAGGCTTATGGAGATGCTCTGCTACAGCTTTGAAACCTCAACAAAGTGGAACGCAGATACAACCGACGCATCCGACAATCAGAATAAGCCCGATTTTCCGCCGCAGGACAACGGCACTAAACCGCCCGACGATAAAAAGAACAACGGCTTTGGCAGACACGATAAAAACGCAGTGGATTCTGCACGCTATGCCGCCGTTGCGATCGACAAAAACGGAAATATCATAAGGACGGATGTAACTCATATATCCTCGCTTACCGAGGACGAAGCGACCGCTATTACCGAAGTGCTTAAAAATACCGCTTCGGGAACAGGCACATACAGCGGCTTTCAGTACAGGATAAGCGAAACTAAGCGTGCAGAAGGAAAGGTTATCATCCTGCTTGACAACAGTATGCAGATAAGCTCCTTCTTTACCGTACTGTTTATATCGGTCGGTGCAGGAATATTCGGCTGGCTTATGATGCTGCTGCTCGTAATTCTTCTTTCCCGCAAAACTATCGCCCCTGTTGCACGAAGCATTGAAAAGCAAAAGCAGTTTGTTACAAACGCAGGTCACGAAATAAAGACGCCGCTTGCCATTATCCTTGCCAATACAGATGCAATGGAGCTTCACAACGGCGAAAACAAGTGGAGCAAGAATATCCGTGCGCAGACGCTCAGACTCAGCGGACTTATGCAGAATCTGCTGATGCTTGCCAAAATGGATGAAAGCTCAACAAAGCTCCCGATGTGCGAATTTGATATAAGCACTGCGGCAGAAGATACCGTCGGCGCATTTATAGAGCCTGCCGCCCTCAAAGGCATAATGATTGAACAGAATATCAAAAAGGGCATCAGGCTCAGCGGCAACCGTGACAGTATAGTACAGCTTATGACGGTACTGCTTGACAATGCGGTCAAATATACCGAAAGCGGAGGTGTCATAAGAGCTGAGCTTTACGGCAATGAAAAGAACATAACACTCAGCATCGCCAACACCTGCGAGCCTATAGACCACCCCGAAAAGCTGTTCGACCGCTTTTATCGGGGCGACAGCGCAAGAACGCAGAAAAACGGCGGCTACGGCATAGGCTTATCGGTGGCGCAAGCAATAGCCGAACTTCACAAAGGCTCGATAACCGCTGAAAATGTATCTGCCTCCGCTTCAGAATCCCGCACCGACACCACAGATAAACAAAACACCAATATGCTTATGTTCACGGTTAAAATATAAAACAACGGTTTGCAGGCGGCTGAATCAAGTCAGCCATCTGCGAACCGTTTTATCTTTAAAGTGTCCGATGTGTCCCTTACAGCAATCGACCGCATCATGAAGATGCATCCGTAAGTTCCTTTTCTAAGTCCACGCTAAAATTCTTTTGCTGTATTATTTTTCTCTCATCAATAATTAACACTCAAATCGGCGTAAGTTATGCTGATCGATTTAATGAGATCATCTTCGGTAAACCTCACGCCAATACTATGATCATTAAGCCTACCGCCGGTTTTATTTTCGCCATTTACTATGCCATAGTAATAATAATGCTCATTACCAACTCCGGAGAGCGGTTCGCCATATCTTTTAACCACTTCTTGCTTTATGGTTTCAGACGGAACTAATCCATCTATTGAGCAATCACTGTCATATACCGTCAAGTTGTATATAATACTTTCCTTCGGCTTATCGGGAAAAAAGTTTTCCAAAGCGGCTATATACATTTCATTTCCGTTGTAATACATTGTTGCCAAGAACTGATTATCCCGAAGGTAAACGTCCTTCTCGTCATATAACTTGTAGCTCCAACCCTCGGGTATTTCGCCGAGTTTAACGGGAATTTCAATCGTTTGTCCTTTAATGATAATACTTTTTCTAACTCTATCAATGTCAAATCCGGTTTCATTTACGCTATTCGACACACCGACCGAGGTTATATTGCGGTCCGTTGGAGATGGTGTTTCACCGTTAGAACATCCTGTGAAACCACAAAGCAGTATCGCCGTTGCCAACAGCGCAACCGCCCTTTTACCTTTCCTGTCAAACCCGTGCTTGATTTTGCTAAACATAATACTCACCCTTTCGTTTAATTAACTGCCCGATAAACGGAAAATTATTCGCCTGCTCTTTCATTTATGTAGCGACATAATGCCGTAAACTGATGAGTGTCTTGAAACATCTTGTGATTTTCAGGGTTACTTAACGCTTCATCGGGAACATCTTCATCATAGAATGTGATACACTCCCCATCAGATAGTGTAATAACAAGTTCCACACGGGCGGAGGCACCGTATCGACCGTGAGAGAAACCTACCTGTGTCGAAGCCGATTTGATTTCCGAAAAGTAATATGTATACTTAAGGAACGGAAACACCACACGAAAAACGATCTTTTCATCGTCGGCTGAAAATTCACATTTTTTAAGCAGAGATAACAGCAAAATTGATACGAGTACCAAAATCACCACCAGAAATACTCCTATGGCTATATTAAGTCTGTTTTTCGCAGAGATTATTGCTCCGCCAATTAATATCAAAGGGAATATAATAAAACAATATGAGTTAAAAACTATGTTTGAACTGTTGTTAAATTTTCCGGTCATATTTTACTCACTTTCCGTTCCACTATACAAATTCCGAATTTATACGGCAGATTAATCACCCATATAAATCCATTATACCATACATTCCCACTTTTTTCAACCACGTTTCCACTCAAATTCCCATCGGCACAACCTTGTCAACATCCGCCTCCTGCTTAGGCTTCGCAATCCCTACAAACCGCTTATGGCGTTCCCATGCTCTTTTTCAACAGTTGAGGTACGAAAAATAAAAAAACGCAGATAATACAGTGAAGAAATCTATTGAAATTTCTGTAGCCGTAGGCATTTCTCTTTAAATCTTTAACCTTGTTGTTACAGCCTTCGATGAAGCCGTAGATGTAACTGTAGCAAATGAACAGATAATACCGTCAAACCACGATTTCAGCGTTCGGATGTAATACCGGAAATCTTCAAGTGAATTTATCCCTGCAATATGCTTTCCAAGCATTCCCCTTACTGTTGCCGAAAACATTGTCCTTTACAGCTTCTTCAAAACCGCCTGTCGCAAGATGTTTTCCCGAACACCGCCGTTACGCACATATCTCCGTCATTTATCTGTGCGAATACCTCGCCATTCATCTTGTGCATTAGCTGTCGGCAGATGCAAAGCCCAAGTCCGCTTCCCTTCATGTTTTCTGCGTTTGCACCTCTCCAAAAGCTTTCAAAGATGTGCGGCAGATCCGTATCGGGAAGCGTACAGCCGCTATTCTTCACAGCAATAAGAATACAGCCCTCCTCTTCGGAAAAGCTGATTGAAATTTCCTTGCCGTCGCCGTATTTTATGGCGTTCTCCATTATATTCTGAACCACCTCGACGCTTCGGTCAAGATCTCCGCTTATAAGGCAATCACCATATTCTCCGACGAAAAAATCAGTCTTTATGAGCGACAATTTTTCGGTATAGTAAAGCTTGATTTTTGTTACAAGCTCCGACAGATAAAACTCGCCAATATTCACATCAAGACTTAAAAAGTCCTCTCTTGAAGCAGTGATGATTTCAGCAACATATCCCTCTATTTCATCAGCTTTGGCATTGATGTTTTCGGCAATTTCAAGTTGCTTTTCCTTATCGGTATACAGCCCCTTTGAGAGTGCTTTTGAATACAGCTTTATAGCCGACAAGGGAGTTTTTATATCGTGCGACAGGGACAGCAAAAGCATTTTCTTCTCCCTTTGCAGATTTAATTCACGCTCTTTCTGCTGTTCCATATTCTCACGGAGCATATCCACACCCCAGACAAATCGCCCGAAAAACCTGTTTTTTGCTTCCTTTACAGGTGCAGTAAGATTACCCTTTGAAAGCTCATAGGGAATATCGGTGAGCTTTTCAAACGGAGCGAGAATTTTTGCCCGTATGTAAATCATAACCGCAATGATCACCACAGACATTATGCTAAGGATTACGTTGACAACAATTATTGTTTCCGCCTTATCAACACTTCCGTCAGCGGTATAATCAAAACGGTACAACTCGCCGTTTATCTCTCTGATAACATAGTCGCTGTGTGAATTGTAAAAGCCCTCGGCGTACTCACTTACGCCCGTTACATATCTGCAATCTGAAATGTCATAAGCGTTCCCGTTTTCAATTTCGTTTACAAGCCTTGAAACCTCTACAAGATATGGTCTGCCGCCGGTGCTATCCTTAAGAAGTATCGCATTTGCTGTAACAAAAACCGTAATTATAACCACCGCCGCTAAGGCAAAAATTTTGTTAAATGCTTTCATATTTATAGCCTACTCCCCATATCGTCTGTATATGCTTTGGATTTTTCGGATCGTCCTCGATTTTCTGACGAAGCCGCTTTATATGCACTGTGAGAGTCTGCTGTTCCGAAAAGCTGTCACTGCCCCAGATCTGATTAAATAGATACTCCTTTGTAAGAATCCTGCCCTTATTTTCGATAAGCAATACCAGTAATTCAAATTCCTTTACAGTCATTTCAATAGGTATGTCGTTTCTGCATACCGTTCTGCTCACCTTATTGACACGAATATCCCCGTCGATAAGCTCATCAACAGCGTACCGACGCTTGAAAATACCTGCAATTTTTGCAAGCATTATGTCAATGTCATACGGCTTTTCAATGTAATCGTCAGCGCCAAGAATAAGCCCGTTCAGCTTATCCTCCTTGTCGACCTTTGCACTTACGATAAGTATGGGCGTGTCGCTTTCTTCACGGATTTTTCTGCACACCGCAAAGCCGTCAATTCCGGGTAGCATTATGTCAAGCACAATAAGCCTTGCGCCGTATTTTTCATACAGCGACAAGGCTTTTTCACCTGTTTTGGCAACAGATACCGTGTAGTTTTCCGCACGGAGAAAATCACACAGTATATCGGCAAGTTCTTCATTGTCTTCAACAATTAAAATATCGGTCATATTACCACCCTAATTCAAGTAACCGGTTGTTCAGCGCACGTTCACGCTCTCTCACCTGAGAATTGCTTTCACATCTGCCGAGATTATATTCGTCCCTGATATTGCCGTCAACTATATACATAACTCTTGTGCATTTTGCCGCAACCTTAACATCGTGAGTTACAAGCATAACTGTCGTACCGTCGGCATTTAGCTTTGCAAGTTCTTCCATAACTTCATCGGACGATGTACGGTTGAGTGCGCCTGTCGGTTCGTCGGCAAAAATCATTTTCGGATTATTGATCATACTGCGGCAGATGCAGGCACGCTGAAGCTGTCCGCCCGAAACCTCGTTAATGTCGTTGTCGGCGATTTCGATAATGCCCAGCTTACGCATTAAATCCTGTCCACGCTGAACGATTTCTTTTCGTGTTTCGGTATTCTTATTCGATTGTACCGCAGGGAGTATGATATTGTCAAGAACCGTTAAATTTTTCAGCATATACATCTGCTGAAAGATAAATCCCATTTCGTCAAGTCTTAAATCGGCAAGTTCCCTTTCACCCATTTTTGCGATATTCCTGCCACAGAACAGCACCTCGCCTGCGGTGATGCCGTCCATACCCGAAACGGCGTAGAGAAGAGTCGACTTACCCGAACCTGACGGTCCCATAACGGCTACCATCTCGCCCTCCTCTACAGTAAAGCTGACATTTTTAAGCACATTGTTCTGGCGCTTGTTTACGATATATGTTTTGCACAGGTCTTTTACTTCTAAGATATTCATAGCGGTTTCCTTTCTTATTCTATATTGGCTGTGTCTGAGGACTTGATTTTTCTTGTGTAAAGCGAAGTGAGAAATGCTGAAATAATTGTTACAGTAAAAATAATTGTCGGATAAATCAGGAATATCTGCAACGGGTCAATGTTAAACTTGATTTTTGTTGCGCCCATCATTCCGTAAATGGGTGTAATGCAAAGTTCTGTCATAGGTATTGAAGCTGCTGCCGCTAAAATTGCTGCTGCAAGAGCAACTATTCCGAAACGCAGGGTGTTCCAGCTGATTATAGTTCCGTTCTGAAAACCGATAGCCTTTAAAAGGGCAGTCTGACTTTTTTCATCGGAAATAAAGGAGCGTTCAACAAGAACTGTAACAAGAATTACCACAACAATCGTTATTGCCAAAAGCAGAACCTGAACGGCCTCCATTGTGGGAACAACCGATACACAGTCTATACAGTATTCAGTTGCATTCATTACATCTTCAACATCCAGAAGCTCCTTGATTTTTCCCTTTCGGCTTTCGATTTCACTTTCAGAAGGGTTGTCGGTAAAGTCCACCTGATACTGTCTGATATTTGAAACACAGCTCATATCGGTGGGCGCACCATCGTGAAGACGGATAAGCTCGCCGAGATTGTTCATCGTCTGAAAATACGCTGTTACTATACAGTCGATTTTTTCAGTTCCGAAATCAATTGTCACAGTATCGCCAATTTTGGCACCAAGCATTTCCGAAATCTTGGGTGTCACGGCAATCTCATTCCTGTTCTGCGGAGCAGAGCCTTCAAGATAATCGTATTCACCTACGGGGATATTCAAGCTTTGTGCACAGCTTACAGCATATTCATTTCCCATAGCTATAACCTTGTATTTATACTGTATATCAACGCTTACATTACAAGGCATACCATCGTCTGAAATTTTATCGGAAAGATTATTCAGCCCATCTGACAAGCTTTCCTTATCGCCTGTATTCATAAACTTCATTACACCGTCTACATCGTTTATGTAAAGGTTGCTTTCTGTTCCGAAGGTTGCAATAAGATTCGGACTTTTCATAGTTGCAACCGTGTTGACCAGCATAAGCACAAAAAGTGTGCAGAGGAAGAACGAAATTATAATCGTCATAAAGCGTTTTGGTGCGCTTAAAACATCGTTTAACGCCATATATACAGAAGGCATTAAATTTGTTTTTCCTATCCGCAGAAAGCTCTTTTTGCCAAAACGTTCACCTGTCTGTCCCGAGCGAATTGCGTCAATAGGTGTAAGCTTTTTAACCTTGCTTGTGCACCCGTAAGCGAACAGAAGAATTATAATCACAGTGCCGACTGCACTGATAATATTTATAAGGAAGCCTGCGTCATTTCCAAGCACCATATTTTCGCTTACAGACATAATCAGCATATTTCCGAAGGGAATACTTGCGAAAAATCCGATAATTCCGCCGATTACCGACATCATCAGATACTTTACTATGTAAAGCCCCCTGATTTTGTGATTTTTAATACCGATAGCCTTCATAACGCCGATTTCTCTGTATTCTTCGGCAATCGTAAAGCCGATAGAAAAGCGGAGTACCACGAAAGAAACAATTATAAGACATACGCTTAAAATGAGTATGATAAACGCTACAATCATTTCCATTACATAGCACATTTTAAGAGTATCTCTTGCGCCTGTAAAGGCAATTCCGGGGATATCGGCAATAGCTGAGGTTGTTGCTTTGACATCATCGGTTTCGATGTAGATAACCTCGCCCAGATAATGTGCATTTATCATTTCATCCGCAAGGAATGTGTCATAATCAGCCTGATTGAGCAAAAAGCGTGTATTGCCCATAAAATCTGAGCCTAAAAAAGCGTCCTTTACTTTTCCTGCAATTTTCAGTTCCTTTTCCACATCGCCCAATTTTATGCGGATATAATCGCCTACCTTGAAACCGTTGTTTTCTATAAATTTACCCGCAATCAGAACCTCGCCCTGATTTACAGCGGAAACGGACTTGTTCGCCGTATCAAAGAATTTGAGCTTTGCATCAGATATTGATTGAAACAACGCAGTGTTTTTGGTTTCAACCTCTGCGCCGTCAAGGTGTGAAACGCTGTCCTGTGAGCCGAAAATACAGGTTTCGATTTTGTAGCCGTTTACACAATCGGCTTTGTCGAGTATGCCGTCGGCATATCCTGTGGACTCATTACCCATTGTAATAACAACAAAATCACCGATTTCTGCCTTGTCAAGATAATAATCCGTGCCGTTCATAACGGTAAATACGTTGTTCAGACCACTTGCCACAAACATCGTCGCAAGTATAATAAACACCAGCAGTATCATATTCATGGTTTTTTTGCTTTTAAGGTCTTTTTTCAGTATGTTTAAATACATTTCCTTGCTCCTTTTATCGTCGTGATTACATTGTAGCATAGAAATTATTAAATAATCCTTAAATCCTGTTTTATGTCGGAATTTATTTTATCATATTTTGGTTGGTTGCGCAATCCGGCTACAAAATGCAATAGACAGACATTACAATTTATATAATATCCGCCAAAAACGAGAGCTAATATTCACGGCTTGTTTGTCCGTGTATTTTAAGCTGTTAAAAGGCTTGATGAGCAGTGAGCGTGAACGCTTGAAATTCTTTCTCATACATCATCAAGTGATTGTTGAGCCTTTTTGCAAATATTTCTTGAATTACTAAGTTTTATATGATACAATTTAATTAAGAACCAACGCACTGCCCCTAAATCGAAATTCGGAGGTACTTACCATGATTGAGGAAGTGAATGAAAAAGATATTTGCGAATGTGTAAATGTAATCAGAGTCAGCTTTGCCACAGTTGCTGACGAGTTTGGCTTTACCGCTGAAAATGCGCCTAAATTCACAGCATTCGCAACGACGGAAGAAAGATTAAAGTGGCATTTATTCGGTGAGCATAGACGTATGTATGCCTTTTGGGAAAACGGGAAAATTGTTGGCTACTATTCATTGCTATTGCAGAGTAATAATGAGTGTGAGTTAAGCAATTTGTGTGTACTTCCGGCATACAGACACAGAAAAATCGGTCAAGAGCTGTTATTTCATGCCTTTAATACTGCCCAAAAAACAAATTGCGTAAAAATCAACATCGGAATAGTCGAGGAAAACAAAAAATTAAAAAATTGGTATGAGCAATTCGGATTTACACATACAGGAACCAAAAAATATGATTTTTTCCCTTTTACCTGTGGGTATATGGAAAAGATTTTATAATTTTTTTCATTTATAAAACAGACTAACATAAAGGATTATGCTATAATAGTCTTGAACAAGTAGTTATTATTCCGGACAAACAGAAAATGAGAGGTTTAGAGTATGTGCTTTATATGCGACAGAATTAAAATGATCAACAATGGTACGAATCCATACTTCGTTAAAGAATTGCAAACGGGTTATGTAGTTATTGGTGATAATCAGCATTTTAAGGGCTACACATTATTTCTTTGCAAAGAACACAAAACAGAATTGTTTCAATTAAACCATTCGAAAAAGATCAAGTTTTTAGAGGAAATGTCCATAGTCGCCGAAGCGGTTTCAAACGCTTTTGGAGCTGAAAAAATGAACTATGAATTGTTAGGCAATGGCGATACACATCTGCACTGGCACCTATTTCCAAGAAAAAGCGGAGATATAGAAAACTATGGCAACAACGGAAAAGGACCTGTTTGGTGGTATCCTATGAAAAAAATGTACAATGATAATAACCGCCCTTCAAAGACAGAATTAGAAGATATGAAAGAAAAGTTACTGATAGAATTAGAAAAACTGTTGTAATCCTGCTTCAAGTTTTTATGGAGTTGCAAAGCCTAAGCGGGAGGCGGATATTGACGAGGTTGTGCCGATGGAGATTTGATTGGAAAAGTGGTTGAAAAAAGTGGAAATGCGTGGTATAATAAGTTTATAAGGGCAGTTAATCTGCCCTACAAATCGGGATTTATAAAAGAAAGAGGCATTGTACGTTATGATTGATTTCGTTAAGTCTACAGAAATGAAGATCTCACTTGCTCCCGATCAGGAGGGGATGCTTTCAACAAAGGAAACAATTAAGACGATTATCAGGGATAATCCTGATACGGTTCTGGCTTTTGATATATTTGACGAAAATGATCTGATTGGTTTTATTCTGGTTAATCGTTTTGAAGAGCATAAATATTTTTTGTGGGAATACGCCATAGACATAAGCCACCAAAATAAACACAAAGGCACAGCCGCACTAAAAAAATTTATTGACCTTATGCGAATTCGTTATGATGCAAAAGTTATAACAACCACATATATTTACGGTAATGACCATGCGAAGCATATATATGAGAAAATGGGGTTTGAGGAAACCGATGTGGTGGACGAGCAAGACTGCCATGAGGTAAATATGGCTTATTATATATAACATCGAAAAAATTCGTATAATCGCTGATACATATTCCCATTTATCGAACAGTTTAACTCACTAAAGGAGCACCCCGGCTGCTCCTTTTTCATATATTCCACCCCGAGCCGCAAGGCTCTTTTTTATGCGGTTTACGATGTCAGCCCAATGGCATTTTGATGGGAAAATCGGTTGCATAAAGTGGAAATGCGTGGTATAATAAGTTTATAAGGGCAGTTAATCTGCCCTACAAATCGGAATTTATCTTGCTGATTTATATATAATACTGTAGGGGACGGTTTTCTGTCAAGAGTAACATGGTTTACACTTTGTGCAAGCACATGGTTTACATGTTATCAATAACAAACGAACATAAAAAATGAACTTGAAATGAGGGCGAAGTTGGCGTTTTACAAGGATATTAAGGATAAAGAGCCGATTGCTCCTATTGATGAGAAGCTGTTGGAATACTATATCAAATAATACTGAGGTAATTTCAAATGAAAATAACAAAACCCGAAATGATTATTTTTGACTATGGACATACTTTGCTTTGCGAGCCCGATTGGAATTCTGACAGAGGAAACGTCGAACTTATGAAATACATAGTGAAAAATCCAAACAATTGCACGATTGAAGACATTCGGAGTGAAGTAAATAAGATATTTGGAGAAATTGAAAGTGTAAGGAATACTCTTGGATATGACATTCCGGCAAGAGTCGGAAACCGCCTTGCATTCGAACATTTGGGCATAAAATTTTCATTGACGCCTTTGAATCACGAAATAATTTTTTGGACTGCTGCTTCACAAGGATCAATTATGCCTTATGCAGATGAAATGATAGATTATCTTAATCAAGCAGGTATTCGTACTGCGGTAATCAGCAACAATGCGTGGTCAGGCGAAGCAATAAAGGAGCGTTTTGACAGATTACTCCCTAACAATCGGTTTGAATTTATAATATCCTCCTGTGATTATATGATAAGAAAACCCGATAAGCGTCTATTTGAAATTGCATTGATGAAATCCGGATTGACATCTGACAAGGTGTGGTATTGCGGGGATAGCTACTCAAATGATGTTGTCGGTGCAAATAACGCAGGAATTTTTCCTGTTTATTATAGCGATACAAATAATAATGCCAATGCCGACTTTGAATATTTGAGCGTAAGGGATTGGCGGGAAATGATAGAAACTTTGGAGAATTTATAATGAATGTTAGAATAATAAACACAGATGAAATAAAGCTGTTGTTTCAATTCTTTGATTATAACGACCCAGATGAAATGATTGCTGAAAACACAAGAGATATTAACAAGGGAAAAATTGATATATTCGGATTGTTTCAAGATGGTAACCTGATAGGCGAGATCTATGTTGCCTATGTTCATAGCGATGAAAGATTTGCTGTAAGAAATAAGCGTGTTTATCTCTTTGCTTTCCGTGTTCATGAAGATTTTCAAGGCAAAGGATATGGTCAGTTTTTGATGAACGAGGTAGTTTCCATACTTTCAGAAAAGGCTATTCCGAATTTACAATAGGCGTTGAAGATGATAATGAAATGGCTATACACATATATTCAAAGCTAGGATTCAAACAGTTGATTGGCAGGATAAGCGAGAAGTATTAGGGCGATAGCTATGAGTATGGGTTGTATTTGAGGTCTTTATAAGGGATTATTATGAAAGTAATGGTTTTCTACATATGCGGACCTCTTATGAAATATAAGAATATGCTGCTTTCGTGGCTGGATTTTTACAAGGACGGTTTCCGTTACGTCCGCAAGGAACTTGCTTCGAATATAATTAAAAGATAATAATATCGTACATATCAAGGGTGTATTAAAATGAAAGTTTCTATTTTTTATTCGTGGCAATCTAATCTACCTAATAAAACTAACAGGAGTTTTATTCAAGCTGCAATAGAGGCCGCTCTTAAAGAAATTAACAAGGATAATAGAATTGTTGCTTGCATAGATAGAGACACCAAAGATGAATTGGGAAGTCCAGATATTCGCACCTCAATTTTCAACAAGATCAATCATAGCAAATTTTTTATATGTGATATTTCTATAAACGAAAATCAAATGCCAAACCCAAATGTTCTTATAGAATTGGGATATGCAATCAAAACATTGGGGTGGAGTAAAATAATATGCTTGTTTAATTCTCAAACAGGTAAAATAGAAGATTTACCTTTTGATATTAATCATAACAGAGTAACAGCGTATACGCCCAATTCAGAGAATAAAAAACGTATTTCCGAAATTATTTCTCTAAATATAAGTGATTTATTTAAAAAGGGCCAACTTTATAATCCTATTGAAGACCATATAAAAAAGAAAATCGATTATATCATTCTTAAAATTGCTCGCAACATTGTTAATATATTCGATTTTGAGAAGGATATTAATTTATCTGTACGTTTATCAGAATTAGATGAGTTATCAGTTGAACAGATGGCATATACCCTCTCTCAAACAAAAACCTTAGGATTTTATTATCTCTTTGATTATGAAGAGTCACAAAACAGCTTAGAGAAAATACTCGATCAACTGTTGAGCTGTAATTACTTAAAAGATGAATGGAAAGAAGCTGTCATAGAGTTAATTGATTGGATTGATATGTGGAATCATACGATTGACCCTAATTTTTCTCCTAATCTTTTTAAAGAAATAACAGAGAGCATATATATAATAAAAGATATGTACAGCGAAAATTCTCAAAATCCGCCGAGGTCCGTTATTCTTTTAAAGCACATTGATGATAATAAGTATTCAGTTGTTCAAGGAGGTTCTTTGTGTAATTGCAATTACGAAAACGCCTCAAAACAGGTTGTAATTCAAGATTGCTATGGGTATATTATAGCCAAAAGAATAAAAGAACTGTTCACAATAATTGATTTGTGGCTAGAGGAATCCGGAAGCGAAATAATCCTTGACCCACACTATTACGTTATTAAATAGATTATTACATAAAGGTGATTTAAATCCGCTTATAATCACAGGTTAGTCACGGTTCTCAAACCACGTTGCTAAACAACTAAAAAAAGTTCAGCAGCTTGTGAGTTTACAAGCTACTGAGCTTTATTGATCCGCTGTATTTGTCTTTAACTTGGTTTTGAATACTTCTTTATGGCACCCTGTCTAAGCTCGGTGCGGACTTTTTTATTAGCTTCTCACACATGAATTTTTATCCAAAACAAAATCCGCACCGTGTTTTCGGTGCGGATCTTGTTTGGAAAATAGAATGAGTATAATAAGGTATAAGGGGTTGTCTTATTTAAGCAGCTCTTTGAATCTCTTCATGGCTTCCTGCGTATTCTTATAGGTGCCGAATGCGGTGAGCCTGAACCAGCCTGCGCCGTTCTTTCCAAAGCCCTCTCCTGGTGTGCCTACCACCTGAATTTTCTCAAGCAGATAATCAAAGAACTCCCAGCTGCCCATATTGTTGGGGCACTTGAGCCAGATATAAGGAGAATTTATTCCTCCCGTGAACTTTATGCCAAGCTCGGTAAGCGTATCTGCCATGAGCTTTGCGTTTCTTCTGTAGTAGTCGATCGCCTCGTGGGTCTGCTTCTGACCCTCGGGAGTGAACACGGCTGCTGCGCCGCACTGAACGGGATAGGAAACGCCGTTGAACTTGCTTCCCTGTCTGCGTCCCCACAGCTGTGCTATGCTTACATCGGAGCCGTCGGAAGCTTTTACGATAAGCTCCTCGGGGATAACGGTATATCCGCATCTGGTTCCTGTAAATCCTGCTGTTTTGGAGAGCGAGCACATCTCGATAGCGCACTTCTTTGCTCCCTCAACGCAGAAAATGCTTCTGGGGAGCGCAGGGTCGGAGATAAATGCCTCATAAGCGGAATCGAAGATGATTATTGCTTCATTTTTCAGTGCGTAGTCCACCCATATTTTAAGCTGCTCCTTTGTATAAACGGAGCCTGTGGGATTATTCGGTGAGCAGAGATAGATGATATCCGCATGTACATTCTCATCGGGCATTGCCGCAAAGCCGTTCTCCTCGTTGGAATCCGCATAGATTATATTTCTGCCGCACATTGTGTTGGAGTCAACATAAACGGGATATGCGGGGTCGGTGACGAGAATGGTATTTCCGTCGCCGAAGATATCCACGATATTGCCGCAGTCTGCCTTTGCGCCGTCGTTTACACGAATTTCCGAAAGCTCCAGTGAAACGCCGAAGCTCTTGTAATAATCGGCGATGGCCTGCTTTAAAAAGTCATAGCCTGTGCCGCTGTCCTCATAACCCTTGAAGGTCTCCTTAACGCCCATTTCGTCGGCACCCTTTTTGATAGCCTCAACAACAACGGGAGCAAGGGGCAGGGTAACGTCGCCGATGCCCATTCTGATAAGGGGCTTATCGGGGTGAGCTGCGGAATATGCCTTTATTTTCTTTGCGATATCAATGAAAAGGTAATTTTTCTTCATTGTAAGGAAGTGTTCGTTGATCTTTACCATTGTGATTTTTCCTTTCGTTCAGACATCTATCTCGCCTGTGAATACGGTCTCCGCAGGGCCTCTCATAAGAACAGTGCCGTCAGACTTGTAGGTGATGAAAAGGTCGCCGCCTCTGAGCTTAACGGTTATCTCCTTGTCGTGGGGGAAATATCCGTTGAGTACCGATGCAGCCGTTGCGGCACAAGCACCTGTGCCGCACGCCCATGTCTCTCCCGAGCCTCTTTCCCAGACTCTCATCTGCATGGTGCTTTCATCAAGTATCTTTATAAATTCGGTGTTCACTCTTTCGGGGAACAGGGTGTGATTTTCAAAGGAAGGACCTATTTTTTCAAGCTCCAAGCTGTCAACATCGTCAACATAGGTGACAGCGTGGGGGTTGCCCATGGAAACGGCGGTGATAAACACCTCTTTGCCGTCAACGGTAATGGGCTTGTTTATAAATGTATCGCCGCTTACATTCATAGGAATGTCCGCAGGCTTCAGAACAGCCTTGCCCATATCCACCAGCACGGTCTTGACCTTGCCGTTTTCGGGATAAAGGGTCAGCTTCTTTATTCCGCTTCTTGTTTCGAGAGTGATGCTTGTCTTATCTGTAAGGTGGTTATCATAGACAAACTTGCCTATGCAGCGTGTGGCGTTTCCGCACATATTTCCCTCGCTGCCGTCGGCATTGAACATTCTCATTCTGAAATCCGCCTTGTCGGAGGGCATTATAAGCACAAGTCCGTCGGCACCTATGCCGAAATGGCGGTCGCTGATGATCTCGGAAACTCTTTCTGGGTCAGCCACGGTCTCCTCAAAGCAGTTCACGTAAACATAATCGTTGCCGATGCCCTGCATTTTTGTAAATTTCATAACTGCAAGTCCTTTCGTTATCTGTATTCATATGTCTTTAGGATATCCGCTGCCACCTCGGTGAGGGTTACACGCTGATCCATGGCACGCTTCTGTATCTGGCGGTGAGCTTCCTTCTCGGATATTTTAAGATACTCGATAAGAACGCATTTTGCACGGTTCACAAGCTTCATCTCATTTACCATGTCACGGAGCATTTTGTTTTCCGAACGCAGGTCGTCCATTTTGTTCTTTATAGCTGCGGCGCAGCGTATGGAGTTCACAGCCAGCTCCCTGGGAGATGACTTGGGAAGTATCACTGCCCCTGTGCCCGAAAGCTTTGCGCACACCTCGTCATATACCTTGGAGGGAACGAATATCACCTGACAGACATCGAATGTCTTGCTTATATAAGCGGCAGTCTCGACACCGAACTCCCCCTCAAAGGGGAACACCGAGATGACCACGTCATAATCATGCTCAGCGCAGAGGTCACGGAGATTTTTTCCGCTTGTAACGGAAACATCGGTAAGCCCTGCTTCAAGC